>Ga0208116_1000417_pt1 | contig 13455 bp, 13 predicted proteins | sample LakWasMeta9_HOW4_2_FD_183859 | JGI IMG/M metagenome (GOLD analysis project Ga0208116, IMG submission 183859) | Freshwater sediment methanotrophic microbial communities from Lake Washington under simulated oxygen tension - Sediment Metagenome... | ecosystem: Environmental > Aquatic > Freshwater >... | reverse complement strand
TCCATGGTCGAATTGTTGCTGTCGCTGATGTGTTTGATGCATTAACATCCGAACGCCCCTACAAAAAAGCGTGGCCATTGCAACAAGCCGTAGAGTTTTTACAAGTAGGTCGTGGCGTGCATTTTGATCCCGTCTGCGTAGATGCATTTTTAGAGCAATGGCCAGAAATTCTGGTTATTCGTGATCAATATCAGGATGACCAAGAACATGCTTTATAAAACTTGTCACAGGAGGTAGAGCACCAACAGTAGGCGCTTCGCTTAATGTGCCTACTGTTGGTGGGCGACGCAGGAGCAGTTGCCGAGAGCCAGTCAAAGAATAAATGGATTGAATTTTACAAAGAACATCCTTAAACCAACTTATGCCTACAAATTGAAATAGCTATGGGTGATGTAATTCCCTTTAAACGCCCCAAAATTTCAGAAAAACACAAAGGCAACACCTTATGCCGAAGTGGTTTTCACAAGTGGTTAATTATTACCAGCCAACAATTTGATGTCATGCAAGGTAAACTCGTTACCGTCTATCGATGCAAACGCTGCGGTAAACTAAAAAGGGTGCTGAAATAACAAACTGAGCATGACACAAGAGGGAACCTCGAAAAACCCACTCCGTTCACGCCCATCGACTATGCCCAGAAGAGCGTTCGACAAACTCACCACGAACGGAACTTATTGATTTATAAGAGACCGTTCGCACTCGACGACATGGATACAGGAGGTAGAGCACCAACAGTAGGCGCTTCGCTTAATGCGCCTACTGTTGGTGGGCGACCGCAGGAGCAGTTGCCGAGAGTTTATCGAAGTGCATGGTTTTTCGAGGTTCTCAACGGTACACTATGCTAGAACCGGTAACATAAAAATCATGACAGCATGAAGCTTCGTTACAATCTTACCTTTACAGACAAACGGATAACTAGGCAGTATATTACAAGCTTTGCCCTGTATTTTCTGTATAAAAACCACTTTTAAGGAACAGTGCCATGTATGCGATTGAATTTGAAACCGACATTACCGGTAACTTCATAGAACTAAAAGATTATGAGCAACTGCTTAACAAACACGCCAAAGTAATTGTATTAGTCGATGAAATGAGATTAACCGTAATATTTTTTGATACTAATGTGTTGGTATATTTTGCAATCAACCAAGACGTCAGAAAACAAAGCATCGCGCAAATACTGATTCAGCAAGTCATAGAAAAACAAACGCTGGTTATATCCCCGCTGGTAATAATCGAATTTATTTTTGTATTATCCAAATTTAACCAACTTGTAGAACAAGATAAAGTGGTGTCATTTTTCCAACAGCTTGTTAAAGGACAAATAGACAGTAATTTAGTGTTGTCAGCCTATCAACTATGCGCTCACCCCCCGGAACAAGGGAAAAACATAAACAATGTTATTCATCTTAAATTTGCAGAACAGCACTGTGAAAAAATCATCACTTTTGACAGCGACTTTAAATCATTAGCGTCTTTTTCTACAATCAAGCTTGAACTACAATCTTGAGTATTATTAATATCATATAAAGGAGCGCCGCCCTTATTTTCTAAACTCCACTGAAATTAGCCGCCGCATTACTCCCGTAAGTAAATCCCCATGAAATAAACATTGCAGCTAGGCGCTCGTTCGGCCGCCAACATTGGCATCGCCTTCCTTTTCCAGTGGTATGTCCTTACACAATTAGGCCCCGGAATAGAATCAGACGCACTGTTTGCAGGTATGACAATTCCCCAACTTGTTTTGGCGGTTATCAGCTGCTCACTTATGCATGTGTTAGTACCAATTCTCGCAGGAGAAAGCGAAGAGCGTCTTCGACATAATGCATGGAGCTTGCTTTTTATTGGGAGTTTGTTCGGGTTTCAGGCTATTACAGCGCATAACCCACTTGGCCTATTTGCCCTTTAAAATCCCACCCTACGCAACAGCTACCAGGCCATACTCTTTGAAAAGAATATTTGCACGACTACGTTCAGCACATCCCGATCACCATGCCATTGCCAAGAGCATGGTGTGGATTATGTTTTTTGTCTTTATAGGTAAAATTGCTGGCGCGGCCAAGGAAATGGCGGTGTCTTATCGCTACGGCGTCGGCGCTGAAGTCGATGCCTATCTATATGTCTACAACCTTGTTGCGTGGCCAGTTGGTGTATGGTTTAGCGTTTTGACTGCAGTATTGGTGCCGCTGGCGGCACGTATTCAGCATAACGCACCCGGTGAAATGCCCCTATTCCGAGCCGAGCTTTTAGGTTTTACACTGCTGCTTGGCTTACTGTTAGCACTGGCGGGGTTGCCTGCTTTACAGTATCTGCTGAATTCGTCTCTTACCGGCCTGAGCGCAGAAACCACCAAAATGGCGCTGGATATTTTACCGGCATTGATACTGCTACTGCCTATCGGCATGGTTATTAGCCTGTTTTCCGCCTGGCTGTTGGCAGCAGGACGGCATGTTAATACCTTACTTGAAGGCGTCCCGGCATTAGCAATTGCAGCAGCAGTGCTACTTTTATCCACAGGGGGCGTGGAAATATTGGCTTATGCAACGCTGGCGGGTTTTTGCTTCCATCTGTTTGGATTAGCTATGCCGCTATTAACAACAGCAAACGTCGAACTACCCCGATTCCGCCGCCAATCTTTACAGTGGCCATTATTTTGGCAAGGGTTTGGGGTAATGCTGGCGGGGCAAGCCCTAATGAGTTTTATTGGTATAATCGATCAGTTTTTCGCCGCTCACTTGGGCACGGGCGCAATTGCCACCATAAGCTATGCCAACCGTATTCTTGCCTTGATACTAGGGTTGGGCGCCACGGCAATAAGCCGCGCAACGCTACCAGTTTTTTCTAAAGCGCAAGCCCAAGGCCGCGAACATATTCAGCAAGTCGCCAAACATTGGGTGCGCTTGTTGTTTAGCTTGGGAGTGATTGCGTTGGTTTTCGGCTGGTGGCTGGCGCCATTGATGGTAAAGCTTTTGTTTGAGCGTGGGGCATTTTCCGTACAGGATACTTTGGTTGTCACCGAGGCATTCCGCTATGGCTTATTGCAGTTGCCGTTTTATTTCACCGGAATTTTGTTTGTCTCCATGCTCACTAGTCAAGCACGTTATGGAACGCTAACAATAATCGGCGCACTAAATTTAATCATTAAAATTATTGCCAATCTTACTTTGATAAAATGGATGGGGATAAACGGTGTAATGCTGGCAACGGCCTTGATGTTGATGGTGTCAACAATGCTTTCAGGATTAGCGCTCTATTTTGGATTTAAACAACGATAAGAGAAATGAAATTAATAAATTTATTTAAATATATCCCCGTTTTTTTAAGATTAAAACATGACCAAGATTTGGCATTTAATCTGGTGACAAAACTTGCAGGCCGAGTTTTGCCGGAATACAGATTTACCTGGCCTAACCTCACATGGTGGAAAAACGCAGAATTTAATGAATATTTAAAACTGTTTGATGAAGATAAAGGCTTCAATACACATCGACGTTGGGCGCTTAATCAGTTGATTAGGTTAACGGCGGATATACAAGGCGATACTGCAGAATGTGGCGTTTACAAGGGATGTAGTAGTTACGCAATATTGCAGAGTAATAAGCATTCTAAAATTAAACGCTGGCATCATGTTTTTGATTCTTTTGAAGGGCTTAGTTCGCCGTCAGACAAGGACAATGATTATTGGACACCTGGCGACCTATCGATCTCTGAAAAAATAGTAGAGAAAAATCTGGCAGAATTCGACGGGGTGACTTTGTACAAAGGATGGATACCATCCAGATTTAATGAAGTAAGCGACCGGCAATTCTCATTCGTTCACGTTGATGTTGACTTGTATCAACCAACCTTTGACAGTCTCGCTTTTTTTTATGACCGCCTTGCCAAGGGCGCTATATTTCTTTGCGACGACTATGGCTTTGACTCATGCGTAGGTGCAACAACAGCGATTGATGACTTTCTGAAATCTAAACCGGAAAAAATGATTGCACTCCCAGATGGTGGTGGATTTTTTATTAAAAATTGTACGACAGCGGAAAAGTAGAAATGGATCAAACCAAAATATGGGATTATTTTCAGAATCAGGACGAAACCAGCGATGCTTTTGCAGGTGCACGTTCACGTTATGAGTTTCTGGCACAACATGTAAAAAAAGGGCAGCGTGTTCTAAACATTGGCGTAGGTCGGGGCGGATTAGAAGCAATCTTGCTTTCCAATGGTGCAGTTGTAAGCTGTTTAGATCCCAGTGAAAAATCCATTGAAAACCTTCGTCATCAATTCACTCTGGGAGATCATGCGCAGGTAGGTTATTCACAAGCAATGCCTTTTGCGGATAGTGAATTCGACGTTATCATCATGTCAGAAGTACTCGAGCACTTGAGTGATGTGGTATTTCATTCGACTTTGAACGAAGTTTCCAGAGTACTCCGCGATGGAGGAAAGTTTATTGGCACAGTGCCTGCCGATGAAAATCTCGTGGAAAACTTAGTTATGTGTCCCCATTGTGGGAAGCCTTTTCATCGCTGGGGGCACATTCAGAGCTTTGACGCGAAACGACTTACTGGTTTACTCCAAACACCTTTTAAAAACATAACAGTGTCCCGCCATTTCTTCGGCGATACTGATTCCCTTAACTGGAAGGGGCGTATTGCTTCTATCATTAAGATAATAATGGTTCGTTCGGGCGTAAAAGGCAGTGGAGAAACTTATTTTTTTTCTGCCTCCAAAAGATGAAATTACCCTTAGCAAGTGCCAATGTGTGAATTGAATATTTGCCAATGAAGTTAGTTTTAGTCATCTCATCCTTGTCTTCCGGAGGTGCCGAGCGCGTCATGACCGATATGGCCAATTATTGGGTTAGTTCGGGATGGGACATTACACTGGTAACCTTGAGCGGCGATGAAATTGATGACTTTTACCCGCTAATGCCGTCAGTTCATCGGATAAAACTGGGAGTGCAACAGTCTACTTCCGGCGTATGGGAAAAACTAATGGCTAATATCAAGCGGGTTATGACATTACGGCAAATATTTCTGATGGAGGCACCTGAAGCCATTATCAGCTTTCTTGATGTGACTAATATTTTGACGCTAATGGCGACTCGAGGGATGAATACGCCAGTGATTGTCTCGGAACGAACAGACCCTTCCGCTAATCCTTGTCTAGGTAAAATATGGCAAATTCTGCGCCAACCAATGTATCGATTTGCTTATAGCGTGGTGGCTCAAACTCAAGAAGCAGCTTCCTGGATTGAGAAGGTCTGTAACGCAAAAACAACCACTATCCACAACCCTTTAAGAAAATTGCCTGAGATTCACCTGCAACGACAGCTAGTGCTGCTTTCAGTAGGTCGACTAGACCAATACAAAGGATTTGATTCAGTTTTAAAGGCATTTTCCAGTGTACGATCAGAATTTCCCGACTGGAAACTGGTTATTCTGGGTGAGGGCCCCGAGCGGTCGATGCTGGAAAATTTACGTGATCAATTAGGCATGCAAGATGTTGTACAAATGCCCGGAACAGTCAACGATCCCGAGCAGTGGATGGCAACTGCGGGCTTGGTGGTACAGGCTTCACGTTTTGAGGGCTTTCCCAATGTATTGCTGGAAGCGATGGGCATGGGCGCAGCCGTAATTAGCAGTAATTGCCGTTCCGGACCGTCGGAAATAATTTCCGACGGCGTCAATGGTCGCTTGGTTCCGGTGGATGATATAGAAACCTTAGCTCAGGTGATGACTGAATTGATGGCTGACCAGGATTTACGAGAAACATTAGGTCAAGCGGCTAGACTAGTCAGAAATAAATACTCCCAGCCAGCCATCATGAGCCAATGGGATACTTTAGTTGAGAAAGCTATGCATCTGAAGAGGTAAGTAAGATGAATTTAAGCATTTGAAGTCACAGAAGATTTTTTTGTTGCACTACAGAAAACGAAGCCTTTTGAAAAAACACTCTAAACAATTAACTCTATTCCTCGCCCGCAGCCTTGATCGTGGCGGTGCCGAACGACAATTGGTGGCACTTGCAAAAGGGCTTGCCAAAAATGGACACCACGTAGCGGTTGCCGTGTTCTATGGTGGCGGTGTATTTGATGCTGAGCTTGCTGCAGCGGGTGTGCGCCTGATTAATTTGGATAAAAGAGGCCGTTGGGATGTGTTGTCATTCTTGATCCGTTTGCTAGCGCTAGTACGAGATGAAAGGCCAACGATTTTACATAGCTATCTGACAGTGCCTAACTTGCTGACTGTGATACTCAAACTTTTTACTGGCGACTCGCGGGTTGTCTGGGGCGTGCGTGCTTCTAATATGGATTTATCCCGCTACGATAAATTGTCACGATTAAGCTATTGGCTGGAATGCCGCTTGTCGCGCTTTGCCGATCTCATCATCGCCAATTCGCAAGCCGGTAAGCAATATGCCACCAACAACGGCTTTTGTGCTGACAAAATAGTCGTTATTCCTAATGGCATTGATACAGCGTTTTTTCGTTTCGACAATGACGGGCGCCAACGAGTTCGCGCGGAATGGAAAATCGCTGAAGATGAGGTTCTGGTCGGTCTAACGGCCCGCCTCGACCCTATGAAGGATCATTCTACTTTTATTACTGCCGCCAGCATCGTTGCTCAAAAGCATCACAATGTTCACTTTGTTTGTATTGGTAGCGGACAGGATGATTATGCAGGCCTCCTCAAGCAGCAAGCTACAAGCCTGGGCGACCGGTTACTATGGGTTGGCGCGCGTGATGATATGTCGGCAGTTTACAGCGCACTGGACATTGCTTCTTCTTCTTCTTTTGGGGAAGGTTTTTCCAATACCATTGCTGAAGCAATGGCCTGCAGTCGCCCCTGCGTAGTTACTGATGTGGGCGACTCGGCTTGGATAGTCGGTAATACAGGATTGGTGGTTTCTGCGTCCAATCCTGAGGCACTCGCAGCCGGCTTATTAAAACTAATTAATTTATCCAGCCGCGATAAAGATGAACTCGGTACTCAGGCACGTATTCGAGTTGAACAAGAATTTGCGATTGAAACACTAATCACGCGCACTGAACAGATGCTGGGGCTTACTTGATACGCATCGTTTTTATTATCACTGGTCTTGGCACCGGCGGCGCGGAAATGATGTTGCTAAAGGTACTGGAACATCTTGATCGTCAGCGTTTTAATCCTTGTGTCATTTCACTTATAGCACCTGGCGAGCTTGCGCCACGCATTGAAGCACTAGGTATACCAGTGCATAGCTCCAACATGAACAGTGGGTTTGCCGACTTAGTGTCTTTTTACAAGCTAGTACGTCTTATCAAGCAATATCAACCTGATGTAGTGCATACATGGATGTATCATGCCGATTTGTTTGGCGGGTTGGCTGCACGATTAGCGGGGGTAAGCTCATTGGCTTGGTGTCTTCGTAACAGTAATCTTGATCGTGATAAAACCAAATTTTCTACACGCGTTATAGTCCGCCTGTGCGCTTGGCTCTCGCCGTGGCTGCCGGACCTAATTCTTTCCTGTTCAGAGCAAGCAAGACTTATTCATGTAGAGCGGGGGTATGTCGCCGATAAAATGGTCGTAATACCCAATGGCTTTGATTTAAGCCGATTCAAACCGGATAGCGATGCACGAACCAGTGTCCGAAGTGAGCTGGGGCTCGCGCATGATGTGTTATTGATCGGATTGATAGGCCGTTTTGATCCGCAAAAAAATCACACTGGTTTTTTTAAGGCTGCGGGGCAGCTGCATCGCCGATTACCTCATGTACATTTTCTACTTGCAGGCAAAGGCATTGACAAAGAAAACCATGCATTGATACAAGCTGCGACCGCTACTGGCGTACTGAGCCACAGTCATTTATTGGGCTTAAGAGATGATATTCCGCGTTTAATGGCATCACTGGATGTTTTAGCTTCTTCTTCTTATGGTGAAGCTTTCCCTAATGTTCTGGGTGAAGCCATGGCCAGCGGCGTTCCTTGCGTGGTAACAGACGCTGGAGATTCCGCCTATATTGTGGCAAAAACTGGGCGAGTAGTGGCTATTGGCGATATGCGTGGTTTGACTGATGCCATTCAGGAAGTACTAAGCCTTTCCTCCGACGAAAAGCGTATCTTAAGCGAAAAAGCTAGAGAGCGGGTGGCGGCCCTTTTTGAGATTGGCCAGGTCGTGCATGCTTATGAAGGCTTTTATGAACGCTTGGTCTTATAAGCATTTTTGATGCATGACTCAATCATCTTATCTGATCAAACCTGACCCAAGCTTTTGGTGTGCAAGACAAATAAAACCAAGCAACATTTGATGATTTTACGGAGACTTTATGCGCACCACTTTTAATCTGGATGACGAATTACTGGCGCTGATACAACGTGAGAGTGCGCGCCGTCTGGCGCAGTTGGGCGGATCCCAGTCAACGTTGCAGTCGGTTCCGCGACGCCAGGATATTTCTTAATGATCTTGGTCGATACTTCGGTGTGGATAGACTATCTGCGTCAAAGCGATAATCAGTTAATAGCCGCTTTTTTGCTCGGGCAAGTACTGATACATTCCTGGGTGTGGAGGACTTGGCATGTGGCACACTAAAATAGCGTACTTAAGTGCTGGATTTATTGCTGTCTTTACCATCATCTTCTGTGGCAGCTGAAAATGAGGCGCTATTTTTTTATCGAGCAGCATACATTGATGGGGCACGGGATTAGCTATGTGGACTTACATTTGCTGGCTTCTGCACGATTGGCGGGAGTACGCCTTTATACACACGCTGTCGTTGCCAATGCACTTAATAAGATCTATACGCCCCCCTTATTAAACACAGTATCCGTTCTCAAGTACCGTCTTTACGGTTCGCCAGTCAGAGGGGCTTTTCCGCCTATATCAATCAACTTTCACGGCAAAAGCCAACCACAACAATAAATTTCAGACATGTGCGGATTCTCCGGATTTTTAAGCAAAAACTTTCCTCAACACCCTGATCAATTGCTAACAATTATGGGGCAAGCGATTGTTCATCGTGGCCCGGATGATGGCGGTCAATGGTGGGATGCTGATGCTGGCATTGGGCTTTCCCATCGCAGATTATCTATCCTCGACTTATCCCCTGCCGGTCATCAGCCGATGCTTTCGGCTTGCGGGCGTTTTGTGATCGCGTTCAATGGAGAAATATACAATCATCTGGAATTACGCCGAGAATTAGAAAAGACAGCGGATTACAAATGGCGCGGTCATTCCGACACAGAAACAATACTGGCAGCCTTTGCAACCTGGGGCATTGAAGCGGCACTAAAAAAATGCACCGGTATGTTTGCCTTAGCTTGTTGGGATAGGCAAAAACGTACTCTCACCTTGGCGCGCGACCGGCTTGGCGAAAAGCCGTTGTATTACGGTTGGCAGGGCAATAGTTTTTTGTTTGGCTCGGAACTTAAAGCATTAAAAGCACACCCAGCCTTTAATGCTGAGGTTAACCGCGATGCCTTAGCATTGTTGATGCGCCATAACTACATCCCGGCGCCTTATTCGATTTGGCAAGGCCTTAATAAACTGCAACCCGGTTGTTTGCTGACAGTTTCAACTGCTCAGCGCGAACCACATATCACGCCTTATTGGTCCGGAAAACACATCATCGAAGCTGGTTTACGTTCGCCCTTCACCGGTAGCGCAGATGAAGCGGTATCGGCACTGGAAACCGTGTTGCAAGATGCCATCGGTCAGCAAATGGTAGCCGATGTGCCTTTGGGGGCGTTTCTTTCCGGTGGAGTTGATTCATCGACCGTCGTCGCATTAATGCAGGCACAATCCAGTCGCCCGGTACGTACTTTTTCTATCGGTTTCCATGAGGCTCAATACAACGAGGCCGAGCACGCCAAAGCGGTTGCCAAGCACTTGGGTACTGAGCATACCGAGTTGTATGTCACTGCTAATGATGCCTTGAATGTAATCCCGAAATTGCCGTCACTTTACGATGAGCCTTTTTCGGATTCATCACAAATACCGACTTTTTTGGTGGCGCAGATGGCGCGCCAGCATGTCACAGTTTCTTTGTCTGGCGATGCCGGCGATGAATTGTTTTGCGGCTATAACCGCTATTTGATGGCCAGTCGCCTGTGGGGCAAGCTATCGCAGTTGCCGGTAGGATTACGCAGAGCAATGGCCAGTAGCCTGACCACCTTATCCCCTGCCGCATGGAATCGCTTGGCTAATCCATTAATGAAGAGTCTGCCTAGTCGCTTTGGTCAGATGAATGTCGGCGACAAACTGCATAAAGGTGCCGACGTGCTGGCCTGCCAGTCAGTCAGCGAGCTTTATCTAAATCTGGTCTCGCATTGGCAAGATCCGACCAGTTTGGTATTAGGTGCCACAGAACCACCAACCTTGTTGACAACAACAAAAGCCCAACCCAACACGCCAACTGACATCGAACGCATGATGGCGCTGGATATGCTCACTTATCTGCCCGATGACATTCTTACTAAAGTGGACCGTGCCGCAATGAGCGTGTCATTGGAAACGAGGGTACCGTTTCTTGATCATCGCGTGATTGAGTTTGCTTGGACATTACCCCTGCAATACAAACTCCGTGATGGGGTTGGCAAATGGGCGCTACGGCAAGTGCTTTATAAGCATGTGCCTAAAGCACTGATTGAACGCCCAAAAATGGGCTTTGGCGTACCGATTGATGACTGGTTGCGCGGGCCACTAAGAGATTGGGCTGAAACTTTACTGAATGAAAAGCGACTGCGTAACGAAGGCTTCTTTAACCCGCTACCGATTAAAATCAAATGGGAAGAGCATCTGTCAGGCAAACGCAACTGGCACTATTATCTTTGGGATGTGTTGATGTTTCAGGCTTGGCTGGAAGAGCAATGATACTTTTCTATAACCTTGCACAACAATCTGGCATATTGTTGCCAACCCAAACATCAAAAACTATTGCATGTCATGCGCTTAACTGACCTTGAAAGACAAATAATTCAACAAAAAGTCCAGCAAATAGTGGGGACAAAAGAAATAAAACACCTTAATTACTCATCCCTACAGGTTTTTAAAGAGCCTTTAACTATTAAGCGTGTAGCTTCGTTATCGACAGATGAAGACATGGCTGAAAAAGTAGAGGCGTTTACCAGCCGATTTAGTCAGCTTCAGAACACCGTAGTAGACAAACGTCTGCCAACTTGGTTAAATTAACTCGGCGAGCAAACTGGGATATTGCTGCAATGACAGACACTATTCTTGAAATTATTAAAATCTGGGGTCTCCATACTGAGCCTTTGAATTGGGCAATGGCAAAAATTGCAGCGTCCCTTGCCTTTTTCAGAACTCACCTTAACCCAATTGAGTAATGTTGAGCTTACTGCGCCAAATAATTAACGAGCCCCTCAACCCTGAATCAATAAATTCAGTCGTTCACTGGACGTAGGTAATTTCACCAATATCCGTATTGAAAAAGTCTGGTTATATTGATTGCAATGATTAACCTGCTCATAGGAAAATCAACGGCTAATCAATGCCGAAACAAATACAGCATAAACTTGTGAAGTGGTTGCCAAGTCATAAAGTATCAAGGTGTGAACTGGCATAACAACTTATCGCACTATTTTGGGGCATTAAATGCCTTATTGAGATGACCTATTAACTTTCTAATGCTATCAACACGCCGTATTTTTTTAACTCTGATTTCATTAACGTTGCTTGTCTTAGCAGTCTGGCTTTCTGGTGGTAAAGACGTGTTCGTGCAACTGACCCGGTTTCCAATCTGGGCGACCGCCAGCATGTTACTGGTGTTTTTGATCAACTTGTTTGTAGTGTCTTTTCGTTTCTGGCGGATACTGGCACATTTTGGCATTGCCTTACCCTGGAAAGTAGCATCACGCGCCAGCATTTCTGGTCATGTGGCCGGACTATTTATGATTTCTTTACTGGGGCAAGTCATGGGGCGTCAAGCCGTTCTACGAAATTTTGGCGTGCAACCAGTAGTTATGTCGGCGCTTGCCGCCTATGAACGCGTTATTTTAGCTATCGTGAGCGGTACTTTATGTGGATTTGGCGCAATCTATCTGCTTGAACACCAAGTCATTGCTGACTTTATAGAACGTATTTCACTCGGTGAAATTTTTCTGGTTGCGGGGGGGGGGGGAATCTTGAGTTTATGGCTTGGAGTTTCACATTTTGAAACCAAACTGGCCAGCCAAGCCCTGTCTTGGCATAATCTTAACAGGGTTGCAGAAGTTATTGGCATTACCCTGCTTAGCCTAGTGTTCACTCAACTATGTTTAGTATTCGGTATTCTCGCGCTTGCTCCCAACATAGACATTTCGCATTTGTTTGCCGCCAGCGCAATCATCAGTTTTGCCGCCTCCATGCCCATTTCTGTCGGTGGCTGGGGGGTTCGCGAAATGACAGCGGTGTATGTGCTTGGGTTGCTTGGTATTTCTGCTACGGATGCTATCACTGTATCTATCATGGTCGGCTTGTGCTCCACCTTAATCATTATGCTTAGCGCCCCTTTTTCACTTAAAGGCTCCGAAATATTGCCATTAAAAACGCCCCCCAACTCCAGCATTCAATCCTCGGTCGACATCGTAAAAATTGCCGCTTGGACGATAGGGATGATTACGGCCGTTGCCGTGTTTTTTCAAGCCTATATTACCTTGCCGGGTGGCGTGGCTAATTTAAATCTGGCCGATCCTTTTGCCTTATTAGCATTGGCCGCTGTCTTATTACATTCTTTATTTGTCCGCGAATTACCCTATTGGCGCCTACCAAGTTTTAATTTAGCGTTGGCCTATATAAGCCTGCTATTAGTGTTCGGTTTTACTCGCGGCTGGATGCAGATTGGTATCACACAATGGGCGCTGGGAGGACGACTAATAGGCTGGCTGGTGCTGCTAGGATATCTAAGCGCAGGTTATTTGCTGGTGGTCAATAGTGGTAACCATGCCTTACGACGGCTTGCCGAAACTCTGACCGCAACCGCAGCCTTTGTGGTTATAGTACAAATGGCATTGAGGCTATTGGATGCTTGGGGATTAAATCCTGGCGTCTATCTGGCCGCTAACTTTGAAGGCTATGCCGGTAATCGTAATGCCTTTGCTTTTCAGCTACTGACAACCATGGCCATGTTGCTTGGCTATACAAACGTATATGGTAAACATCGCGAGATTGGTGTTAAGTCAAAAAGAACGCGGCTAATTCCATTTTTGCTAGGCGTTTTATTGACCGGTTTGGTCTGGACAGGGTCGCGCGCTGGTCTGGGTGTCGGCGCCTTATTGATAGGTGTTGGCTTTAGTAAATTTTGTGACCGTAAAATAATGGCCTGGAGCGTCGTGACTGCTATCATATTCTGGCTGATAGTTTGGTTTATAATGCAAAGCGCAGCGGTGCAAAGCGCAGCGGTGCAAAGCGCAGCGGTGCAAAGCGCAGCGGTGCAAAGCGCAGCGGTGCAAAGCGCAGCGGTGCAAAGCGCAGCGGTGCAAAG
>Ga0208116_1000416_pt1 | contig 13464 bp, 10 predicted proteins | sample LakWasMeta9_HOW4_2_FD_183859 | JGI IMG/M metagenome (GOLD analysis project Ga0208116, IMG submission 183859) | Freshwater sediment methanotrophic microbial communities from Lake Washington under simulated oxygen tension - Sediment Metagenome... | ecosystem: Environmental > Aquatic > Freshwater >... | reverse complement strand
CCGCGTATTCGATCACCTGTTCCGGCGTCATCTGCAATTTCATTTGCATATGAATCGGCGAGGTCGCGATGAAGGTATGGATACGGGCGCGGCTTGCGCCTTTCAACGCTTCGCCGGCGCGGTCGATGTCCTTGTCCAAGGCGCGCGCCAAGCCGCAAACGGTGCTGTCCTTGATCACATTCGCAACCGCCTGCACCGATTCGAAATCGCCGGGGCTGGCGGCCGGGAAGCCGGCTTCGATCACATCGACTCTGAGGCGCTCCAGCGCCCGGCCGATGCGGATTTTTTCTTCGCGGGTCATCGAGGCGCCGGGGCTCTGCTCGCCGTCGCGCATCGTCGTATCAAAAATGATTAATTTGTCTTTCATAAAAAATTCCCTGCATGGAGAACCATCCACGCGTGCCTTGCCGAGGATTTAAAAAATGGGTGTATAAAGCGATTCTGTGAGAGTTGAGTTATGTGCCCCTTAGGGCAGTAGTCTCAGCAGCAGAGAAAGTGCAGGCAACAGCAAGGAAGCGGCCCCGCGAGCGGCCGGTGTAGAGTAATGAACGAAGGTGTATGGTGTGGACATAATGCGACTATACGCTAATGAATGGGGAGCCTCAAGCGGATTTTTCTGATTTTCTTGCGTGCAGCCGGCGGCGTCTCAGCAACACCAGCGTCAGAACTGGACCGGATGCCGCATAGATCAGCGACAAAAAGAACAGCATCGATTGCGGCTGTGTCATCACGAAGCCGATGATCAGCATCGCAACGATCGCAAACACGAACGGTACCTTGCCTTTCCAGTCGATGCCCTTGAAGCTGAAATAGCGGAAATTGCTGACCATCAAGAGGCCGGTCGCGGTGGTCAAGATCAGCGCGGGATATTTCAGATAGTCCACATCGTATTGATATTCGAGCGCAAACCAGATGAAGCCGGCCAGAATCGCGGCGGCGGCAGGGCTCGCCAAGCCTTGAAAATAGCGCTTGTCGGCGGTTTCGACCTGGGTGTTGAAGCGCGCCAGACGCAAGGCGCCGCCGGCCGTGTGCACGAAGGCGGCGAACAGGCCCAATTTGCCGAGGCCGGAAAACGCCCACAGATACATCACCAACGCCGGCGCGACACCGAATGACACCATGTCCGACAGGCTATCGTATTGCACGCCGAATTCGCTTTGCGTATTGGTCAGGCGCGCGACGCGGCCGTCGAGCCCGTCCAGCACCATCGCGATGAAGATCGCGATCACCGCGGTTTCGAAGTGTCCGTTCATCGCGGAAGTGATCGCGTAAAAACCCGAAAACAGCGCTCCCGTCGTAAACAAGTTGGGTAACAAATAGATACCGCGGCGGCGTATGGAAGGTTTTTCGACAGTCATTGTTGGATTGATGCTTTAAATGTTGGCAATAAAAATTTGGCTTAGGCTTCTCACGCCCTGCGTCCCGAACCGCCGGGCGGTTCGGTTTGCATTCCCGGCGCAAAGCATGGGAACGCTGTAAATCTTAAACCCCGCAATTATACAATGAGCGGGCAAGCCGTACCTAGCTTAATGGGGTTCTTTCTTTTGCAGCGTCGTGCCGGCGGGCTTGAAGGTGTGCAGATCGACCGTTGATTCGCCCTGATCGGTCGCGCAGCCCCAGGATAACGCCTCGTCCTGGTTGTAGCGCTTGCCGAGCCGCCAGGCGATCTCGGCGCGGGCCAGTTCGACGCCGAGGTAAAAGGCATGGCCGCCGTCGGTTTCGACGCCGAGTTTCGGAAACAGGTCGAACGGATCGGCGGCGCTGTAGAGGCCGTCCCGGTTGAAAATATGCACGCCTTCGGGGCTGATCTGAACCCGGTAGCTCGGGTCCTTGATTTCGCCGGCCAGTTCGCTGATCTCGGCGAAAGAGTAAGGGAAAGGAGAGGTTTCGTGCAGCGCCATCAGGCCCGGATCGATATGCTTCGGCAGCGTGTTGTGCTCCTTGGCCGCGTGCATGATGCGCCGGGCCAGGTCGGCTTCCTTGATCGCGCGGCAGGCGTGTTTGCTGACTTCGGTCGCCAAGATGTGGTTGATGTTCAGTTCCGAGCAGATGCCGAGCAGCAGCGTGTTCATCCCCACAGTGTCCGCATGCGTCAGTTCGGTGATATTGCCGACGCCCATCATGATCTCGATGTCGGGATGGCGCTTTCTGACTTCGTGATAGCGCACGATCGATTCGGTGAAGCCGAAATGCAGCGGGTCGAGGATCGGATCGACGATGAAGGCGCGGTTTTTGGCCTGCAGCGCCGCGATGCTGCGGTCGAGCGAGGCGAGGTCTTCATGTGTTTCCGGGATCAGGATCGGCGTCGCCTCGACCTCATCCGCAATCCACAGGGTGCTTTCGTGCAGGCTGAGCATGAAATCGGCGCCGGCCTTTGCGCCTTTGAGCAGGTCGTCCGCATTCAACGAGTCGATGCTGACCTTGAAGCCTTCCTGCTTCAGCGTGCGGATCATCTCTTCCATTAGCGGGAACGGCGTGCTCGGCAGGCAGCCGATGTCGATCACATCGGCGCCGTTTCTTTGGTAATAGCGCGCGCGCTCGACCGCCGCCTCGATGCTCAGATTCGGCGCATCGACGATCTCGGCAAAGATCTTGACCTGATACTGGCTCAGATCTGGCTTGTGCGCGGCCTGGCCGAAAAACTGCGGCAAATCTTTCAGTTCGTCGGGGCCGCGTTCGATCGGCAGGCCCTTGTCCTCGGACAACTTGTCGAGGTCGCCCCGGCAGCGGCCCGGCACGATGATGCGGTCGGCGCCGAAGGTGTCGGTCAGCCGGCGTCCGATCATGTCCGCGGTCATGAGGGCTGCGACCTTGATGCCGAGCTGGTGCACCGTATAGCGGAACTTCGGCTGCATCTTTTCGAGGATCGCCCGCAGCTGTTTTTCCGCCAGCTTGCCGGTCAGAAACAGAATGTGTTCGCTCATCCGACCGCCTTTAAGCGCTCTTTGACCTTCACGATCAAGTCTTCGACCGTGTCGACGACGGTCGTGTATTCGAATTCGCGCAGTTTTTCGGTGCCTTCGAGATCGATCCTGCGCGGATACACCATCACCATGCCGCCCGGCGCGGTCGTTTCCATTTCCGGCGCGGTATCGCAGGCGAAGACGATGCTTTGCACCTTACATTTGCCGGCCTGCGCATACAGATTGGTGACCAGCGAGTCGGCGATGCCGAGCACGCATTTGGCGACCGTGTTCGAGGTGGCCGGGGCCATCACGAAGGTATGGTAGTAGCCCTTGTAGAACAGGCCGACCGGCGGCGACGAGGCGGCCTTGTCGCGGTAAACCGGCATCTTTTCGCGGATTTCTTTCAGGTCATAGCCGTACATTCTAAGCACCTCTTCGCCGGCCTGGCTGATGTATAAATCGACATGATCGAGGGTCAACAAAAAATCCAGACACTCTTTGATATAGTGGCCGGAGCCGGTAATGGCCCAGGCTAAGCGCGGTTTATCCATCAATTATTTGTTTGGGGTGGAGTAGGTCCCGGTATTATACTCGAAGCTTTGACCGCAGTTTGTACAGAGGAGTTTGGATTTTGTTTAGAGCTTTCGAGAAACCGCTGATCATGGGAATATTGAACGTGACGCCGGACAGTTTTTCCGACGGCGGAAAATATAGCACGGTGGAGGCGGCGGCCTTGCAGGCCGAGAAGATGCTGGCCGACGGCGCGGACATCATCGACATCGGCGGCGAATCGACGCGTCCGGGTTCGGAGCCGGTGCCGGCTTCGGAACAAATCCGCCGGGTCGTGCCGGTGATCGAGGCGATCAAAGGTTTGTCATCGCATCTCCTGATCAGCATCGATACGACCCTGGCCGAAGTCGCCGAAGCCGCCTTGAAGGCAGGTGCCGATTTGATCAATGATGTTTCGGGCGGCACCGGGGATGCAAAGATGCTGACGCTGGCCGCGCGCCTGGACGCGCCGATCGTGCTGATGCACAACCAGGGCACGCCGAAAACGATGCAGGACCATCCGTATTATGACGATGTGGTCGGCGAGGTCGTGGCGGTTTTGCGGGAGCGCGTCGAGGCGGCTTTAGCGGCGGGTATTAAAAAGGAACGCATCATCATCGACCCGGGCATCGGCTTCGGCAAGCGCAGACAGGATAATATCGATTTGCTCGCGCATCTCGATGCCTTTGCCGGCCTCGGATTTCCGGTGCTGCTTGGCACCAGCCGCAAGCGTTTCATGGGCTCGTTGTGCCATGTCGAAGAGCCGGCCGAACTGGTCACTGCAACCGCGGTCACGACCGCGCTCGGCGTGATGGCCGGCGTCAAACTGTTTCGCGTGCACGATGTGAAGGAAAACCGGCAGGCGGCCGATGTCGCCTGGGCAATCCGGCAGAGCCGAAAATCAGCCGATTGATGAGACATAAAAAATGGCTTCGGAAAGATGTTTCGCTCAATTCGAGCTGTGCAAATCTCATTCCTTAATTCTTAGTTATCTTGTAATATCTTTAAATTTTATATAGTGGGCGATTTGTTGTTAATAGATTGGCAAATAATAACTTCTCTGATAACTCCCTTGCTCTGAATGTGGATTATCAAGTTGCATTTTAGGGAGTTATTTTTAGTCATATCCTTAAGTAATTATTAGGGTTATGATAAATTGATGGTAAGGATGTCTTGAGGCTTGTTTTATGTTGGTGCTGTGGTATTCTTTTCGACTAGGAGGGAGCTTAAGCTGACATGGATTTCTTAAATTTTTAGCGCTCGAAATCTCTGTATACGTCAATTTTTAAAATTATGCCGTAAGCAATTTAATTATATGTTATCGGGTTATATAATTATTGATATTAAAATTAATGACTTAGGCGATAGTTCAATGTTTAGTCGTGCATAGAGGCGCAAAATACACCTGACTAATTTGGATGCCAATATGAAAAAAAATAAATTCCCAATGATACCCCAGGCGAGCCACCATGCAATTCATTCATTAGCCTTAATCAGCTCATTGGCTGCGTTAACTTTAGCACCGGCTGCATTCGCCGATGTGACATTGCTAGGCGATAGTTTTGTATCTTTATCGTCGCCGACAAAAAATTTTGGTAAACAAACTACGATTCATGTAGTCCAGTCCATGCGGGAGGGTTATCTGAAATTTGACTTAAATGCATCATCTTCAGTCCCAGGCACTATTACACATGCCACATTAAGAGTCTATGTATCTCAAAAGAAAGGATTAGGCGGGAATTTAAATATCCACGAGACAACGGCGGATTGGAATGAACTTCAAATTACCGCTTCTGCCGCCCCTGTTGTTGGAGATGTTATCGGATCGGCCAACTCTACTTCGAACAATTGGGTAGAATTTGACGTAACCAATTATGTTTCGGAGGCACTAGCTGCCAATTCTAAGGCTATTGGATTTGCTTTGCGCGGTAGTAATGGTTTGAACATTAAAATCGATAGTAAAGAAAACAAAACCACCGGGCATGAACCGACATTGGACATCGTATGGGGGGGGGCTGTAGGAGCCGCCGGACAAGTGGGCGCTACAGGGGCCGCAGGGCCAATCGGACCTACAGGAGCCGTTGGACCAATCGGGCCAATTGGACCTATAGGAACCACCGGACCAATCGGACCAATCGGACCTACCGGCGCCGTCGGGCCAGTCGGTGCTACCGGAGCTGCAGGACTGATAGGTTGGGAGCGGGTTGTGGGGGCTTCATCGCCTGATAATGAGAGTGATAAATCGGTTACTGCGTCTTGTCCGGAAGGAAAACAGATTGTTAGCGGAGGGTATGCGACATTAAACGTGAGTGATGTTGCGAAGATTATCATCACATCAAGCTATCCAAGTAGCGACACTACCTGGATCGCCAGTGGAAAGCTTAGAACACAAGATAATATGGTTGATGAGAGTTTTTCTTTGCAAGCCTATGCTATTTGTGCAGATCAATAATAAAGAACTGAGCAAGGCATGCCCTGAATATATAGCAAGGCATGCCCTGAATATATAAATACTGCCCGGAGCGTCCGCCCCTTTAGGCTGGAAAAACACAAGCCGGCGGATGTCCTGCTGCGCATCGTCAACGAAAAGTGAACATCGATGCCGACATCAAGTCGGAGAAGGGGGCAACTTGGCCATCACGGCCGCTAACACAGTCGACATCGAACAACTCGATCCGCAAGGAAGATACGATTTTTTTACAATGAGCAAAAAAGACAAAACCGCCTTTGTGTGCGCGGAATGCGGTGCCGATTATCCGCGCTGGAACGGCCAATGCACCAGTTGCGGCGCGTGGAATACGATCAAGGAGGTGCGCCTGGGGGCGGCTTCTGCCGGCCGCATTCAGCGCCGGGACGGCTATGCGGGCGGCAAATCCGAGGTCCAACTGTTATCCGATGTCGCGCTGGTGCGCGAGGAAAGAATCCAGACCGGCATGGCGGAGTTCGATCGCGTGCTCGGCGGCGGTCTGGTCAAAGGCAGCGTGGTGCTGATCGGCGGCGCGCCGGGCGCCGGCAAAAGCACGATTCTGCTGCAGATCATTGCGCATATCGCGCAGCAGGGCGTCGATGTGCTGTACGTTTCCGGCGAGGAATCGCTGCGCCAAATTGCCGACCGGGCGCGCCGGCTGAAGCTGCCTTCGGACAAAATTCTGATGCTGGCCGAAACGTCGGTTCAGCGCATTGCCGATGTGATGGATGAGGTCAAGCCGCAAGTCGCGGTGATCGATTCGATCCAGGTCGTTTATAGCGAACAGTCCGAATCGGCGCCCGGTTCGGTGTCCCAGGTCAGGGAGTCGGCCAGCTATCTGACCCAGTATGCGAAAAAAAATAACGTCGCGCTGTTTTTGGTCGGCCATGTGACCAAGGATCAGTCTTTGGCAGGCCCGATGACCCTGAGTCATATCGTCGATAGTCAGGTGATTTTGGCGGCGACCGATGATGCCCGCTTTCGCGTGCTCAGGGCCGATAAAAACCGCTTCGGCAGCGTCGGCGAACTTGGGTTTTTTGCAATGGACAGCGCGGGTCTGAAGGAAGTCAAAAATCCGTCCGCGATGTTTTTGAACCGGCCTGACAAGCCGTCTTCGGGCAGCGTGGTGACGGTGCTGTGGGAAGGCACGAGGCCCTTGCTGGTCGAAATTCAGGCCTTGGTGACCGAATGCCAATACGGCAATCCGAGACGGCTGGCGGTCGGCTTCGATCAAAACCGGCTCGCGATGCTGCTTGCGGTGTTGTCGCGGCATGGCGGCATTTTTACCGCGAACGACGAGATTTACGCGAACGTGGTCGGTGGTATCAAGGTGACCGAAACCAGTTCGGATCTGGCGATCATCATCGGCATCGTATCGAGTTTACGGGATCGAATCGTCCCGCATGACGCGTTTTTTTTCGGGGAGTTGGGCTTGAGCGGCGAAATCAGGCCGGTGGCGAATGGTTACGCCCGGCTGAACGATGCGGCCAAGCATGGCTTTAAAAAGGCGGTGATACCGAAAGCGAATGCGCCCAAGAAAGCGATCGACGGCTTGACCGTGTATCCGGTCGCGACGCTGGCGGATGCGCTGGATATTCTGGCCGATTTGTAAGCCGCGCTTCTGATGATCAGCTCAGAAAAAATTGCAGCGACTTGTCATTGATGCTGAGCACGTCGTTATTGGTCAACTTGATGATTTTATTATCGATCGCTTCGCCGTTGACGGTCAGCGAGCCTTTGTTTTCGAGCGTCGAGACAAAATAGCCGTCTTTTTTCCGGGTCACTACCACAATGCCTTGGCCTGGGCGTCCCAATTGCACCATATTTTTTTTGATCGGGATGATTTTGCCGATATTTTCGCCGTCCATGATCTGAAAATTACCGTTCGGCAACTCGGGTTCGATGCCGAACAGCGGCGCGGCTGGCGAGGATTCGCCGTTTAAAGCTTCGGCAAACGGCTTGAACATGCCGTCCGCAACGCTATCGCTGAAAAGCACATGATGTTTGCCCAGGGCAAGCATGTCGTTATTGTTCAGAACGCCTTCCTGGGTCTTTTCGCCGTTGATCGTAATCGGAAATTCATCCTGTAACGGCCTGATCGTGGCGATGCCGTTACGCAGCGTAATCACGGCGTGAACCGGTGCAATCGCCAGACTGTCTATCGTGACATCGTTGGTTTCGTCCCGGCCGATGCGTATCATGCCTTCACCAAACGAGAAGGATTCGATTTCTTTATCTTTAAAATAAACGGTCAGTTTTGGCATTTCATTAGCTGATTCATGAAAAATAACTGCCTTCATTATAGACAGTATTTTTTTTGATATTCAAGCAATGCATGCCATGCATAAACCGAGAGCATTCAAAAAAGACAAATTTCCGGCCTTTCTTAGCGAAAGGTCCGGAAATGATGCAACGGAAGAGAAATGGGGCCGAAGCTTATTTGGTGGTCTTGGGGGCGGGGGCTGGTTTTTCGGTTTTTTGAAGTTTTTGCATCTTTTCCATTCGATGCGTCATCATTTGCGCCTGATGCGCCTTCATCAGTTCGAATTGTTCGTTTTTTAACTGTTCTTTTTTCTTGGCGTCGGGTTCGGCCAAAATCCGGTTAGAAAGATCATGCATCTTGAGCATATGGTCTTGATACATATGCATGTGCTGGTCCCGCTCTGCCTCGGACATATGGCCCCGCATACCCATGCCGCGATGCATGGGCATGCCTCCAGGCATGTCCATCGGTTCACCGGGGGCAGCCGGCGACTCCGCCGGGGTTTCGGCGTGGCTTGCCATGCTGAGAGGCAGTAGGAGAAAAAGCGCGGCGGATGTTATTTTTATGGGTTTCATGTCGATGTCCTTGGGTGTGTTGTGAAGATCAATTGAAATGAACGTTTTAAAAGACAGTAAATGGGCTCGGAAAGTTCCGTCGCATGGACAGCCAATCAGGCTTAGGCTAAAAGTTAGCCGGATCGGTTAAGTGATTAGGTTCGCGCTTTGAATCCGCTCGGGTATAATCTCGAACATCGAAACCCGCTTAATTTTTGTGATGAGTTATTACAAGCACCATGTCTTTATTTGCACCAACCAGCGCGAAGACGGCAGAAGTTGCTGCGCGGATCATGACGCGCAGTCCTTATGCGATTATGCCAAGGAGCAGGTCAAAAAGCTCAAACTGAACGGGCCCGGCAAATGCCGGATCAATAACGCCGGTTGCATGGACCGCTGCAACAAGGGGCCGGTGCTGGTGGTCTACCCCGAAGCGGTCTGGTACACGTTTCAGAATCAGCAGGATATTGATCAGATCATCCAGGAGCATTTGCTCAATGACCGGATCGTCGAGCGCTTAAAAATATAGCTCGAATTCTGCCGTAGATTAGCCATAAATAATGAGGAGCGTGTCATGGGGCTGGCTTTAAAAGATACTTTATTCCATTGCTACGGCGATTATCTGACCTGGCCTGACGATGTGCGCTATGAGTTGATCGATGGCGTGGCTTATAGGATGGCTCCGGCGCCGGATTTGCCCCATCAAGACGTGGCGGGGGAAATTTATTTTCAGGCACGGCAGGCATTACAGGGGAAATCCTGCCGTGCTTTCATTGCGCCGGTGGATGTGCGTCTTCCCAAGCATTCTGAAGCGGACGACAAAATCGACACCGTCGTTCAGCCCGACGTGCTGGTTGTCTGCGATTCCAACAAACTCGATCGCCGCGGTATCCGCGGCGCGCCGGACTGGATCGTCGAAGTGTTGTCGCCATCGACCGCGGGGCATGATCAAATCAAGAAACGCCAGCTTTATGAACGCCACGGCGTCCGCGAATATTGGCTGGTGCATCCGATCGATCGCGTACTGACGGTTTACCGCTTGCAGGGGGGCGAATACGGCAAGCCGGACATATCCGAATTGAAAGGTGAAACCGCGGTCGGCATCCTGCCGGAGATCGTGATCCAATGGGACGACTTGGCCGCGCGCCTGCCGACCGATTATTGATTCTAACTTAGAGACCTGCCAGGTTTTCCGGGCAATGCCGGAATGCCCTCGGTTTGTCGTATAATAGCCGCATTTTACCGGCTGTTTTGATGTCCCTTAGCGAAACCCTCAAGCAACTCTCCCGCCAATTACCGCAGTGTTTAAACCAGGACCGGAACGGCTTTAAACGCCAACTCGACCGCTTGCGCAGCGATTATCAGAAAGGCAAGCAGCCGGACGCTCAGGTTGCTACGCTGCAAAACCGCATCGAACAATCCGTTGCGAAGCGCAATCAACGCCTGGCCAGTGTGCCGGCGCTGAACTTTCCCGATTTGCCGGTCACCGGCAAAAAGGACGAGATCGGCGAACTGATCAGGAATAATCAAGTGGTTATCGTCTGCGGCGAGACCGGCTCCGGCAAGACCACGCAGTTGCCGAAGATCTGCCTGTCGATCGGCCTAGGCTCCGCCGGCTTCATCGGCCACACCCAGCCGCGGCGGATCGCCGCGCGCACGGTCGCGGACCGGATCGCGGAGGAACTCGGCGAGCCGCTCGGCAAGTCGGTCGGTTTCAAGGTGCGTTTCAGCGACAAGACTCATGCCGGCTCGCTGGTCAAACTGATGACCGACGGCATCCTGCTCGCCGAGACGCAGAACGATCCTTACCTGAATCAATACGATACGATCATCATCGACGAGGCGCACGAGCGCAGCCTGAACATCGACTTTTTGCTCGGCTACCTGAGATGGCTGCTGCCGAAGCGGCCCGATCTGAAGCTGATCATCACCTCCGCGACGATCGACCCGGAGCGCTTTTCGCGGCATTTCTTCGACGCGCCGATCATCGAAGTGTCGGGCCGCACCTATCCGGTCGAGGTTCGCTACCGGCCGGTCGAGGAACCGGAGAAAGACGAGGACGGCAAGAACGCGGCCAACGACGAAACCAGCGACAACCTGCAACAGGCGATTCTGGAGGCGGTCGACGAACTGACGCGCGATTTGCGCGGCGACATCCTGATCTTCATGAGCGGCGAGCGCGAGATCAAGGAAACCACCGAGTCGCTGAAAAAACATCATCCGTCCCAATACGAGATCCTGCCCTTGTACGCGAAGCTGAGTGCGAGCGAGCAGGAGCGTGTTTTCAAGCCGAAAGGCGGCAAGATTCGGATCGTGCTCGCGACCAACGTCGCCGAAACCTCGTTGACCGTGCCCGGCATCCGCGGCGTGATCGACACCGGCCATGCCCGGATCAGCCGTTACAGCCACCGCAGCAAGATTCAGCGGCTGCCGATCGAGCGCATCTCGCAGTCGAGCGCAAACCAGCGGGCAGGGCGCTGCGGCCGGGTCGCCGAAGGCATCTGCATCCGGCTGTATTCGCCGGAAGATTATCAGGCCCGGCCCGAGTTTACCGAACCGGAAATCCTGCGCACGAACCTGTCGGCGGTCATCTTGCAGATGACCGCGCTGAATCTCGGCGACATCGATGATTTTCCGTTCATCGAGCCGCCCGAGGACAAGATGATCCGCGACGGCAAGACGGTCCTGCAGGAAGTCAATGCGCTCGACAAGCAGGGCAAGCTGACCGACATCGGCAAGCAACTGGTCAAATTTCCGACCGATCCGAAACTGGCGCGGATGCTGATCGCGGCAGAAAAGCAGCATTGCCTGACCGAGGTCGCGATCATCGTCGCCGCGCTGAGCATTCAGGACCCGCGCGAGAAGCCGTCCGACAAGCTGGCGCAGGCCGAGGCGAAACAGGCGGTATTCCGGCATGAGGATTCGGATTTTCTGACCTTGCTGAATCTCTGGAATCAGTTCGAGGAGCAGAAGAAGCATCTGTCGAACAGCAAGCTGCGTAAATATTGCAGCGACCATTTCCTGTCCTATATCCGGATGCGCGAATGGTATGACATCCATGCGCAGATCATGCAGGTGATCAAGGGCGACCTGAACCTGAAGATGAACATGGTCGAGGCCAGTTATGTGGAAATCCATCGGGCGCTGTTGCCGGGCCTGCTGTCGAATATCGGCTTCCGGCACGAGCCATACGAATATCTCGGCGCGCGCGGGCTGAAATTCTTCATTTTTCCGGGCTCCGGCCAGCACAAGGCGCGGCCGAAATGGATCATGGCGGGCGAGCAGGTCGAGACCAGCAAGGTCTATGCGCGCACGGTCGCGAAGATCGAACCGGAATGGATCGAGCAATGCGCCGAGCATCTGGTCAAGCGCAACTATTACGATCCGCACTGGGAAAAGAAAGCCGGGCGCAGCGCGGTGTACGAACGCACCTTGCTTTATGGCCTGACCTTGCAGGCGGGCCGTAAAGTACCGTATGAACACGTCGATCCGAAGGCCGCGCGCGAAATCTTCATCCGCTCCGCGCTGGTCGATCACGACTATCACAGCAACGCGCCGTTCTATGTTGCAAACCAGAAACTGCTCGAAGAGGTCGGCTACATTCAGCACAAGGGCCGCCGTGTCGATCTGGTCGAGGACGAGGAATGGCTGTATCAGTTCTACGATAAGAAATTGCCGGCCGAAATCGTCAGTGGTATCGCACTCGACCAATGGCGTAAAAAAACCGAGCGCGACAATCCGAAAATCCTGTTTCTGACCAAGGAAGACCTGACCCGCGAGCAGGATCATGTGGTCAACGAATGGGATTATCCGGACAGCAAGAAAATCGGCAATCTGACGATTGCATTGCAATACCGTTTCGAGCCTGGACACGACGAGGACGGTGTGACCGCGATCATCCCGGTGCATCAGTTGAACCAGGTCTCGCAAACTCCGTTCGACTGGCTGGTGCCGGGGCTGCTCGAAGAAAAATGCATCGCCTTGATCAAGTCGCTGCCGAAGTCGATCCGCAAGCATTTCGTGCCGGTGCCGGAGACGGTCAAACAGTGTCTCGAAATCGAGCCGGAGTTCAAGGGCTCCTTGTATGAATGGCTCGGCAACCGGCTGCGCAAGCTGACCGGCGAGGCGATCCCGTTGAATGCCTGGAATGCCGAGCAATTGCCCGAGCATTTGAAAATGAATTTCCGGGTCATCGACGACCAGGGCAAGCTGCTCGATTACGGACGCGATCTGAAAAAACTCCAGGCCAAGCATGGGGTCGTGGCCGGCGACAGCTTCGACCAGCTCGCGGCGGACGAACTGAATTACACCGGCTGCATCCAATGGGCTTTCGACGATCTGCCGGACACCCGGCAGTTCATGCAGCGCGGTCAGGCGTTTATCGGCTATCCGGCGATCGTCGATGAGGGCGACGCGGTCGGCGTACGCCTGTTCGACACCGAACGCAAGGCCGCGCAGCAGCATCAGGCCGGCTTGATGCGCCTGTATCAGTTGCAGCTGCGCAAGGAATGCACCTATATCCAGAAAAACGCGCCGCAGTCGGCTGCGGCCGAGCTGGCCTATCAACGCCTGTCGAAGCATCCGATCATCCAGTATCAGCCGTCCGGCTCGTTCAAGGAGGATCTGCTGTTCTGCGTTCTGAGCCACGTATTCATCGACGGGCGGACGATCCGGGGCAAGGAGGCGTTCGAACGCAATTTGCAGCAGTCGAAGCCGAACCTGCTC
>Ga0208116_1000415_pt1 | contig 13476 bp, 13 predicted proteins | sample LakWasMeta9_HOW4_2_FD_183859 | JGI IMG/M metagenome (GOLD analysis project Ga0208116, IMG submission 183859) | Freshwater sediment methanotrophic microbial communities from Lake Washington under simulated oxygen tension - Sediment Metagenome... | ecosystem: Environmental > Aquatic > Freshwater >... | reverse complement strand
GACCTATGAGGCTATCAAAGGTGTGCTCAAATCCATCTATTGGAAGCCGACGCTGATATGGCACGTCGATAAAGTCAGAGTGATAAAGCCGCTACGCACACAAACCAAAGGCACTAAGCCTTTAGTCTGGGGCGGTGGCAACAGTCTCGCCATTTATACGTTTTTACGAGATGTCGAATACCAGGTGCAGGCGCATTTTGAATGGAATGAACACCGCCCGGAACTGGCAGCTGACCGGATAGACGGTAAGCATTTCAGTATTCTAAAACGCACCTTGGAAAAAGGCGGCAGGCAGGACATTTTTTTAGGTACACGCGATTGCCAGGGCTATGTCGAACCTTGCGAATTTGGCGAGGGCAAAGGCGCTTATGATGATCTGGACGAATTAGCCTTTGGCCTGATGTTCCATAGTTTTGCCTACCCCGACGAAACCGGAATCGACGAACTGCATAGTCAGTTTTGGCAGGCCACGCTTAAAGAAGGGATTCTGGAATTTCCCCGACCGGATGAATGCGAGGTACGCCGCTTTGTCCGGCCTATGAGTAGAAAAGAATTCGGTATCGGTGAAAATCTGTTGGCCGTTGCGGATGAAGAGGCGCAATTATGAGCTGGATGGAAAAGCTTTATCAGACTTATGAAGCTGGTGTTTTACTTGACTTGCCTCAAGAAAAATTACCGATGCCAACCAGCCATACCTTACAAAACGCCCATATCAACATTGTGATTGATGGCGAAGGTAATTTTAAACGTGCGTCTGTATTGGAAAAGACACAGATTATTTTGCCTGCTACTGAAAGCTCGGCCAGTCGCAGTAGCGGCGAAGCACCGCATCCGCTGGCTGATAAATTGCAATATGTTGCAAAGGATTATGAAGACTTTGGCGGTAAGAAGAAGGCGTATTTCGAAGGCTATAAAAAACAGTTGCAGGCGTGGTGTGAATCAGAACATGCGCACGACAAGGTCAGAGCTATTTACCACTATATCGAAAAAGGTACGGTGATTAGGGATTTACTCGCCAATAACATTGTCTTTGTAGATTCCGACAACGTCCTGTTAACGCAATGGAATAGCGATGATGGCGAAGCGCCTGCGCTATTCAAAGTCTTACCCAAAGAAAAAGGCATGCTGGATCAAGGCTCGGCGCTGGTCTGTTGGACAGTAGAAAAGCCGTCTGATCCCAGTGCAGACACCTGGAAAGACGGATCCATTCAAGCCAGCTGGATTGCCTACGACACATTAGACGGCAGCAATACGGGCTTGTGTTATATCACCGGCCAAGAGCAAACACTCTCGACCAACCATCCTGCCAAAATTCGCCACTCAGGCGATAAAGCAAAACTTATTTCATCGAATGACACCAGCGGTTATACCTATCGGGGCCGATTTCTTGATGATGGACAAGCCAGCGCTATCGGCTTTGACGTTTCGCAAAAAGCCCATAATGCCTTGCGTTGGTTAATTTCCCGCCAAGGCTTTAGAAACGGCGATCAAGCCTATGTGTCATGGGCTGTGTCAGGAAACACCATTCCAGAGCCTTTGAAAGATGCTTACTCATTTCTTGGAGCGGATGACTTTGATCTGGATGAAGTCGAAGAAAGCGAAACCCCGGTAACTGCCCCCGTTCTTGATCATTCGCGAGATTTGGGCGAATCCTACGCAAGACAACTTAAAAACTACATGGCTGGCTATGCCGCAAAATTAAGCCCGAATGAGCAAATCATCATTATGGGGATTGATTCGGCTACACCCGGACGCATGGGGATTATTTATTATCGCGAACTGTTCAGTCATGACTTTCTTAAGAGTCTGGAAACCTGGCATAGCCAATTTGCCTGGCCGCAGCGCCATACCAAAGAAATAACTAACACTGCCGGCAAAAAACCGAAAACCAAAGTCATTTGGCCGATCAGCTCACCGGTGCCGATGGCGATAGCAAAGGCGGCATACGGCGAAAATGTAACGGATAACTTAAAGAAAAAAGTCATCGAACGGCTTATACCTTGCATCATAGACGGGCAGCCTTTTCCCATCGATTTAGTCATGAGTTGTGTTCGCAAAGCAACGAATCGAGTTGGCTATGCCAGTGATGCTCAGTGGCTATGGGAAAAAAACTTAGGCATTGCCTGTGCGCTCTACAAAGGCTATCACCAACGACACCCGAATTTAACTCAACGAAGAGAATATGCTATGGCACTAGAAGAAAACTACCATGCGCGTGATTACCTGTACGGTCGGCTGTTAGCCATTGCCGAACGTATAGAAGACGTGGCGCTAAATATCAGCAGTGAAAATCGTCCCACAACTGCCGCACGGTTAATGCAGCGTTTTGCTGATCGCCCTTTTGAAACCTGGCGCACGATTGAATTAGCGTTACAGCCATACATGCAACGCTTGCGTGTGTCGCGAGCCGGATTTCTAACCAATCAATTAAAAGAATTGGATTCCGTGCAAGCCATGTTTAAACACGATGACTTCACTAGCAAAGCTGCATTATCTGGTGAGTTTTTATTGGGCTATCACTGCCAACGCCAAAAATTTAAAACTAAATCCGAAACCACCGACGAAACATCACAAGGAGACTCAGAATGAGTGCATTAAGCCATAAAATTGATTTTGCGATAATTTTCAGCGTTAAACATGCTAACCCCAATGGCGATCCACTCAATGGCAATCGTCCGCGCACGGATTATGACGGTTTTGGCGAAATTACCGATGTCTGTTTAAAACGTAAACTTCGGGATCGTTTGCAAACGGCGGGCCATCCGATTTTTGTGCAATCCGACGAGAAAAAAACCGATGGCATGGTCAGCCTTAAGGCAAGAGCGGAATCAGACGACTATGGACTGGGAAAAAACGCTTTTAAGCCAAGTAAGGACAACACAAAAGACGATATCGCTAAAAAGGTATGCGAAAAATGGCTGGATGTCCGCTCTTTTGGTCAAGTCTTCGCGTTTGGTAAAGAAGCTGATGCCGCCGGCGTTTCCATTGCCATTAGAGGCCCAGTGACCATTCAATCGGCGTTTAGTATTGAACCGGTCAGTATTACTAGCACCCAGATTACCAAAAGCGTGAATAGCGAAGGTGATGGTACTAAAAAAGGTTCAGATACCATGGGCATGAAACATCGTGTGGACAGCGCTATTTATGTGGCTTACGGCGCGATGACACCGCAGCTGGCTGATAAAACCGGCTTTAGTGATGATGATGCCGAAGCCATTAAGGCCATTTTGCCAAAGTTGTTTGAAGGCGATGCGTCTTCAGCCAGACCGGAAGGATCGATGGCAGTTAGAAAAGTCATTTGGTGGCAACACAACTCCAAAGCAGGGCAGTATTCGTCAGCTAAAGTACATAATTTATTATCGGAATTGATAGACGCTTGGAAAGAGAATACCCAAGAGAATAAAAGCCTAATAAACCAAATAGATAATTTGAAACCAGATTCTGAAAACGATAAAAAATTAGAAATTGGCGATTTGAAGCCTGAAATTATTGATGGATTTTAAAGTTGGGTTTGTTGTGTTAAAAGATAAATAAACCGATGTCTAGCGCCTGCCGGGCTTTAAAAGTCGGGCAGGTCTATTGCAGCAACACCCCGTACTTAAAGGAGATATTATGCCAACTGTTGATTTATCCACGTTGCCCGCTAATGCACAGCAAGAATTGCTCGATTTCTACGAGTTTCTACAGGAAAAATATACGAGCAGAAAAGCCAATCTAGTGGCATCTGCGCTGCCTGATCAGCCGACCAAAACCGATTTCAAAACTTTTATTATGAACATACCTAAAATGGAAGGTATCGAGTTTGAGCGGCAACGGGATTATCCCAAAGATATTTTGTTATGAAATATCTGCTGGATACCTGTGTTATTTCTGAATTGACTAAACCCCAACCGAATAGCCAGGTCCTGACCTGGTTTGAGACGACACAATCAGACAATTTGTTTTTGAGTGTCTTTACTATCGGCGAAATTAAAAAAGGTATTTACAAGTTACCGGTTTCCAACAAAAAACAAGCGTTGTTGCTATGGGTAACCTCATTGCTGGGTGATTATCAAAACAGATTATTGCCAGTTGACTTGGACGTTATAGAAAACTGGAGTGCCATCATTGCCCATGCTGAAAAAAATGGGCAACCGGTTGCGTCAATGGATGGTCTGATTGCAGCCACTGCTTATACGCATCATTTGACCTTGGTAACACGCAACGAACGGGATTTTGCCGCCTGCAATATTACGATGATCAATCCTTGGCATGATTAGGCAGACGTCATTAGAACCCATCTATCTCTCGCGCCTGCAACATTACCTGTATTGCCCACGTCAATTTGCCTTAATTGAACTGGAAAATATCTGGGCCGAAAACCAATTTACCGCGGAAGGTCAGGTATTGCATCAGCGAGTCAATCAGGCCGATCAGCAAAAGCGCGGTGATGTGCGTACTGTGTGGGCATCGCGTTTGGCTAATGAGGAGTTGGGCATTGAAGGGGTTGCCGATGTGGTGGAATATCATCGGCAAGCAGACGGCACAGAAATTCCTTTTCCCATCGAATACAAACGCGGTAAGCCCAAAGCACACCGTGCCGATGAAGTGCAGCTTTGCGCCCAAGCACTTTGTCTGGAAGAAATGCACAGTACCGCGGTACCGGAAGGCGCATTGTTTTATGGTGAAGTCTGCAGGCGTCATCCGGTAGCTTTTGATGCAGAACTACGCGCCTTAACGTTACAAACTATCTTGGCTTGTCGGGACATTGTGCAAACCAACATCACCCCGCACGCCATCTACCAAGCCAAAAAATGCAACGGCTGCTCGCTAATCGACCAATGCCATCCCAAAGACTTTGGTAAATCGGCGTCTGCCTGGTTGGCTGCCCAGTTAAAAAAGGATTAAACATGCGTCCATTACGCAACGTTATTTATGTGCAAACGCAAAACGCCTGGTTGCATAAAGACAATGAAAACCTGGTGTTAAAAGTGGATAAGGAAACCAAAGCCCGCGTTCCCATTCATAAATTGCAGGGTTTAGTGTGTTTTGGGCAGGTGACTATTTCGCCTTACCTGATGGCACATTGTGCCGAAAATGGCGTAACCATCACCTTTTTAAATATGTTCGGTAAATTTCTGGCGCGAGTAGAAGGCCCGGTCAGCGGTAATGTGTTGTTACGCAGAACGCAACATATCACCGGGCATAGCGTAGAAAAGAGTGTCGCCATTGCCCAAACTATGTTGACCGGCAAGCTCTATAACCAGCGTTATGTGATTAGGCGATACTTGCGTGATCACAGCGAAAAAATCACTGATGACAAAGTGCTTACTGACTTACAAACCGCTGAAAAACGCCTGACCCGATGTTTAACACAGCTAACAGATTGTAAAACCATCGACACATTGATGGGCCGCGAAGGCGAGGCGGCGCAAGTGTATTTTGGCGTGTTTAATCATTTGATACGCCAAGCTGATTTCGAGTTCGATACCCGCAGACGCAGGCCACCAACTGATCCCGTTAATGCCTTACTGTCATTTTGTTACACCTTACTCACTCATGATTGCCGTTCTGCGCTGGAGACGACCGGGCTTGATCCGGCCAGCGGATTCTTGCATCAGTTGCGTAGCGGCAGACCGTCATTAGCGTTAGACATGGCAGAAGAATTTAGACCGATGATTGACAGGTTTGTGCTGTCGCTGATTAACAAACGGCAACTGGTGGCTAAAGATTTTGAAACGTGGCCCAATGGATCAGTAACTCTAAAAGATGAGCCGAGGAAAACCTTATTGGCGGCCTGGCAAGATCGCAAACAAGATACATTATTGCACCCATGGTTTGAAGAAACCGTGCCAGTCGGCTTATTGCCTTGGTTACAAGCGCAGGTGTTGGCCCGGTTTTTACGGGGTGACTGCGATAGTTACGTGCCTTTTTTATGGAAATAGATTGGAGGTTTTTAGATGATGATATTAGTGACTTATGACGTCAGTTTTAAAAGCGAAACCGGACCAAAACGTTTACGAAGAATAGCCAAGCTATGTCTTATCTACGGCCAACGCGTGCAGTACTCAGTATTTGAAATTGAAGTGGACATAGCGAATGGACACAATTAAAAAATGACCTAATCAATGTCATGGATGAAGAGTTGGATAGCCTACGGTTTTATTACCTGGGCAATAACTGGGAGCGTCGTGTTGAACATATCGGTGCTAAAGCCGTATTAGATTTAAACGGCTTGTTATTACTGTAATGCGAACCCTAAGCGAGCATAAAAACAGCAATATTTTTTGTTATCTTTAACATCTTGATTTAACTTGGTTTTTATTTAAACAGAATTGTAATTTATAATGCGTTTTGCAGATGTTTTGATTGGTTCGCAACTTATTGGTCTTTTGACTAATAAATTCAACCAGTTACGCATACGCAGTCGCGCCCCACACGGGCGCGTGGATTGAAACTTTGGCGACGACATCCTCAAGAACATTACCCCAGGTCGCGCCCCACACGGGCGCGTGGATTGAAACACAATCTATTGCACTACAATTATCAGACCCAGGTCGCGCCCCACACGGGCGCGTGGATTGAAACACGAACTGGCTGACATCAAAGAAGCCATGAGCATGTCGCGCCCCACACGGGCGCGTGGATTGAAACTATTCGCACCGCCTGACGGCTGTATCGTCCACGTCGCGCCCCACACGGGCGCGTGGATTGAAACGGGGGTTATCATGGGGATGAGACTGTGATTAATGTCGCGCCCCACACGGGCGCGTGGATTGAAACACGCTGGGCAGGGCTTAATGAATTTATGTAGCGGTCGCGCCCCACACGGGCGCGTGGATTGAAACAATAAATGAACTTATTGCTTCCATAGAAAGCCGTCGCGCCCCACACGGGCGCGTGGATTGAAACTAAGAACTATGGAAGAGCAACCGAGTGTAAGTCGTCGCGCCCCACACGGGCGCGTGGATTGAAACCATTGCGCTGTAATAGGTGTCAGCAGCGGTAGGTCGCGCCCCACACGGGCGCGTGGATTGAAACCTGCAAAAACAACACGTTGGTTATTACGAAAAGGTCGCGCCCCACACGGGCGCGTGGATTGAAACTGCTGGTACCGACTCTGATACCGCCGTCAACAGTCGCGCCCCACACGGGCGCGTGGATTGAAACCCTAAAAAAAGGCAACTCAACTTCATCCTCCCTGTCGCGCCCCACACGGGCGCGTGGATTGAAACAGCATCTATCTCGCCTCGTACCCATGCAGTAATTGTCGCGCCCCACACGGGCGCGTGGATTGAAACCCTACCAGCCCGGCAATGATTACCGCATCGAATGTCGCGCCCCACACGGGCGCGTGGATTGAAACAGAGCCGGTAATAAATGCCTCAACGATTATCTTGTCGCGCCCCACACGGGCGCGTGGATTGAAACTTTACCATATAAATGGGCGGCGCATCTTCCTGGTCGCGCCCCACACGGGCGCGTGGATTGAAACTGTCATAGACTGCTACCATTGATGCCGATTTGGTCGCGCCCCACACGGGCGCGTGGATTGAAACCCTAAAAAAAGGCAACTCAACTTCATCCTCCCGTCGCGCCCCACACGGGCGCGTGGATTGAAACCAACAATAAAGCCAAATGCAAATCCGTATGAAGTCGCGCCCCACACGGGCGCGTGGATTGAAACAGCAATATATGCCGACATTATGGCCGGGATAGGTCGCGCCCCACACGGGCGCGTGGATTGAAACATCCTGAATGGCCATAATATCAGCCCAGCCGGTGTCGCGCCCCACACGGGCGCGTGGATTGAAACAAGGTAAGCCATGTTCTGCATCAACTCTTGTTTGGTCGCGCCCCACACGGGCGCGTGGATTGAAACCCGCTGGTTTAACTTGCGCTTGCTATCGCGTCGCGCCCCACACGGGCGCGTGGATTGAAACCTTGACGATTGGCAACCCAACCGGCGACATACGTCGCGCCCCACACGGGCGCGTGGATTGAAACATCAAATTACCGCCGCTGATTCTTCGCTTAAGTGTCGCGCCCCACACGGGCGCGTGGATTGAAACGCTGAATATCTGGCATCCAACCAACACGCAGCGTCGCGCCCCACACGGGCGCGTGGATTGAAACACTCCAGATAACCTGCGCACACTGGTCAGCAGCGTCGCGCCCCACACGGGCGCGTGGATTGAAACAATATGGATGCTGCAGCTGTAGAAATAGAAAGGTCGCGCCCCACACGGGCGCGTGGATTGAAACATTGTCGTTGATTTTTCGCGGCATGGGTAAATCGTCGCGCCCCACACGGGCGCGTGGATTGAAACAAGATTTTTAGCTTTGGCCTGGTTTGATTGCAGGTCGCGCCCCACACGGGCGCGTGGATTGAAACTAGCGCAATCAGTTCATCAATAGTAATACGGGTGTCGCGCCCCACACGGGCGCGTGGATTGAAACACTAATAGCCCGCGATAACGCCCGGTAATAAGAGTCGCGCCCCACACGGGCGCGTGGATTGAAACGGTGGTAACGCCGATTGAAAGGTCTGTAGAAGCAGTCGCGCCCCACACGGGCGCGTGGATTGAAACGTTATAAAGTGCCGCCTCAATAACAAAATTTGGTCGCGCCCCACACGGGCGCGTGGATTGAAACTCGCGGGCGTAGGCGCTGGCATTGCCGGGATGGTCGCGCCCCACACGGGCGCGTGGATTGAAACCAGTTTCCGGAAGCCATCAGGGCGCGTAGCTGGTGTCGCGCCCCACACGGGCGCGTGGATTGAAACCCCTCAAATCGATTACAAAAACGCTCAGCTTTGTCGCGCCCCACACGGGCGCGTGGATTGAAACTTTAGAAGGATGGTCTATTAATAACCCTAATGCGGTCGCGCCCCACACGGGCGCGTGGATTGAAACAATTTAGCGGGCCACCAAAGCCCGGATTCGTCGGTCGCGCCCCACACGGGCGCGTGGATTGAAACTTCGTCAATGGCCTTTGACTTTTCAGCCTTCGCGTCGCGCCCCACACGGGCGCGTGGATTGAAACCCTGTAGTAAATCATTAGCGACCTTGTATCACGGTCGCGCCCCACACGGGCGCGTGGATTGAAACAAATGCCGCCAATTGATGTTAACAGTCCACATGTCGCGCCCCACACGGGCGCGTGGATTGAAACTACCTTATATCCTGTGGCGCGCTGGACTGCAGACGTCGCGCCCCACACGGGCGCGTGGATTGAAACTTGCCTGGGACAATTATAATTATTGATCCAGAGTCGCGCCCCACACGGGCGCGTGGATTGAAACCGCTAACCAAGCAGTGCGGAATATTTCACCCAGTCGCGCCCCACACGGGCGCGTGGATTGAAACAGGCAAAAATGCAAGGGACAAGCCTTTCGGAAGTCGCGCCCCACACGGGCGCGTGGATTGAAACGCAAGCTACAAAATAACCGACATCACAACGCGCGTCGCGCCCCACACGGGCGCGTGGATTGAAACCGGTGAATTGGGCGCTTGTTGCAAGACCTCCGGTCGCGCCCCACACGGGCGCGTGGATTGAAACATCATTTGTTAGCGCGCCAATTGCCTCGCTAAAGTCGCGCCCCACACGGGCGCGTGGATTGAAACCCTGCATAAATTGATTGTTAGCGCCAAACTTGGTCGCGCCCCACACGGGCGCGTGGATTGAAACACCAATGCAGTACGCAGGCGGCGCGTTAGTAAGGTCGCGCCCCACACGGGCGCGTGGATTGAAACTTATCGTGTCACCTGCCTGATTTTTGCAAGGCGTCGCGCCCCACACGGGCGCGTGGATTGAAACATCATTTGTTAGCGCGCCAATTGCCTCGCTAAAGTCGCGCCCCACACGGGCGCGTGGATTGAAACAACTTTTATTGTTTTGTTAATTTCCATCATAAGTCGCGCCCCACACGGGCGCGTGGATTGAAACCGGTGAAACGGCAGGTAGGCCTGATTTACTGGGTCGCGCCCCACACGGGCGCGTGGATTGAAACTGCCCGCGCGCAAGTCAGCCAATACGTGCTCCGTCGCGCCCCACACGGGCGCGTGGATTGAAACAACAACAACGAGCAGCGCTGGAAGGATTGGAGGTCGCGCCCCACACGGGCGCGTGGATTGAAACAATCCAGATGGCGTAGTAATGCGCTGCATGGGGGTCGCGCCCCACACGGGCGCGTGGATTGAAACTGCAAATAGCGGGCATATTTGACGCACAAGCGCGTCGCGCCCCACACGGGCGCGTGGATTGAAACTCACGCACTCGCAACGTCAACAGCTCATTACCGTCGCGCCCCACACGGGCGCGTGGATTGAAACAACCCGGCGGCTCTGTGTCTCATACGATTAGCGTCGCGCCCCACACGGGCGCGTGGATTGAAACCGGCTGACAAGCCGCGTATTTGGACGGTTGGCGGTCGCGCCCCACACGGGCGCGTGGATTGAAACCGAAAATAAGCAGCAATGGCGCTTTTGTCTTAAGTCGCGCCCCACACGGGCGCGTGGATTGAAACCTCGATACCGAGCAGAGTCTGATCCCGGTGCCGGTCGCGCCCCACACGGGCGCGTGGATTGAAACATCTGGAGTGCTTACTACCGGCATGCTAAATACGTCGCGCCCCACACGGGCGCGTGGATTGAAACATTTTATGGTCTCCTGTGAGGAGACCATAACCGTCGCGCCCCACACGGGCGCGTGGATTGAAACACCTGAAGCCGCTGAGCTATGCGGATTTGATATGTCGCGCCCCACACGGGCGCGTGGATTGAAACGTTACGCGCTGGCTGTTATGACGACGCAGTTGCGTCGCGCCCCACACGGGCGCGTGGATTGAAACGGCAACACCAAAATTTTTGACGGATCGTCGGCCGTCGCGCCCCACACGGGCGCGTGGATTGAAACAATCAGCTTTGGCAGTTTTGCTAATACGTCAGGTCGCGCCCCACACGGGCGCGTGGATTGAAACATGAATTTCCAGTGACTGAAATTGTGGAGAAAGTCGCGCCCCACACGGGCGCGTGGATTGAAACCATGGGGGACAGTGTAAAACTATCGCCATGGCAGTCGCGCCCCACACGGGCGCGTGGATTGAAACGTTAATTTGTAAACTGGTTAACATGCCGGATAGTCGCGCCCCACACGGGCGCGTGGATTGAAACCGGCGATGCGCTCGCCGAATTGGGCAGTAAAGCGTCGCGCCCCACACGGGCGCGTGGATTGAAACCAGCTCCCAGCTTTTAAGCAGTGCCGCTGAGCGTCGCGCCCCACACGGGCGCGTGGATTGAAACCCCAGTTAATTGCGCTTGTTGCCATGCCAAGAACGTCGCGCCCCACACGGGCGCGTGGATTGAAACGTGTGCAATCCGTTCTTGTTCTTGCAGCGAATGCGTCGCGCGTCGCGCCCCACACGGGCGCGTGGATTGAAACCTCCATAAACTGCTCGATCGTTTTTGTGCGCTGTGTCGCGCCCCACACGGGCGCGTGGATTGAAACAACTCAAAAACTATGCGCACCCTCCCATGCTGGTCGCGCCCCACACGGGCGCGTGGATTGAAACTTGCACTTGTTGACTGATTCGCCAGCACCAAGGTCGCGCCCCACACGGGCGCGTGGATTGAAACAGCGATCGGCGAAGGCTTGTGGGATGAGAACAAGGTCGCGCCCCACACGGGCGCGTGGATTGAAACCACGTAAAGGCGGGAAGCGTTAATGTCTAGTTGTCGCGCCCCACACGGGCGCGTGGATTGAAACTTCGTGATGGGTGGTTGATTACTAAAGAATCTTGTCGCGCCCCACACGGGCGCGTGGATTGAAACATTACGCCCCCAGGACAATTGTTAAAAACGACGTCGCGCCCCACACGGGCGCGTGGATTGAAACTATCTTGGGAGATGGGGCAGTGATGCCGCAACAGTCGCGCCCCACACGGGCGCGTGGATTGAAACAAACTATGGGGTAACATTGACGACAAGTTAGCACGTCGCGCCCCACACGGGCGCGTGGATTGAAACAATCATCAGCGGCAATCCCTTAGCCAGATTTGTGTCGCGCCCCACACGGGCGCGTGGATTGAAACCATGCCTGGGCTATTGCCGTAAATATCCCCACCCGTCGCGCCCCACACGGGCGCGTGGATTGAAACACTCACTGGCTACCACTGAACGCTTCGCTTACGTCGCGCCCCACACGGGCGCGTGGATTGAAACCAGGCTGATGAATCGGGATGATTTCATCATCGTCGCGCCCCACACGGGCGCGTGGATTGAAACCTTTGGTTAGTTATGCGACTAAGCGCAAGTTGGGTCGCGCCCCACACGGGCGCGTGGATTGAAACAGTGATTTCACGAGGTTTAATGATGACTTGCATGTCGCGCCCCACACGGGCGCGTGGATTGAAACATCCAAGCCTTGATCACGCGTCGCCAAGTAGATGTCGCGCCCCACACGGGCGCGTGGATTGAAACCCGGACTTATCTTTAATATTAATACCATCCATAGTCGCGCCCCACACGGGCGCGTGGATTGAAACGACGTTAGGAGCACGTTGAGCAAGCGTAAATAAGTCGCGCCCCACACGGGCGCGTGGATTGAAACTTCTTAGGACGTGCCATAGCGATAACTCCAAAAGTCGCGCCTCACACGGGCGCGTGGATTGAAACAAAACGGGAAAATAAAACAATCCGCTTGCGCAGGTCGCGCCTCACACGGGCGCGTGGATTGAAACCCAAAAGGCTCCAAGGCCGGTTTGATTCATGAAGTCGCGCCTCACACGGGCGCGTGGATTGAAACGGTGACGCCAGGTTAACTTCGGGGGTTTTGCTCGTCGCGCCTCACACGGGCGCGTGGATTGAAACATGGGGATAGATTACAAGAAACACTTACACAAGTCGCGCCTCACACGGGCGCGTGGATTGAAACGGTGTTATTGCGTGACCAGGTCACAAAGTTTGCGTCGCGTCTCACACGGGCGCGTGGATTGAAACAATCCAAAACCAAAATGGCTCAAGCGGGCCATCGTCGCGCCTCACACGGGCGCGTGGATTGAAACAGAGGAAGGAAGCTCTTTTGTCTTTATCAACGGGTCGCGCCTCACACGGGCGCGTGGATTGAAACATTGCAACCTCCTACGCTTCGCGGATTAAATCGTCGCGCCTCACACGGGCGCGTGGATTGAAACGGCAGCGACAGCCCCAACCATTGGGCGGAAAATGTCGCGCCTCACACGGGCGCGTGGATTGAAACAATATGTGAATACGGCAATATCCCGATGAGCAGGTCGCGCCCCACACGGGCGCGTGGATTGAAACGGATCATATGCGGGCGGCAACGCTTGAAAATCGAGTCGCGTCCCACACGGGCGCGTGGTGTAATGGTCAAGTAAATTTGCACAAGCCGCCAAAGCGTTCCCCGCACCCGCGGGGATGAACCGCATGGATGCATGAACCGGCGACCGTATGAGCCCACCCAAATCATAACAATTGT
>Ga0208116_1000412_pt1 | contig 13524 bp, 18 predicted proteins | sample LakWasMeta9_HOW4_2_FD_183859 | JGI IMG/M metagenome (GOLD analysis project Ga0208116, IMG submission 183859) | Freshwater sediment methanotrophic microbial communities from Lake Washington under simulated oxygen tension - Sediment Metagenome... | ecosystem: Environmental > Aquatic > Freshwater >... | reverse complement strand
GCCATCACCGGCGGCGAAAATTGGTACGACATAGAAGTGCCGCTTTTCAACGTGGTGCGACTTCCTCACTCTCGCTCAGCACCGACTTCCGGTGAAAGTCGTCGTATTCAACAATGGCACCCTCGGCTTCGTCGAACTCGAGCAGAAATCCACAGGGTTCCTTGATTTCGGTACAGAACTCCGGAATCCGAACTTCGCGGCCATGGCCGAGGCCGCCGGCATGCCAAGGTTGAAGTTGTTTCAATCACAGGTACTCTGCACCGGAGCGATTGCGCACAAACAGGGTAACGCCAAGATAGGCTTCCGATTGGGTAACATGCAGTCTATTGGCCGCTTCCAGAAAGCTGTCATTGGCGATTACGCCCCAAAAAGTTCTAATCTGATCAATGTCTATCGTTTAATATCGGATATGCCGATACTAATGTCCAAAAAGTATCGTTTGCCTTATATGACTATAAGCGTTTGAATTAACAAGTACGGAGAAATAAATCTCTGCTTGATAGACAGCTATTGAATGGGTTGACAATTAATGTCTCCGTATCATAACGCAACCATCAACTTAAGGAGGCGAAAATGGCTGATGAAATGATGAAATGACGGTAGCAGGGGAAAAAACCGAAAACGATGGAATGTTCTTCGTTGCCCACTGGGCCCATACCCCGGAAAATTGTCCAGGCAGGAGTAAAGAAGGTGCTCAAATGCTCATTGACTTCTGGGCTAAACGCGAGGAAGCCGCAAAAAAAGGCGTCAAGATTCATGGGGCCTATGTGGGAGCAACAGAGCATGCTTGAGTTCTTTGTACCCCTCATCCCCACGCAGCAAGGGGCTATCCACCCAGTAACAACGATGGATGAGTGGACAAAGTTTATTCAACCGGGAGATTAATAAGACTGATTATGATTTAAGAGAGGCAACCATGAACAAAATATTTCGTAGTAAAAACAAAATTATGCCGGTCGCTGTTATGATTGGCGCTTTTGTATTATTCCCCATCCAGCATGTCTTTGCACAGCCCCTTTATAAGGCCGAAGGGAACCGTGTCGATAAAGCTACTTTCAATGGCTGGAATATTTACAGAACGGAAGCTTGCGGAAGCTGCCATCAATCAACTGGAGAGGGCAACGTCAGTAATCCGAATTTACTCCACAGCATGAAAAGCCTGACTAAAGAACAGTTCCGGCGGGTGCTTGTTCAGGGCCGAGGGATCATGTATTCGTTCCGTGGCAACAAAATGGTGGTCGATGGCATTGACGACCTATATGCCTATCTTAAAGGCCGTTCCGAAGGAGCTATTCCAGCGGGCGACCTGACGGAAATGAAGTAATAGATTTCGTGGTCCGCGCCCAGTTGGTTTTACGTTTAGTCACTATGAGCGGTGTTATTGCGTATGCAATATTTTCAACAAAAATAAGGAGAGTTACGCCATGCCCAGCTACAAGGTCAAACTGAAATGCAAACGGGAAATCGCCGAGGGAACGATGGCGTTCCATTTTGAAAAGCCTGCTGGATTTGTCTACAAAGCAGGCCAATTTGCTAACTGCACCCTAATCAACCCCGCTGAAACAGACGCCGAGGGCAACTCACGGGTGTTTTCATTGGCGAGCGCCCCTTACGAAAGCGAGCTTATGGTGGCGACTCGGATGCGTGACACTGCATTCAAGCGGGTATTAAAAACAATGGAGCCAGGCATGGAAGTGACGCTGAATGCTCCGCATGGCTCGTTCACGCTGCACAACAATCAGAGCGTTCCCGCTGTTTTCCTCACCGGCGGCATTGGCGTTACGCCGGTGAGAAGCATTGTTCTTCAAGCTATTCACGATAAACTTTCTCACCGAATCATAGTCTTTTATTCCAATCGGAAGCCGGAAGATGCGGCGTTTCTGGACGATTTGAGAGAATCCCATGCTGCAAATCCAAACTATACCTTTGTCGGTACGATGACGCAGATGGAAAAGTCCAGCCGCGAGTGGCATGGGGAAACCGGGGTTATCAGCAAAGCCATGCTTCTGAAAGTCATTGAGGATTTGACGCTTCCCATCTACTACATCGACGGCCCACCCGCTATGGTGAAGGCGATGCGGCAAATGCTGAACGAAGCGGGTGTTGACGATGACAACATCCGCACAGAAGAGTTTTCAGGCTACTGATAACGACTTAGGGGCTTACTAAAGGAGAACACCATGAGTGTTGCCGCACAACCCTTGCCGGGAGAGGACTCTGCGCTGTCTCCCTGGTGGCTACGCACAGTATTGATCGTGATGGTGCTGGGCTTTACCGGCCTGATCGTCATCACTTCACTGGCCTACCGCAACGTTCCGCCGATCCCCGCACAGGTGCTTGATGCACAAGGTGTTCGCCTGTTTACCGGCGACGACATCAGCTCAGGTCAGGCCATCTTTCTCAAATACGGATTGATGAACAACGGCAGTATCTGGGGACATGGCGCCTACCTGGGGCCCGATTACTCGGCCGAGGCATTGCACCTTATCGGCGAGGATACCGCCACGGTCATTGCGCAGCAGCAATACCAACAGCCGCTGTCTGCGCTGACGCCTGGACAACTGGCGGCCGTGTATGCGCAAACCGCGGTCGAGTTAAAAACCAATCGTTATGACGCTGCCAGCGCAACGCTGCATCTGACCCTGCCGGAAACTGCCGCTTACCACCGACAGATTGCTTACTGGACTGATTACTTCCTTGACCCCGCCCGCAATGGCGGGCTCAAGCGGGGACTGATCCGCGACCCGACTGAATTGCAGCAGTTCTCCGCATTCGTCACCTGGACGGCGTGGGCATCCGTGGCCAACCGTCCCGGCGAGAATTATTCCTATACCAACAACTTTCCGTACGATCCCCACGTGGGTAATACGCCGATACCCGACGCGCTGCTGTGGAGTGCGCTGAGTCTGATCGTGCTGCTGGGCGGTATTGCCAGCGTGCTGTTGATGTTCGGCAAGTTCGATTATCTGGGCTGGATTAGCACCGGGCAGCATGTACATCCTTATCTGCTGCCCGGTCAAGCCAGCGCCGGCCAGCTGGCACTGGTGAAATTTTTCGTGGTGACGGCACTGCTGTTTCTTGCGCAGACTTTGGTGGGTGGTGCGACGGCGCACTATCGGGCTGATCCTGGCAGTTTTTACGGCTTCCAGCTGGAACGGCTATTTCCCAGCAATCTGATGCGCGCATGGCATCTGCAGACCGCGGTTTTCTGGATCGCTACCGCTTATGTTGCCGCAGCCTTGTTTCTCGGCCGTTCACTGCGCAATGATGAACCACGCGGGTTCGCTGGCTGGGTTCATCTGCTGTTCGGTGCTTTCGTCGTGGTCATAGGCGGCAGCCTGTTGGGCGAGTGGGCGGGCATCTCGCAAATGTTGGGTCAATGGTGGTTCTGGCTTGGTAATCAGGGCTGGGAATACCTGGAGCTCGGCCGCCTATGGCAGTACCTGCTTATCGTCGGCCTGCTGGTATGGTTTGCGATATTATTGAAATTGGTGCAGCCGGATACGTTGAGCGAGCCGGCCGCGAAACCTTTGGTCAGGCTGTTCCTGCTGGCTTCCCTGGCGATTCCTGTGTTCTACATGCCGGCACTGTTCTTTGGCGCCAAGACCCACTTCACCGTGGTCGATACCTGGCGCTTCTGGATCATTCATCTATGGGTCGAAGGCTTCTTCGAGTTCTTCGTAACCACGATGGTAGCGCTGATGTTTTATCAACTGGGCCTCACCCAGCGCAATGTCGCGCTTCGAGTGATTTACCTCGACGCCATCCTGTATTTCGGAGGTGGTCTGGTCGGCACCGGCCATCACTGGTATTTTACCGGCCAGAGCAGCTTCAACATGGCGCTGTCGGCGATGGCTTCGGTACTGGAAGTGGTACCGTTGACGCTGCTGACTCTGGATGCATGGGATTTCGTCCGCACCACACAAGCGGATTGCGATGTCTGCCGTGAATCGGTAGCAATACCGCATAAATGGACGTTCTACTTCTTGATGTCCGTGGGCTTCTGGAACTTCGTCGGCGCCGGCATGTTCGGCTTCCTCATCAACCTGCCGATCGTCAGCTACTATGAAGTCGGCACCCAACTGACGCCCAACCATGGCCATGCCGCGATGATGGGGGTATTCGGCATGCTGGCGATTGCGCTGATGGTATTCGTGTTGCGCCAGACCAGCTCCGATGCACGCTGGTCCGACATCGAGAAATACGTTAAGGTCGGATTTTGGGGTACTAACGTCGGCCTGATGCTGATGTTAATGGTGAGCTTGTTCCCCAGCGGCGTGTTGCAGGTCTGGGATGTCGTCCAGCATGGGTACTGGCACGCGCGCAGCCTTGATTACATCGGTAGCGAACGATCGCGACTGATCGAATGGCTACGGCTACCCGGTGACTTGGTATTTATCCTATTCGGTGCCATACCATTGGTAATCGCATCCATCAAAGGCTGGCTGGATGTGCATCGGCAGCCGACGGACTGACATTTGATAAATTTAAACTTATTAGGAGATATTCATGGCCACACATCACGCATCACCAGGTGAAATTGTCGACTTGGCAACCTGGGCGCAAGACGTCCCAAATGAAAAAACAAAAGTCATTGCGAAAACAGATGAAATGGAGCTGGTTCGCCTTGTTCTTCCGGCAGGTAAAGAATTTGCAGATCACAAAGTATCGGGGCCCTGTGTGATTCATTGCATAACCGGGGAAGTTGAGTGCCCGGCAATGGGAACAACACAAGCATTAACATCCGGCCAACTGCTTTATTTAATGCCCGGTGAGCCGCACGCTGTTAGAGCTGTAGTTGATTCAGTTGTTTTACTCACAATTGTCTTTAAAATTTAAATCGTTAGTACTATACCGGGTAAATTATTCAAGCATGACGCGGCGCGATACCTCGTGATTGCCTTTAACTCAAATGACGAATTCAACACAGATATGCAACAGCCAGAAAATCATCGGTTCAGGATTAAAAGGGTATATGAACTACCGGACAAGCATGACGGCCGGCGTATCCTCGTGGACAGGCTCTGGCCGCGCGGTTTGACAAAGGAAAAAGCAAGCATTGATCTGTGGCTCAAAGATATCGCTCCCAGTACGGAGCTCCGGAAATGGTTTGACCACGACCCAGGCAGGTGGGAAGAGTTCAAGGAACGATATTTAGATGAGCTCAAGGGCAATAGCGAGCAAATCCAGCTCTTAAAGCAAGAACTGGACAAGGGTATCGTGACGCTCGTCTATGGCGCAAAGGACGAAGAGCATAACCAGGCGGTTGTGATCCAGGAAAACAGCTGGCTATTCCGTTAGTTGGACAGAGAACGATGTACGAGAACAGGCGGGAGATGGATGCAACTAATTCAAGAGGGAGTCGGCGCCCAACAGCGACCGAGCCGGGCGAGGCTCTGGCCTCCTGTAGCCAGAGCTTGGGTCACAAGATTCCTTCGCCACGTCTTCCAGAAGCGGATGAGTTTGGTTATTCGCCTGTCACGAGGAACGTCGCCCCATGAATTCATTTGCATCCTTGCTAGCCGAGGTCCGCGCTTGCACCCTTTGTGCGGCACATTTGCCACATGGACCCCGTCCCGTTCTACAGATACACCCGCAGGCCCGGATATTGATTGCAAGCCAGGCGCCAGGAAGAAAAGTTCATGAATCCGGTGTGCCTTTCGATGATGCCAGCGGAGATCGTTTGCGCGAGTGGATGGGGCTGACGCGCGAAGTCTTTTACGACTCAAGGCGGATAGCTATTCTGCCAATGGGCCTTTGTTTTCCCGGCACCGGTAAATCCGGTGACCTTCCGCCACGGCCTGAATGCAGGCTGGCATGGCACGATCTACTTCTCGGTCATCTGCGCCATCTTGAAATGACGTTGGTTGTTGGGCGGTATGCACAGGCATATTATATGAACGAAGAACGGTCATCACTTACCGAGACGGTTCGGAATTGGAGATCCTATTGGCCCAAGATTGTCCCCCTTCCGCATCCAAGTCCGCGAAATAATATTTGGCTTAGACGAAATCCGTGGTTCGAGAAGGAGCTAGTCCCTGTGCTTAGGCGGCGAGTGTCCGAAATACTTGCCAGATAAAGGGGAAGCTACCTTACCCTTCTTTTCGGCATCGTTGCCTTATTTTGCTTTAGACGACATCATTTAATCGACTTTCATTAACAAATTCACCCAGGAGAATCATCATGTCCGATTTTAAAAAATATCAGTGCAGGGAATGCGAACATATCTACGATGAAGCAAAGGGTGACCCTGATAGTGGGCTTGCTCCCGGAACCCTTTGGGCCGATGTACCGGAAGACTGGTCCTGCCCGATCTGTGGAGCGCCTAAAGATTTTTTTACACTGATGGAATAAGTCGTCATCACTTCATTCGTGACAATAGGCATCCAAAAAATCGGGCGTCTGCCTGTTTGGTAAAACGTATAGGAAAAAGCAAATTATGCAACCAGAAAACCCACCCAAACCCAAGGGACTCAACGGCGCCCAAATCGCCAAGATCACCGAATTGGCGAACTACCAGGACGGCTCAATTGTCAGCCGCGAAATTGTCAAAAAGCCAACGGGTACCGTGACAATTTTCGCGTTCGACGAAGGACAAGGCCTGAGCGAACATACGGCACCCTTCGATGCCCTCGTGCATGTGTTCGAAGGCGAAGTGGAGATCATCATTGCAGGCAAGCCAAATCACTTGCATGGAGGGGATATGATTCTCATACCTGCGCAGCAGCCGCACAGTCTTAAGGCGCTAAAGCAATTTAAGATGATCCTTACGATGATTCGGTCCTGAAAAGGATTCTTATCAAAATGGGCAATCATAGATAAGGCCATGTGATTTTTGCATCTTTTGATTCAAAAATCACAGGTTAAGTCGGGATAGAACAAGCAGTCTAGTCACTGGTGACCTTGGCCTAACCGTTTAGACATCATGCATTGACCCACCGCACCTCAAGCGTCGAGTGTCCAATAAATCGGGGCACAAGATCAAAGTATCTTAACTTGGAGGATATTTAACCATGTCAACTAACACTTTCCCATATTGGAAGCTAGCACCCAATGCCTTCAATGCATTAAATAAACTTACAGAAACGCTTGAAACTGGAAGCATAGACAAGAAACTTCAAAACCTGATCTACCTGCGCGTATCGCAGATCAACGGTTGTGCATACTGCACCCAACTTCATGGGCATGATCTACGTCAGGACGGTGAGACACCAGAAAGAATGGATACACTGGCGGCGTGGAAAGAAAGTCCACATTTCACTCATGATGAGCGCTTAGCGTTGCGCTGGGCCGAAGCGGTTACCTGCCTTAAGGATCAACAGGTGCCTAAAGAGCTATTCAATGAACTGAAGACCCGCTACTCAGACACACAAATTGCAGAACTGACCTTTGCTATTGCAAGTATCAATGCATGGAATCGTATAGCGATTTCGATGCACCGGGCAGTTTAAACACCTTACCAAATATATTGCCATTGATAGACGTATTTTCCGCACCTTGTTATGCTCATTAGTTAAAGGCTTACAAGTCAACTAGCGATTTGACTTTAACCCTTGTTGCAACCGATCGGAATCATCCATGACTGGATTGATCGGCGTGCACGTAGACGAGATTCGCAAATGGGACGCGGCAGGCGCTCCACCGATGGCAGAGAAGCTATTGCTCTTGTGGGATAAAAAACACGTCGGAATCGAAGGATGGGAAGGCTTTATGTTTTGGCGCGGCGTTTTACACAGAGGAAGGCGCCGCTGGACGCCGAAAATGGTCGAAGAGCTTATACGGAGCTTGCGAAGCTAAAAAACGGCCTAGAGCGCCTTAAAACATGGCACGGGTTACACACTGTTTTTGTGGATAAGCTTGTGCATGAAATCCGGAAACACAAGAAACAAAAACGGCTGAGGTCATTTTGAACATTTTTTAGACAACGCCCTACTCAATCGATTTGTGTCTATACTCGTTCAGGCATAAACCCATGATCCTGAAAACCAGAGAAAAAAATGAGCAGATATGACGGAAACAATCAAAAAGACAACATGCCAATGTTCGCGCACGTAACAGTTGGCATCTTGATCGCAACGTTGATTATCACAACCTCCGGCGGCGTATTGATTTATTTGAACGCAAAGGCGGAAGAAAGACAAATGATATTGGTAACAGCAGAATTGAATCGGCCGGCGCGAGAAGCGGCAATCGAAAGGGAAAAAGAAAGACAAACGGCTATCGCAATCGCGGAAGCGAACGCACGAGCAACGATTGAAGCCCAAAGAGTCGCCAGAATAGCCAACGAAGAAAAACTAATCGATCAGGCTGATTTCAAACGATGGTACAAAAAACCGGAACGATGCGAAATTATGACAGATCACGGAACACGTGTTTTTTGCGCAAACAGCTACATGCAGGCACGAGCCAAATGGGAAAAAATAAGGGGAAAGGCCTATTGAAATTGGCTAATTTTTAGCCAATTTATCCTGCCATGGGACAAGAGAGTGCTCACAGACGTATCCCTCCGACAGAGTTAATGTTCAAAAATAACAGCAAGTTTTTCCATTACTTCATCAATGATGAAGTCTGGAACACGCTCTATTTTTTGAGCGCCGCGTGCAGAAAAATCGATTGCTCGCGGCTGATCGCACCGAATAACGCCAGTAGTGCCCGTGCCGGCGCCCTGTAGGCTTACAGCAAAACCTTGGGCGCGCGAAAAATTGCCGCCTTGGGTAATGGGAAGCACAATCGGCATCCGTGTGACTTGATTAAAAGCGGACGGGGAAACAACCAAAACAGGCCGCGTTCCTTGTTGTTCATTTCCCTTGGTTGGATCAAGTGAAACGCTGTAAATATCGCCTCGGTCCATTAAATCAGCTCATCCCCGGCAGGGCCAGAATTGAGCCATTCAGCCTCTTCAGCAGACATTGCCTCGGTTGTGTCACATTGAGCCAGCAGTTCATCGAGCGTGTATTTGCGTTTTGCTTGTGGTTCGATAACAATCCGGCCATGGTGGATTTCCATGGCAACTTTGGAGCCGGCTTTTATATGGAGTTGATCAAGAAATGCCCTAGGTACGGCTAACATGATTGAGCCGCCCACCTTTCTGAGTGCAGTTGTGTGCATAATGCCACCTAATTAAATTGCTGATAAAGTTATATTTTTATATAACTTTATCATTTGCCACGTAGCGAGGCAAGGCAAGGCAAGGCCATTTTCCCTGACTCTGCCAGGCATCATCTGTGACTTAAACCTACGAGGGCGGGCGACATCGAGCCGCCGTGGACGTGCAGTATTTGAGCAACAATAGCTTTCGTACTTGTTACCAGCTTCCGCTATTCGCCATCGAAACCCACGGTTCCTGGGGCGGCAGAGGGCCGTCTTTCTGCAATAATTCGATCGAAATCTGGTCCGGCGAACGGATGAACGCCATGTGGCCGTCGCGCGGCGGCCGGTTGATCAAGATGCCGGCATCCATCAGCTTTTGGCAGGTTGCGTAAATGTTGTCGACTTCAAACGCCAAGTGACCGAAGTTGCGGCCGCCGGTATAGTCTTCAGGGTCCCAGTTGAAGGTCAGTTCGATTTCCGGGGACTGCATTTCTTTGGATTGGTTGGCGTCTTTGGGCGCGTGCAGATAAACCAACGTGAAGCGGCCGACCTCGCTGTCCATCCTTCTGCCTTCGATCAGCCCCAGTTTATTGCAGAAAAAATCGAGCGACTCGTCCAGATCGCGAACCCTAATCATTGTGTGTAAAAAACGCATGGCGATTTACTCCTCTTCTTCTGGCAATGGATATTGATTGATGATTTCGGCATGCCGGAAACAATCGACCGTGTGATCGTTGACCATGCCGGTCGCCTGCATGTGCGCATAACAGATCGTGCTGCCGACAAACTTGAAGCCGCGTTTCTTCAGATCGCGGCTGAGGATTTCGGACACCCGCGTCGAGACCGGAATTTGCTCAAGCGTCCGCCAATGATTGATTACCGGCACACCGTCGACAAAACGCCAGATATATTCGTCGAAGCTGCCGAAATCTTCCTGCACGGCCAGAAAAGCCTTGGCATTGGCCACGGCGGCCTGAACTTTCAGCCGATTGCGGATGATGCCCGGATTTTGCAGCAGCTCGTCTATTTTCTGTTCGTCGTAGCGAGCCACGGTTTCGGGATCGAAATGATCGAACGCCTGCCGATAATTTTCGCGCTTGTTTAAAACCGTCGACCAGCTCAACCCGGCCTGCGCACCTTCTAGTACCAGAAATTCAAACAACAACCGGTCGTCATGCACCGGCACGCCCCATTCGGCGTCGTGATAGTTTTCCATTTGCGGGCTGCTCAGCGCCCAACTGCATTTGCTCATAAATGATGTGATTCTCCGTCTGCCGCAAACTCCTGGCCGAAGCGGATTTTCGATCCCCTGCCCTCGGCGCCATTGAGTCTGCCGGCCAATGGTTTACTATGCCATTCCATGGCTTGCCTGTAAAGCCGGCTAGTTGACAATACGCCGGATTAATCGCATGATCGGCAAACGCTAACAATAACAACCGTCATGAGTACCGACACCCTGCAACTTCGCCGAATCGCGATCGACACCTATCATGAAAACGTCGCCTATATGCACCGCGAATGCGGCATTTACCGCGCGGAGGGTTTTCAGGCGCTATCGAAGATTCAGATCAGTTTGAACGGCACCAAGGTATTGGCGGTATTGAATGTGGTTGATGACGTGTCGATCGTGCAGCCCGGAGAGCTCGGTTTGTCGGAACAGGCTTTCGAGCAATTCAGCTGCGAAGAAGGCTGCCTGGTCACGGTCAATCATGCCGAGCCCCCCAAATCGATGGATGCGGTGCGCCGCAAGATCAACGGCGAACGGCTCGATCAGGCCGATTTCAATAGTATAAGCGAGGACATCGTCGAAAGCCGTTATTCGAAGATGGAGATTGCGGCCTTTCTGGTCGCGACCGGACAGAATAGCCTGGATCGCGACGAGTTGCTCTATTTGACCCGCGCAATGCTGCAATCCGGAGACCGGATCGATTGGGATGAACCCCTGGTCGCGGACAAGCATTGCATCGGCGGCATTCCCGGCAACCGGACCTCGATGCTGGTCGTGCCGATCGTCGCCGCGCACGGTATGTTGATACCGAAAACATCGAGCCGGGCGATCACCTCGCCGGCCGGCACCTCGGATACCATGGAAATGTTATGCGAAGTCAATCTGAATCCCGAGCAACTGCATGACATCGTGCGCCGCGAACGCGGTTGTCTGGCCTGGGGCGGCACCGCCCGGCTCGCGCCGGTCGATGACATGCTGATCGCGGTTGAGCGGCCGTTAAGCATCGATTCGCAGAGTCAATTGGTGGCGTCGATCTTGTCCAAAAAGCTGGCCGCCGGCTCGACACATCTTTTGATCGACATACCTGTCGGCCCTTCCGCGAAAGTGAGGCAAATGCGGCAGGCGCTCGCCCTGCGCAAGCTGTTCGAATTCGTCGGCGACCGGCTGAACCTGCATCTGGAAGTGATGATCACCGACGGACGCCAGCCGATCGGGCGCGGCATCGGTCCTGCGCTGGAGGCGCGCGATGTGATGCTGGTGCTGCAAAACGATCCGGGTGCACCGGATGACTTGCGTCAAAAATCCTTGCAATTGGCCGGCCGCATCATCGAATTCGACCCCGACGTGCGCGGCGGTCAGGGCTATGCGATTGCGCGCGATATTCTCGAATCGGGCCGGGCCTGTGCGAAAATGAACGAGATTATCCAGGCTCAGGGTTCGAAACCGATCGATTTGACGCCGGGCTCGCTTTGTCATGAGGTGGTTGCGCAAAACGACGGCATCGTGACCGAAATCGACAATCTGCAGATGGCCAAAATCGCCCGGATGGCCGGCGCGCCGATGATGAAACGGGCCGGCGTCGATCTGCTCAAAAAATTGGGCAGCCCGGTCAAAAAAGGCGATGTATTGTACCGCATTCATGCCGAGTTTCCGGCCGACTTCACCTTCGCTAAGGATCTGGCCGCCCAAAACGACGGCTACACCTTGGGCGATAGTGTCGACTTACTCAAGCCGCTGATGGCCTTTTAGAACGATGCTGATTCTGGCCTTTTCCGATTATCTGCCGCAGGCGCGACGCCTGGCAAAGCGTCTCGGACTGCCGCTGGCCGTAGTCGAGGTGCATCATTTTCCGGACGGCGAAAGTTTCATCGCCCTGCCCCCCGATTTGCCCGAGCATGTGCTGATTTGCCGCAGCCTGAACCAGCCGAACGACAAGCTGATCGAATTATGGCTCTCTGCCAGAACCGCAAGGGAACTCGGCGCAAAGCGTTTGACGCTGATCGCGCCTTATCTCTGCTACATGCGCCAGGACTTTGCGAACCGGTCGGGCGTCGCGGTCAGCCAGCGTCACATCGGTCGGTTGCTGGCCGACCTATTCGACGCTGTGATCACGGTCGATCCGCACCTGCACCGGATCGACCGGCTGCAACAGGCGATACCGCTCGATCATGCGATCAGCCTGAACGCCACGGCCGCGATCGCGGATTTTCTCAAACAGCAGCTCGATACCGCGCTGTTGCTCGGTCCGGACAGCGAATCGAGGCAATGGGTGGCGACGCTTGCCGAGATGACAGGCTTTTCATTTCAGGTCGCTGAAAAAGTCAGGCTCGGCGACACCCAGGTCACGCTGACGCTGCCGGATGCCGATTACCGTCACCAACCGGTCGTGATCGTCGACGACATGGCCAGCACCGGACGCACGCTGGCCAAGGCCGCCGAATTGTTAAAGGCCAAAGGCGCAGGCGAGATTCATGCGGTCGTGACCCATGCGCTGTTTTGCGGCGATGCCGAGCGCGTGATTCGAGAGGCCGGCATCCAGGCACTCTGGAGCACCGACAGCATCGATCATACGACCTCCTGCATCCGGCTTGACGGCTTGTTGGCCGATGCAGTCAAGGCGATGCTGACCGGGCATGGCGTGGGATGAATTCAAAAGTACAAAAATCTGCGAACGATTGCCGAATTGTTTTGTCACAACAAGCGAATAAAACGATTGGGGGCAAGGGTGTTTTAAGCCCCACATAGAGGCTGTCCGAATTATATCTGATCGAAGGCCGAATGGATTCGAATTTCGTGGACCTAAAATCGGCCGGTCTCCTTCTCATTCACGGTAAGATGAGGGTTCTGAATGAATGCCGAAGTCAGTCCTGCCGCCAATTTGCTCCCACTGATCATTTATTTCGGGGCGATACTCGTGATCACCGCCGTGATGCTGGGCGGCGCTTATCTTCTCGGACAAAGACACCACGCACAGGCGGCCGACGAGCCTTTCGAATCCGGCATCGTCCCGACAGGCAACATGCATATCCGTTTTTCGGTGCACTTCTATCTGATAGCGATTTTTTTTGTGATCTTCGATATGGAGACCGTCTTTCTGTTTGCCTGGTCCGTGGCGGTGAAGCAGGCAGGGTGGATGGGCTTTTTCGAAGCGTTGATTTTTATCGGCATCCTGATCGCAACACTGATTTACCTCGCCGCGATCGGCG
>Ga0208116_1000411_pt1 | contig 13530 bp, 12 predicted proteins | sample LakWasMeta9_HOW4_2_FD_183859 | JGI IMG/M metagenome (GOLD analysis project Ga0208116, IMG submission 183859) | Freshwater sediment methanotrophic microbial communities from Lake Washington under simulated oxygen tension - Sediment Metagenome... | ecosystem: Environmental > Aquatic > Freshwater >... | reverse complement strand
CCTGGAATATGGCACGTAGTAGATTTAAATGCTGACTCATAGCGCTTTCCTCAATGTCTGTTGATGAGAGCTTACACTGTAAATAAATGATGGGCAGGAAACCAAGTTGAATTTATAGGAAATCAGCTTTTTCTTCACAACACCCTCGGTTTGTTTTGTTTGGACTTGTCCTCCAGTCGCTTGAGTTTTAAGCCTAATAACTTTTCACAGTTTTGGCCGTTAGGGCACGATGGTGATTGAGCTATAACTATCAATTCTCACAACAGTCCTTCTCAATGCCTGGCATTAAACAGCACTCTATGATGTTAGATCGTAACGGTCAACAACTCCCGCCAATTCGTCGTGTAAGACTGTGATTTAAACTGTTGCCGCATGTGCCAGCGGTTGCTTAAGGTTTCACTGGCATAGTGAATGGTTCTTTTGCCGTGCAGTCGGTTGATGTTATCCAGTGTGGTCATTAATTGTTCTGAGCGAGCCAACCGTTCGCCGGACTCAAATAATGACATTTGCGCGACACCTGCCGGCAACAAATCCGGCAATAAAATACCCGCCCGTTGATAACTAACACCCTCTCTAAAAATACGCTTCAGGCCCTGATGTGCGGCTCGAATAAGGGTTGCTGAATCATCGGTGGGTAACTCAAATTCCGTGGTGGCACTGTTGCCGTATTGCGGATGTTGAGTATCAAACGGACTGGTTTGTACAAACACCGTCAAGGCTTGCGCAGCCAATTGCTGACGACGACATTTTTCCCCGGCACGCGCGGCAAAATGTGTGACTGCTGCCCGCAGATCGGCAAACTCGGTTAACTTTTCACCAAAGCTGCGTGAGGTCAGTATTTGTTTTTTGGCCGGTGGCATCGCCTCTAACGGAATACAGGAGCTGCCGCGTAGTTCACAGACAATGCGTTCCATGACGACACCAAAGTGTTGCCGCATGCGCTTGGGTTCGGTTTGCTGCAATGCCAGGGCATTGTGAATACCTAATGCCTGTAATTTTTCCGACCAGCGTCTGGAAATCCCCCAAATGTCCTCCAGGGCTATGGTGGCTAAAACCTTATCCGGGGATTCCAATGTACGCCAATCCAATACCGCACCGTGTGCAGAAAAGCCCTTTTTGACTAAACGATTAGCCAGCTTTGCCAGTGTTTTAGTCGGGGCAATGCCAATGGAAATCGGGATGCCGGTCCATTGCTTCACCGTGCTGCATATTCTTTGGCAATAAGCGGTTAAGTCCCCAGGCATGCCAGACAAATCCAAAAAAATTTCATCGATGGAATACACTTCAGACCGTTGCGCATAACCAGAGATGATTTGCATCACTCTGTTTGATAAGTCACCGTATAAGGAAAAATTCGATGAAAATACGGCGATCCCTTCTTGCTTGCAAAATTTCTCAATCTTGAAATAAGGGGCACCCATGGCCACCTGTAATAATTTAGTTTCGGCACTTCTCGCGATCACGCATCCGTCATTATTGGACAGCACCACAATTGGCTTTCCCTCTAAACTGGGCTGAAATACCCGTTCACAGGAAGCATAAAAATTGTTCGCGTCCGCAATCGCAAACATGGCTTAAAACGAGTGAATGACATGGGCGACCACACCCCACACTTGCAGCTCCATGCCCTCAGTAATTTGTAAGGGCTGGAACTCGGGGTTTTCCGGCATCAACCACACCTCATCACCCGTCATCAGTAACCGTTTTAAAGTTAATTCGCCATTGACCACTGCAATGACAATGGTACCCGATTGAGCGTCCAGCGACCGATCCACTACCAGCATATCGCCATTGTGGATACCGGCACCGATCATCGAATGGCCTTGGACCCGCACAAAAAATGTAGCTGCCGGATGCCGCACATATTGCCTGTTGAGATCAATGGTAGCTTCAAGATGATCATCAGCGGGGGACGGAAAACCTGCGGGAATTTTTGTTCCAAACAAGGGTAAATCAATCAACATCGGTAACTGACTTAATTCTAAAATCGGTAACTGCAAGTTATCAGAGCTCAGCCATTCGCTGTGATGTCGAGTCACCGACGGTTGCTGTCTTAACGGCAGAGAAGCACTTTTCATGGCGTTCATTGGATGTCTTGAGTGGGGTCAAGATAGTACACCAAAAACGGCACTTGTTCTCTATTTGTTCTTATTGTCGTTTGCCTTTAGAAAGCCACCCATTTGAAAATGGTCCGGCTGCAATACGGCAGTGTTATTCTTCATAATAAGAAAAATGAGTGATTTTCCTTAGTGGCTACGGCTTCAGTCACTTACCCAGAGCGATCACTACACGCAACAAGAAACCCAGGAGGCAGTTTATGTGCGGACGCTTTAATCTCACTGCAACACCGGAAGTAATATCCGAGCATTTTCACTTACAGCGACTGCCTCGCTTTCAACCCAGCTACAACATTACGCCGGCACAAAAAGTCTTAAGCATTGTTAAACTGGAAGATAAATCGTTAAAAGCCGTCAATATCTTCTGGGGTCTGGTGCCTTCCTGGGCTAAAGACACTAAAAACAGCCATCATCTGATCAATGCCCGTGCTGAAACAGTAAGGGAAAAGCCATCATTTCGTGCGGCATTTCATAAACGACGGTGTTTAATTGTCGCAACCGGATTTATAGGCAGAAACTTGAAGACCACAAACAAGCTTTTCATATCCATCGCCAAGATAACCAGCTATTTGCTTTTGCCGGTGTTTGGGAGCATTGGCAACATGATCAAGAAACCCTCTATTCCTGCGCCATTATCACCACCCGTGCCACTGATTTTATGCAGCCCATTCACGAACGGAAGCCGGTCATCATAACGCCCGAAAACTATTCACACTGGTTGGATAAAACGGTTGATGAAGATGAGGCATTTGCATTGCTCGACAACCAAGCCTATACAGAAATGACGGCAACACCCGTCAGCGATTGGGTCAATAATCCCCGGCATAATGACGAGCGGTGTTTACGTTAACACTGAGTCTTTGCCTAGAATGTAACGGTTTGCTTTCAAAAATAGTTGGCCAATATTTGATCAAACTGACTTAACGCCAGTAGGGAAGGCGGGTTGAAAGGAAATGTGACGAATTGAAGACAGGGTTATCCACAGATTTTGTGGATAACCCGTTTCTAAAAAAAAAATTATCGTCCAAGAAGACGATCGAAAACAGCTTTAGTTTCGGCTTGCATTTAAAACTCACCCATAAGCAATTCCTGTTTTGTTTCCACGTTTTCAGTGTAGTCGAAGTTTTAACTGATGCTTTTGAATGTTGAAAATTTTAGAAGGCGGCTGCATTTTTTGTACGAAAACGGCCAACTGGAGACAACCAAGAGTTTCATATCAATGGCAAATGTATGCATTAAAGCGGTCACTCAGGGATTGCCAATGATCGGCAGCCACACACTCAAAAAACAGGTGATAATAAACGTATTTTGCCCGCCGCGTAGGTCAAGAACTTAAGTTGAAATGACCCTAACAAGCGGTTGGTTTAACAACTTTGAATTCTATAAACTCTGATTGTTTTTGTTGCCAACCCTCTTTATGGCGTTCAAAGAACTCAGTTTGGTCACTGGTACATTTTACTCCGTTATCTATGAGTTCAAAAATTTTGTTAATGTAAAACCGCACAACAGGCTCAACAGTTTCGATCTCATATCCATGGGTGTAAAGACCAAGAGGGGGGCATGCAAATAGGCAGGTCTTTACCCCTTTATGAAGGATAAAATCATTATCACTTAAAGCGGGAAATTTTTCCCTAAACAAATTATTTAGTTCCCTAGTATAAAGACTAGATACTGAGCCTGCATTTTCGTACATCAAAATATTCCCGCTTTCTATCTCTTCTGCATCCAATAAATCAGCTATATGAAAACTTGCACCCTCGAAAAGTAACCCAACCTTTGACGTACGCTTAAAAGCAAAAATTAGTCGCGGCATTTCATTTAAATCTTCAACTATATTAAACATTTGGTCGAAGAATGAATACTCGATTTCTCCCATAGAGTTCTCAAGCGAACGCATTTTTACACCAGTAATACAATGATTATAAGCATCATCATTGATTTCGAATGTAACATCTGAGCGAACTAGTTTCACAAAAGAAGTGAAATTGTTTGGGTTAGCAGTTTCTCTCTCAGTTACACTGTATCCTACTTCATCTTCTCCTTGACCGGGAGCAACCAATACTCCATCCAAAAGTGCTCCATTCCGATAATCATCAAAAGCAACGGTAGTTAGTGCGTATTGAATAAACTCAGCCCCAGCTTTATCGATAAAGTCAGAACATTGGGTACGTGCAACAATTACACTTCCTATTTTTCCATGCAGTGTAGTTGATAACTGAGGATTCCGTGTGACAAACCAAAATTCAATCTGTTTTGCCCATAAGTCATAAACCTTAATTTTTTCTTGCTCTATAAGATCCCAAAAAAAATTAGCCGCTTCCACTTCGCCCTCATGAGAATTCCAAATAGGAATTACATATGATCCAGTATCATTCTCCAACCTTTTATAAACGTCGTGTATTTTTCCGCAGCTTTCAATTTCTGAATCGGGGTATCTTTCTTTAACAGCTGTACCGGTCTGGCTGTTATTTCCGCCAGGGCATAAAATGGTATGAATTGACATAATAATCTAACTATACTTTTGATTTTGCTATTCTAATAACTTCTTGCAAATATTGTTTATCTAAATTATTTAATTCATCTACATTATTCAGCCAAAATAGAAAGTCTCGGATTCTATCCTCAGCCTTTCTCATTTCTTTGTTGTTATTCATCATAGTAGCGACTACTTGAAGCTTTCTTCCTTTTGATTTTGTCAATAAGTCCCATGTATCACGATTACGCTTTGCTTGTACCAATGAATCTACATGCTTAACGTTCTTAATTGAGGTATCTCTACCTTTATTTATTTGCATGAAAAACATATTTTTTACTTCACGCAACTCATCATCGTCATGATAAGCACGGTTACCTTTAGTTGTTTTGTTTTGAAACTCCCAAAAATAAAGAAATTTCTCTTCAACAATACCGCGCCGCTTAAGGCGATTGTCAATATCAGTATTTTCGTCAATAAACTCTCTAGTAAGTTTAAGAGTATCGAGAAGATCAGTGGTCCGCTGCCTGGATATACCAAATATATTAGTTAATTCTTTGAAGACAGTTTCAACGTCTGAATGCTTATCTTTGGAAATTTTAAGGTAATACTCTTCGACAATGCGGGCCTGCGCTTCTAGTGGCCAAGCAGTTTTTAAATCTGGAACAAAATTTGCCTCTGCCAATATCTTGAGTTCGAGTCTATCTGAGAGATCGGCTTCGCGAATAACGTATACCGGTATATTAAATATTTCTCTTGGAAGATCACGATACTGCATTTTTAACCACTGGCAAGCAAAATAACGGCGGTTTCCATCCAACAGCTTACCGTTATCACTAATGATGAGAGGCACTAATACACCATTCCTAGCGATAGAATCAGCAAGAATTTGTAGCTTATGGATATCCTGTTCAGCTATAAATTTGGTTATTTCTTCAATAGATAGATCATTAACACCTATTTTGCCTTTTAATCTACAGAGGCGTTCAAAAGTGAAGAGAGTCCGGTTATTTTCTTTCCAAAAAGTGATATTTTCTAATGGGAGAAGCATCGGGAAAACCTTTATTCTCTCATTATGAAATAACATGTTTCGACTTTGAATATCGTCGGTTCTAATTGTGGGCATTGCATTGAGCCTATTCAAATAATAAATATTCAATAATTTCGGTGGTGTCAGTCGTTTCATATTGAAGATTTTCGTGAACTCTATTGTATAGGGTATACATAGCGAGGTGGGGCTATTTTTCAAAATCCACGTGGTGTTAAACTGCAAAGACGTTATAATTTATCCCACGGCTTGCAGCGCAATTAATATGATTGTTCTCTTCTGATCGGTATGATTACTACAATAGACTAGCGGCTTTACGCGAGTGTGCAGTCATTCGCAAATCAAGCTTCAATGACTGCAGTGGGTCGATTGCGACAGTTCGAGTTACCCAAAAACCCCATTCCGAACTGGCGTAATCATATCGAAATAAGTGGTGGCTATACGATTGGAATCGATGGCGGAATTTGGGTTGGAACTGGTGGCGGTTTTCAATCGGAATCGGTGGCTGGTTTGGGCTGGAATATGCAGGAGTGGTGGCATAGGTTGGCGGTTAGAGGGACGGAATACTCTATACAGGGTTGGAAACGAGAAAGAATATATCCTGATTTTCTGGTGAAGCTGGAAGCTGGAAGCGGGAAAAGACGGTATAGAACGGCTCTACTTTATAGAATCCAAAGGCGAACACTTGGAAGGCAACATAGACACCGACTACAAACAAAAGCTATTCAGCACAATTAACGCCACGCTAACGGGCGATATTAAGCCGAAAGGCGAATTGAAATTAGTCAATTCCAAAGTAAAAATATCTTTCCACATGGTGTTTGAGAACGAGTGGGAAAATGAGCTTAATAAAATTCTGGTTGCTTAAAAACTGAAAGAATAAGACATAATAAAGTATGAATAAAGTTCAGGTAAATACAAAGGGTATAAAAAACCGCCTAAAAGCAGTTAAGCCTTGCCGTGCAATTTCCGAATACATATGGAATGGTTTTGATGCAGGAGCAACACAGATTGATATTAGGTATGTTTCTGATGCTCTTAGAGCTATCACAGATTTATCAATAACTGATAATGGTTCTGGAATACAAAGTGATGAACTTGTTAGAAAATTTGTACCAATTCTAGCATCAGAGAAAAAATCATCAGAGCAAATTAATACTTTAATACATGGAAAGAATGGATTGGGTAGATTGACATTCTTCCATATATCTCAAAAAGTGGAATTTAAGACAATATATAAAGATAACTTAGAGTTTTATTTTTTTTCTATTGAAATAGATTCATCAAGTTTAGATAACTTTAGTAGAACAAATTCTGAAATATCAGATACTAAAGAAGTAGGCACAGTTGTTAGCTTTATTAATATACTACCAGAAATATCGGTAGATTATTTTAATTCAACTATATTGAATTACTTAAAAAAAGAGTTTTGCTTTTTTTTAGAGATGAAAAAAACATCGGGCATATCAATAAAAATAAATGATTCTTACCTAGAATACGATGACATTATAAAAGATACAGAAAATGGAATAATAATCCAATGCGGAGACCATGAATTTAATTGTGATTATGTTCGGTGGTTGAAAAAACCAAACAGCACCTATTCAAGGTACTATTGTATAGATAATCAGGATTTATTTAGGTTCTCAAAACCAACAACTTTTAATAATAAAGGCGACGAGTTTTATCACTCTATATATATAAAAAGTGGTTTCTTTAATAACTTTGAGGCAGTAATTGATGAATCTAACCAAAATGAATTAATTGAAAAACAAAATAATCTTAGCCATCAAACATTCAAAGACTTAATAAAGAAAATTGAATCATTTTTAGAGAACAAGAGAAATCCTTTTCTTTTAGAGTATTCTCAATACCTCGTTGATAAATATGAGAAAGAAGGGGTTTTTCCTAAATACGAAAAAAAGAATGAGTGGGAAAAAATAAAGGCAGATGAGTTAAGAGAAACAATAAAAAGACTATATCAAATAGAACCAAAAATATTTCATACTCTAAATATCACGCAGAAGAAAACATTTGTAGCTTTTATAAATCTCATAATGGATGGTGGAGAGTTAGAAAAAGTTTTTGATATTATGTCTTGCGTTGTTGAACTTACTCCAGAAGACCGCAACAAACTTTGCAACCAATTAAAAATAACAAAATTGTCATCAATAATTAAAACCATTGAACTTATTAGCGATAGATATAAAGCAGTTGAGCATTTCAAGACACTTGTATTTGACCCGTCTATGTATGCTGGTGAAATACCACATTTGCAGAAAATGATGGAAAAAAATTATTGGCTTCTTGGTGAGGAATATATGCTGCTTAGTGCCGCAGAACCTAAATTTGAAGAAGTATTGAGAAGATTTTCTTATGTGTTACACGGTGATACAGAAGGAAAAAGTATAAATCACCCAGATAAAAATAAGGAAATGGATTTACTCATTATTCGTCAAGATAAGAGAAATGACATTATAGAAAATATAGTAGCAGAATTAAAGCACCCTATAAATGTTAAGTTAGGTAAAAAAGAACTTGACCAAATTTATGCCTACTTTAGTTTAATAAAATCAGAACATAGATTCAATGGCAGTAACATTAAGTGGAAATTCTTTTTGATTGGAAATGAGTTTGATAGCAGTGGCTATATTGAAAACCAAATATCTAATATGCGTGTACATGGCGAAGCAGGTTTAGCTTTCCGTAGCGAGTATGATGTTTACGTTAAAAGATGGAGCGAAATATTTACAGAGTTTGAATTAAGGCATAATTTTCTTAATGAAAGATTAGAATTGGAAAAACATAAACTTATAGTTGATGAGCATCTATCAGCTTCAGATATTATAAATTTAGATTTTAGTTCAGATTCAAAGGGTGAGCTAAAAATACCTCGTTCAAAATTAAGTAACCCCTCAAATACTTTTGCCAGTTCATCCAGAATACCATCTGACATTTTACCCTTTAACCCCTAGATGTAGCGGCTTGCAATCGAAAACGCGCAAACCTGCAATCAGCGCAATTTTCGAACGGAATTAGCTGCAACTGACGGGCGCTCAAACCAAGATTATTTGCAAGTGAACCTGCAATCATTCATGCCGACCTGCAATTATCCGCCGTAAACCAGGATTATTTGCAACTGACATCTGTCGTTGACCATTGGCGGCAGCCGGGCCAAAAGAGCCGACCACCACGCTTTTTAAATCAATGGAAGGTGATGGTCTCAGAGCAGTCGCTCAACGTAGAATTGAGGGGCAGGCCGCTTCTGGCCTGTCCCACTCGAATGTTAGGTTAGGTTTTTTTACCAGTCACGATAGGGTATTTGGCAGTACATCAGGCCATTTCTCGGGTTGGCACCATATTTTGAAAGGTATCGAGACAGGGACAACATCGATTGGTTGACATTAGGAGTTGGCCCAAGGAATACGTGCTCAATTGCTAATGCCCGATCATCTGCCTGAGGTAGCTCAAATAGCATGTATGGCATTAGCATTGATTGGCCGCCCCTGTAGCAGATTGGCGTTTCGACATAATTGGAGGTAATGGGCGAGACGATGCGCCACTCCTCTTCCTCCTTGAATGCTGGATGCTTTAGCAATGCGGCAACCCTAAGGAGGTCTCCTTCGATTTCCTCAAATACATCGTGGAATGAGTTGGATGGGTGCCGTTTGGATGGGTCAAGGTTTTCTCCCTGTTGCTCAGCCAATGCCTCAACTGCACTGAGAATGCTCTTGGCGATCTCTTGTTGCTCTTTCGGTTCGTATCGACAGCGCCCCATGCCGAAGGTTTGATCATCAGCACATTTTCGCAATACGTCTGGGCGAAACCCGATGCTTACGCCCTGACCTTTTGGGGTATAGCCACGCCATTGGCTCAAGATATTGCCGTTTGCAGTAAAAGAGGCCACAAACTGCATATGTCCGTTTGTCAGCCGGTCGGAAACCCACTCGCGAAATTGACCAAGAAGCATGGTCGGCGCGCCCTGCTGCTCGATGCGACGCGCAATCTCTAGCCGAAGCAGGTTAGCGGTATGAGCCATTTCGGCGGCGTCGTTAAAGTATCGGATGTCCGTCGCGTATAGGGATTTGCTGTCCACAATTCCCATCAAACCCGACAGCGACGTGTAGTGATAGAGCACCCGAGTAGGACGCTCAGCGTACATCTCAAAAATCTCTTTGGCTAAAGGGCTAGGTAGCATGGTGAAAGAAAACCTAACGCCAAGATAAGGGGCGCGTAGCAAAGCGGAGCGTCCCTTTGAGCGACGTGTTAGGTGCTTGCGAAAACTTAACCATATGCATAGCGCTCCATTAGTTCAATTCGATTGCCAAAAGGATCTGACACATACACTCGCCAATAGCCATCAATAGGTTCACCATCAATCACGTCGATGTGGTGAGACCTTAATTTCTCTACGAGGCCCGCCAAATTGGCGACCAGCAGCGCCGGATGAGCCTTGCGCGCTGGGCGAAATTCCTTCTCGATTCCCAAGTGGATTTTCACTGAACCACTTTCGAACCAAACCCCACCCCGCTTAACCAAATTAGGCGGCTTAGGTACTTCGGGTATACCCAGGACCTCGGAATAGAATTTTCGAGCGACACTCTCCTCACCGGGAGGCATTGCAATCTGAACATGTTCAATTCCTACAATTGGCAAAATTTCTCCTGGCGACCTAACAAGGAATTAGAAAGTTAACTGCATATCTACCCGAATATGCTATTCGACGCGATAATTTATTGATCTGCATTTGATTTTCCTTTCTGTATATCATCGGCGATAGGTGGCTATGACTGGTAACGATCAAATCGCAGTCATTGAATCAGATTGAGCGATTGACCGCAACGGGTCGTAAGCGGTAATGCCTGTCGGCATGGTCAACCGACAAGGCATTTAATTAATTTTGAGAATCCGTATAACAATTATGAGAAAAATTTAATAAATTATGAGAACTGACAATTAGCCTGCCTGTTCCCTATATTTAAGATTAAAATAAGATTAGAGTTAGATTAGCACCCCATTTTTTGCGGCTTTCAAAATCTCTGTAAGCCTTTCCAGGCAAGGGCTGTAGCGATTTATTAAATCCAGTAAAGCGTCGGTCGAATGCCGTGTATTTTGTCAGCTGAATGCCGTGCTTTTTGTTAGTCAAATGCCGTGTCTTGTCAGTCGAATGCCGTTACCCCGTTGGTCTAATGCCGTGCCTTTGTCAGTCGAATGCCGTGTCACCGTCAGCCGAATGCCGTCTGAGGGTGGTCTTTACAGGGTCCAAAATGCGTCAGTCGAATGCCGTGCCTTTTCAATTAAGTTTGCCATCGAGATGTCGCTTCTGGCTGGGTGTTGGCTGCTTTTTGACTTTTACGATGTCATTTTCAATTTGAAAGCTTTCCAACATTCCAATCGTGACCAAGGCTGCCAGCGCACGGCGCATCCTAAGCTTGAAATCACGAATATTTTGGGTGTTACTGCCGCTGAGATTGTAAAGTGTCTGGAGCTTTAAGGGATAAGGCGCCGCATGGGACGACAAAAAGCCATGCAGCCACAACGCCAGCGGCTGTTTACGCAGTTTTTGCCGCTGTTCAAACTCGATGTAGGTGTAACCATTCTCAAACAGTCGTAGCATGGATTCGGTCAATTCGACCACATAACGCTGGGTAGTCTCGTCCCGATAATAGCGAAGAAAGCCTTTTTCGCCAAAGGTATCGCGCCCCTGAAAGGTCATTTCGACAAAGGCCCCGCCCAGTCTTGCCATCGATTCTTTTAGCCATTCGTGCTGACTTTTACCGGTGCCTTTAGCCAACGCTGAGAGCATGGCATACGCGCTGAAACAGACATTAAAACCGGGTAATTGCTGCCGGGACAAATGCACGATTTGCAGCCAAACATCCAGATCGGACTGATTTAGCTGCACACCTAAATACCGAACTTCAATACCATCAACCGAGGCCAACAAGGTGCGTTTCTTGTAAGCGATGCGTTCATTGCCTTGGATGCCGGCAAACAAAGCGCATCGCAGACAGGCATTGGGCGTTCCCCTTACAGTCGCTGGCCAGCTGGGCATAGCACGCAGCGGTTCGACGACTTTTAGTTTACTTTTTTTGCGATCTACAAGGGTTTGGAAGCGCTCGGTGAGATTGGCTAAGGGGTCAATTTCTGTGTTGTTCATGACGTTCCTCACTTCATCAAGCTGCCAGGATTGCAGCCATGCTTTAAAATCTTGAAGGGAGCCTGCGTGCTGGCAATCAGCGCGTGATCATCGGCGGACATATCAAGTTGATGGTGACAATATTTTTGCCAAACGCGATCAATCGAATCCTGGTCAATGGCTTTGGCTGTCACGGTAGCGTCGACAGAGCCACTTTCGGTGATTGGTTCAATTGTTGACTCAACCGGCTCAATGTCAGTCTGCGTCAATTTTTTTTGGGTCAGCGGTTTGGCCTGGGTAACGACATGTTCAATCGACGTCGCACGAAATGCAGCGCCGCTCAACTCACCGCCTTGCCAAGCGCAATCTAGTTGCCAGGACGAATCGGATGGTGACGTAGGTAATATTGATTCGATCACCGTAGCGCTAAGGTCGGGAGGAATAGTTGGCGAGATGCTGCTGCAACTTGCTATCAGCAACGTACTTAAAATCAGGCTGGGGGTAGGGGGGACTAACGATTTCATAATGACTCCTGGAAAAAAGCAAGTCACCACCTTAATGTCATTGATTTGGTAATTCGCAGCAGCAGATTGTCAAAATGGGCATCTGCTGCACCTAAATGCGGTAGCTTTTTTGTCATGCTCCCTCGTTATGACAAAATCCACGTCCAATATAATCAGTCGCCTTGGCAAACGCCTGTTCGGAAATAAAACCGAACCGACGCCGGTTCAGGCTGCGCCGGACGAAGAGATTCCTCGTTATCCGCCGTTCATGAAAGGGCTGCCGACAGCATCGGTTGAGCGCCTCCTGGAAAGTCAGGCCGAGCTGATCAACGCGATTGAACACGCCTTGGCGTTGCCGGATGAACTCTACCGCCACATTGCCGTACCGGTGATAGCTCGTTATGCCGCCTTCAGTCATTTGTTGCCGGCGTCCGAATCACATCATCACCGGGGTGCGGGGGGATTATTTCGTCATGGCCTGGAAGTGGCGCACTGGGCGACGTTAGCCTCTCAAGGCTGTCTATTTGCAACAGATGCCACACCCAGAGAGCGTAAAGCCCTGGAGGTTCGTTGGCGACTTGCCGTGTGTTTTGCAGGACTTCTGCATGACATTGGCAAGCCGGTTTCGGATATGGCAGTCGTTGACAGACACGGTAAACATACCTGGAATCCCTGTGATGAAAACCTCAACGACTGGGCAGCCCAGCATGGCATTGATCGCTACTTCTTACGTTGGCGAGAAAACCGGCATAAACGCCACGAACAGTTTTCCGCGTTGGTCATCGAGCGAGTCCTTACCCGCGAATCGCGAACCTATATTCTGGAACTGGGCCCTGAAATCATGCAGGCCATGCTCGAAGCCATTCATGGTCTGGATCGGGGGGCAAAGCTGTCTGAACTGGTGTTGTCTGCGGACCGAAAAAGTGTCGAGCGCGATTTAAAAAGCCATTACCACAACGTCGACTCAGCCATGGGCATGCCGATTGAAAAATACCTGTTCGATGCCATGCGCCGGTTAATCAAATCTGGCCAGTGGCGTGCCAATGAAAAAGGCGCTCGTCTCTGGCGGTTTAAGGAAGGACTTCATATCGTCTGGCGCAGTGGCGCACAAGATATTGTCGATATTCTGGCCAAGGATAAAGTTCCCGGCATTCCGCGCGATGAAGATACCCTGGCCGATATACTAATCGAGCGGGGTCTGGCGATCCCAAGGACCTTAGCCGACGGCAGGCACTATCGTTACTGGCGTA
>Ga0208116_1000407_pt1 | contig 13697 bp, 11 predicted proteins | sample LakWasMeta9_HOW4_2_FD_183859 | JGI IMG/M metagenome (GOLD analysis project Ga0208116, IMG submission 183859) | Freshwater sediment methanotrophic microbial communities from Lake Washington under simulated oxygen tension - Sediment Metagenome... | ecosystem: Environmental > Aquatic > Freshwater >... | reverse complement strand
CCAACTGAGCTATTAAGCACTGAAACGCTGGATGGCATGCTGGAAGGCGGTGAAGTGCTGGAACAGGATGAGCGCGGCTATAAAGTGGTCAGGCTACGCACCGGCGACATTCTCAAGATATTCAGGGTCAGGCATAAAGTAAACGGTATGCGAATTTATACGCATGCACGCCGATTTTTCAGGAATGCGGAAAGGCTGCATCAGCTTGGTGTGAATACCGTTACATGCCAGAGTTTATATCATTTCTCCAACTCGAATGATACCGCCGTGCTGTATTCACCCCTGGCCGGCTATACCATCAGAAAGCTGCTTGATGGTAATCTGCTGAACCAGGAAATGGCATTGGCATTAGGTGCGTTCATTGCCCGCCTGCATCAATCGGGCATTCACTTCCGGTCTTTGCATATGGGTAATATTCTTGTGATGCCTGACGGGCAATATGGCTTGATCGATATTTCGGATATGAGCATTTACCCGTGGCCATTGTTTTGCAATACCAGAGTGCGTAATTTCAGGAATTTATGCCGTTACCCGGATGATATAAGTCATTTAGGCAAGTTAGGCTGGGAAAGCTTGCAGGAAGGGTATTTTTCCGCTTACCAGCTTGTTGCTGCGTGCGAATCTAAAATCAGGCGTGCATTCACAGCAGCTGTTTCTTTTGGCGATTAAAATAGCTGCGAGTTAAAGGAGAGAATTTTTGCAAGTATTACAGATATGCCATTGCTACTACCCGCCTTTTCTTGATTGTGCGCGGCAATATTCAACCCTTTTTTCAGGTACAGGATTTAAAGTGGTTACGGTCTACCTGACCGGCGAGCCCAGTGAAGAAGTCGCACAGGCTACATGTTCAGATGAAGTGATCTTTCTTGGCTACAAAAGCAGCCAGGTACGTGGCTTGAAATTGAAAGCGATTGCTGAAATCAGAAAAATACTGGCGCGTGAAACATTCCAGTTCTGTATCGCGCATCGTTCTAAACCCACTTATGTTGCTTTGCTTGCCAGCCAGCTGCCCGTAATCAGCATTCATCATAATTATGACGATTTTGGCAGATTCAGCCGGCGTTTTCTGGTAAACCTGTTTCGCAGCAGGTTATTGCTGTTAGGCGTATCGGATTCTGTGCGCGATGAGATGCGTACAAGCCTGCCTAAGTGGCCCCATAGCCAGATTGAGACTTTATATAATCGGATCAATGTTGCGGCAGTGCAGGCACAATTTCTGCCAAAACAAGCGGCAAGGGAATTTCTTGGCTTACCTTCTGATCGCTGGATTGTCGGCAATGTAGGCAGATTGCATTACGATAAAGACCAGGCAACGTTATTACGCGGTTTTAAAAAAGCTTTGCCCAGTTTGCCTGCCAATAGTCTGCTTGTCATTATGGGTAAAGGGCCGCTGGAAAAAGATCTGAAGCAGCTGGCACAAGAGTTGGGCATTGCTGCATCTGTCATCTTCACGGGAAATGTGCCGGATGGCAGAAAGTACTTCAAGGCCTTTGATGTGTTTGCGCTGACTTCGGATCATGAGCCATTTGGCATGGTGTTGCTCGAGGCGATGGCGGCCGGGTTGCCGTTGATCTGCAGTGATTGCGGAGGCGGTGCAGAAGTCGTGCGCGATGTCGGCACGCTGTTTCCCCTTGGTGATGATGATGCGCTGGCCGCCTGCATGCTCGCAGAATATAACAACAGGGAAAATACTGATGTTGCGCAGATATTGCAGCAACTGCAAGACCGTTTTTCGGATGAAGCGGTTCGAGCACGATTCTGGGACTTGCCATTTGTTCGCGGGCTGCTAAATGACAAATAATATGGTGAATGTCAGCACACAAGCTGCAATGAATAGTATCTGTATCGTTATCCCGTATTTTGGTAAATGGCCGGCATGGATGCCTTACTACCTGGAATCCTGCCGTTTCAATAACACCGTGAACTGGCTCCTTTATACGGATTGTGGAACGCCGGAAAATTTACCGTCGAATGTACGTGTTGTCGAAACTGCCTACCACGATTATTGCGCTTTAGTTTCACAGCGGCTGGGCATACAGTTTTATCCTGAGAACCCGTATAAACTCTGTGATATCAAGCCGCTGCTTGGCTATATACATGCGGATGCGCTACAGGGGTTTGATTTTTGGGGATTCGGGGATATTGACCTGGTCTATGGCGATCTCAGGGCTTATTTTAACCAGAGCCGGCTTAACCGCAATGATCTGTTGTCGACCCACGCGCGCCGCGTGTCCGGACATCTGTGCCTGCTCAGGAATACAGAGCAGATGCGTACGGCATTTCAGCGAGTGAATAACTGGAGGTTCCTGATTTCAAACCCTGAGCATGTTGCTTTTGATGAAAAAGCGTTCAGCAAGTTATTTTTGCGCCATAAAAATTCGCCTGCTATCGTCCGTTTCGCGGCTGGTTTGATAGATCCATGGCTGAGAAAGGCTGAGTTTGCAGAAGCCTACACAACGCCAAACGCAAAACTGGAATGGATTGATGGCACGAAAAATTTTCCTGTCAGGTGGTTTTGGCGTAAAGGGGTTTTAGCTAACGATATAGATGGCGACAGGGTTTTTCCATACTTCCATTTCGCTGTGTGGAAAACTGTCTGGGCGAATAGGCCAGATGCCGTTGGTACCAGTGCAGCTGAGCGTGACAGTGTTAACGCGTTCTGTATATCGGCACGCGGAATCGAAAAGATCACAGCATAGGCACTCGCTACTTACATACAAGGCTGTGGGTCAGGTTTGATTTTGGCTATTTACCCTAAGCTGCTGAGAAGCGGTTGGGGTGCTTACTTTTGAAATGATATGAAAAATAAAAAACTTTTAATTTTGGATGGTTTGTCTGAGCTGGCCTTGGCAAAGGACTTTTACCAGGGTTGCCTGCAGGCGCAGATTGACGCGGAGTATTGTGACCTGGAGTCACTGCCCAGAAGGAGGCTTTACTTTGTATCGAAGTTTATCGGTAAATTAAAAAGCATATTTTCACGGCGCTACGCCATTAATTTCGCAAAACTCGCCAGGACTGACCCGAACGCTATTAAAAAAGCGATCATGACCAGTTCACCTACCCATATCCTGGTGTTTCGATATGCATATAGATTCATCAAACCGCAGGTGCTGCAAAGCTATGCCCGTGCTTTAAACTGCAAGATATATCTTTACGACACCGATAGCTGCAATCTTTTCCCCGACCAGAATGAGTTCATTTATTTCATTGAAAAAGAATTGCCTATTTATGATGAGATATTTTCGTTTTCAAAAGTGGCCACGGATTTCTTTACAAAAACCAGAAAGCTGCCCGCGATTTATTTCCCTTACGGCAGCAACCCGGTTACCAGGGAGCCGGTTCAAGCCCGGCCGATAGATGTTCTATTTGTAGGCAAGGCCAGTTTCAGGCGTATTTTCTTGCTTGAGTATATAAAAGATAAAGTTTCCATATATGGCAATCGCTGGAATAGAAGCTACCCCATGATTTCACCGGAACTGCAGAACAGGATTGTTAATAGAACGGTATGGGGAAATGACCTGACTGATTTGATGCTGCAGTCCAAGATCGTTTTAAATATCACGAACAGTAACTTTTATTGTGTAGAAACCGGATTAAACCTGAGGATATTCGAGGTGCTTGCCACAGGCGGATTTTTGCTTACCGACCATTATGAAGAGATTGCTGAACTATTCGAGATTGGTAAGGAAATCGAGACATATTCATCAGCGCGCGAGCTGAGAGAGAAAGTAGAGTACTACCTGAACCATGAGGAAGAACGGATTCAAATCGCGGCAGCAGGTAAGAAGAAGTTTTATGAACTTTATACCTGGGAACAGCGCGCTAAAGACTTTTCTTTAAAAGTTGGGCTGTCAGACCAGCCATAAATAATGTATAAGCTTATAGTTAACCATTGCATTAGTAAGGCTATAGGTTGCAAATGTCGATAATAGTTGAGGCGATTACTTAAAAGCTCTCTTTTGTATATATATCTGCGAAATGGATGTTGATCGTGATGATCGGTAGACATTTTCCAGATGTTTCTTTTTAAGGAAATGGATATTTAAGATGCAATTTAAATTAAAAAGTGAAGACTTGAATGATGGCCAGAAGTTAATACAAAGCCCTTTTCTAATACTTGCTCTTGTAATTTTAATTCATGCAATATTGATTTCTTTCCCCACAGTAAATCTAGAATTTGCTTTTGTGAGTGCTACAGCGTATTTCTCATCTCTAAACCCTGTACTTTTAGACCAGTATTTCTCATACCAAGCCAATACTTTGGGCTTACCTTATCTTACCCATTTGATCTCGGCCATTTTCCCTAACGTAGACCTTGTTGTATTAATTAGGTTAATCAATCTAATGGGATTGCCATTATTAGCTATAGGCATAAAAAGAATATGTAATTACTTAGATATAAAAAATTATACGGTAATACTTTTATTGATAGTTTTGAACCCTTTAGTCTGGACTTTTTCAGGCAGGGCAACTGCAGATTTTTTACCTGTAGCTTTAGGCGTTTTTTCCGTATCACTAGCGCTTGGGGGCGGAAGTATATTTTTAAGATCACTTATCTGCGGCCTCCTTTTGGGGCTTTCTGTTGTTCTAAAATACCATGCTCTATCTTTATTAGTGTTTATTGGAGCGTTGTTGCTGGTTAAAGAAGAGCGTTCTTCATTAATTATTAAGCTGTCAATTATTACGACAGTTACTTTTTTTATACTTGGGTTTTATTTAATCTGCGTTAAATCAAACTTGGGATTTTGGCTAACCCCTGAAAGGTTCCAGAAAATTCTTCAGTTAAATTTTTTAAATTTGATCAATAACCTGATTCTGTATTTAGGTTTTTTAGGACTGCTAACGATCCCTACTTTTTTTCTATCAAAAGAATTTTATAAGCCATTGAAAACCAAATGGAAGCAGATATTTAGTATTTTTATAGTGCTTATTTTCTTTGGTTTTTACTTGTCTACGGATGTAGGTGAGCTGAATTTTGGACCTTTAGACAGCTTTATCAATCACAAATTACGATTGCTAATGCTGTCACTGCTCTGCTTAGCCACGGTGATGTTAACTTTTATCTCTGATCATAAAAACAATAGAATAAGACTATATTTATGGTCGGCTATATTGATTGGATTGCTAGTATTTTCAATTAGCCGCCCAGCACAAAGATATTTATTGTTTTTTATTCCATTTTTCATACTAGCTTTGCCTGAAAAAATGCTTGAATGCAAGAGGCTAATCGTAACAACAATCATCATATTTGTTTTAGCTAACTTGTTTATAGAGGTAAGCAGATGGTCTACAGGCATGGCAGCAATATTGATGGCTAAAAAGCTTGAAAGTAAAAATTTAATTCAACAAACCCATCCTGGTGCTATAGAGGCTCATGTAGGTAACTTATTTTTTAGTTCAAAAGATTCAAACAAACTTTATGTCGTAGTGTCTGGAAAGACTGAACAATCAATCATTACTTGCAGCGCGGGTCTTGGTATTTATAAGAAATCATTTTCGTTAGAAAAAGTTAAATAAGAATTTTGTTCTATACGGAAAATCATCCTTGCCAGAAGTGCTGCTCAAGCAACCACTTCATCATTCTGCACTGATAAATGTTGTTACTGTCCCGTACTTGGATAGTTAGACGGTAGCAGGTCATGGCGAGGCGCAGGCTAATCGCAGGTTGCGTATGTCTTGAGCATGCTCGAGAAAGTCACAGGTGATAATAAAATCATTTGAATTTTCTTTAAGACATAATGATGTTACTAATAGTTGATGGTGCGTCTGGCGTCAGCGGTGCATTCAATCAGAAGTCTTCTGATATATCACGATTGTTTTTTTAGACTTGAACCCATTAAAACGTTTTACTTCTTTAAACTGCGGCAGTCTGTCAGCAATGACTTTTTCACGTTCCGGATGTTTTTCCGAGTGGCTTATCAGCAGATATTCATAATGCTGAATGCTGTTGCTGTCTAACTCATTAGTGACCATTTTCCAGTTATTAGCGTCATTGCGGATAAAGGTAAGCCCCATGTAGTAGCGAATACGGGACTCGTCGGAAAATACCGGTTTATTCTCCGTGTTGTTGGCCTTAACCCAGGCAGCGGCGTCCTGCATGTAGTTGTAGTCCTCTGACTTTGGAAGAACATTTTTAATCAGGCCCAGCAGCATAAATATAACCAATGCCATAGCCAGCCATTTGAACTTTGAATTTTTAGCCGGATGATGGTGTTTTAGTATGCTGGCGAACTGGAATGAGGCTAATATCATCAGGATGAAAGCAAGCCCTACAACATATCGGCTTGATAAAACAAAAACTTTTGTAATGATCAGCGCCATATTGGCCAGACTAATGAGTGCAGCATAGCTCAGTGCTGAGTAAGCCTTTGATTCGACCAAGGCGTTTCTGTTTTTAACAGTGAATGCTGCCATGATCAAGTTAACGAAACCTGCTGCAGATACTGTTTTTGCAAATATCACGTACAGAAACGTAAGCAATAAGCCCTGAACGGCAAATTCATTCAGGTATTTGCCAAGCACTTCATTGGACATGACTGCGGCTTTTGAAAAAAGCTTATGTGTCAGTTCATCATATAGATTCAGCGTAAATACTTCCTGTAAGCGGCCGAAGCTCTTTATCGATACATCGCCATGCAGGGTAACCGCGAGAATTAATGCCAAAGCAAGAAAAATATTAAGTGCATGGCCGGTAAAAAAATAGCGGATACGTTCTTTAAAAGTGAAGTTGGCGCTGAACAGGAGTATGGCTGGTAGCAGAACCAGATAGGTGATTGCCTCTATTCTGAACAGCGTGGCAATAATGGCGCATAGCTGCCACAGTATGGCATCGCGGAAACGCAGCTGCTGGTAAAAACGTATAAAGAATGCGAGCCCGCCAAGATAGAAGGCCCAGAAGCCTTCATCGCGCATCAGCATTTCCAGCACATCTCCCACAATATATTGTGAGCTGAATAATATGAGCGCGCCTGCCGCCATTGTGAGCTGCCTGCCGCCAGCAAGGCGAATGATCTGGGCAAAACTGAACGCAGTCAGGCCAAAAAACAATACATTTAAAACTTGTGCGGAAGTTTGTATCCCCAGGTAGCTGGTCTTATGAACCGCTGCGATTAATAGCGGGTAAAGCGGCCAGTTCCATACTTGTACTGCTTCTTTCCATTGTCCGTCAGCAAATAGCCGTGCAGATTCAAAATACAGGACGCTGTCAGGATTTATCCAGCCATGCTGAATGTACTGCATTTGTGCAGCGAGCAGCATGGCAAACAGTACAATCACTGCATGGAGTTTGTTGATGGAGCTTTGTTCGATTTTATTAATAAAAGATTGCATATATTTAAGGTTGCGCCTGCTCAATATTCAGGTGAGATGAGACTTTGAGAGGGCTGATTTGCTTAAGGCAATTTAAGTGGCCTAATGGGCACTCGCGTTTGAAGCACGGGCTGCAATCCAGGGCTAGATATTCTACTACTGCATCCGGATGCATCGGCGGTGTGTGATGAGGATCGCTAGACCCGTAAATCGCAATCAGTTTTTTATCTAGCGCCGCAGCTACATGCATCAGCCCTGAATCGTTGCTGATGACTGTGTCGCACAGCGACATTAAATCAATGGCCTCGCCGAGGTTGGTCTTGCCGCCCCAGTCCTGACAGCGACCCCGCACTAAATCATTGATGGTTGCTGTGACCGGAATGTCTTTGCCCGAACCGAATAGCCAGACCTGCCAACCTTTATTGAGCGCCTTGTTTGCCACTTCTGCATAATATTCGGCAGGCCAGCGCTTGGCTTCGCCGTATTCTGCACCTGGGCATAAACCAAGTACTTTCTGCGCAGGTTTGTTCATGCCGTTTTTTTCTAAAACGCGCAGTGCATTATCCTGGTCGGCAATTAATTTCGGGTTGCTAATTTGAGGTAATGTCTGATCTTGCTTATCCATGCCCAATGCGACAAATCGATCAACGGTACGCAGTAATTGAGCTTTATCCAAGGGGCGGATGTCATTCAGCAAACCATGGCGGAACTCACCTAGGAACCCGGTGCGCTGCGGTATGCCGGCAGCAAGCGGCAGGATGGCGGATTTTAATGAGTTAACGAGCAGAATTGCTTGCGTATAGCCGCTGGCTTTCAGGCTACGGCCAAACCGGATGCGCTCAAGCAATGCCAGCTGGCCATGTTTGAATGGCAGCGCAATCGCCCGGTTAACTTCTGGCATACGCTCCAATAATGGCAGCGTCCAGGCGGGTGCGGCAACATCAATGATGGTGTCCGGGTTCTGTGCTTTCAATGATTGGAACAGGCTGTGTGCCAGCACCATGTCGCCTACCCACGAAGGGCCGATAATCAGGATTTTTTCAGCAGGCATGCGCTATCGATAATTTAACTGTTCATTTTCTTGATGATGTTACTGGTGCTGCGCCCTGCAACGAGGTCAATCAGGGCAATCTCACCGCCCCAGGATTTCACTTCGCGACCACCCACAACCTGGTCTGCCGCGTAATCACTACCTTTGGCAATCACCTCCGGCTTCAGTGCATTGATCAGGTTTAACGGCGTGTCTTCATCAAACAGGATCACGGCATCTACCGATTCAAGTGCGGCCAGTACGCGTGCGCGGTCATTTTCGCTGACGACAGGACGTGTCGGGCCTTTCAGCGCGCTGACTGAACGATCCGTATTTAAACCCAGAATGAGCCTGTCACCGCGTTTTTTTGCCGCTTCCAGGTAGGTAACATGTCCTGCGTGCAAGAGGTCAAAACAGCCGTTGGTGAATACGATTTTTTGTTTATTTTTTCTCCAGACGGCAACTTTCTGCTGGAGCTGCGCGAGGTCACATACCTTATGCGCCTGTTCGGAACTTTGCTCGCTGGTTAGCGCGTCAATTAAGTCATCCCGTGTAATCGGCACTGTGCCGACCTTGCCAACCACTACACCGGCGGCTACATTTGCGAGCTGCAGGCTTTCCAGCGGGCTCAAGCCATGCATCAGGCCGGCGGCCAGTGTCGCAATCACGGTGTCGCCAGCACCCGAAACATCAAACACCTGCTTGGCGGTAGCCGGCAGCAGATGTGCATGCTGGTCTATCAGCGAGATGCCTTCATCACCGCGCGTTACGACCAGAAATTGCAAATCAAGTTTGTCTTTAAGTGCAACTGCCTTATCAATCAGCTCTGAATCATGCGTGGTTGTGGCACAGGCCTCTGCGGCCTCTTTTTTATTGGGTGTCAGTGCGGTGGCATGGCTGTATTTGCTGTAATCGTGGCCTTTAGGGTCAACCAGTACCGGAATTTTCAGGTCATTGCATTGTGCAATGACCTGCTGGCAGATGTTGTTGCCGAGCAAGCCTTTTGCATAGTCTGACAGGATAACAATCGCCGGTTTCAATGCCAGCTGCTGCTGAATAGCCATGAGCAATTGCGCATTTTCAGCAGCAGTAAATGCTGTGCTGCTTTCCTGATCCAGCCGCATCATTTGCTGATGGCCGCTTAAAATGCGGGTTTTTGCAATCGTCGGCCGCTGGCTTGAATGCATCATGCCTTGGTGGTTAATCCCTGTTTTAGCGATCAGGTCAATCAGAATGGTTGCCTCGCCATCGTGGCCCACACAGCCTATGATATGTGTCCTGATGCCTAAAAGTGCGAGGTTGGCGGCTACGTTCGCAGCGCCGCCGGCACGGTCATGCTGTGTTTTTAATAATACAACCGGTACTGGTGCTTCAGGTGAGATGCGGCTGACATCACCGATCAGGTAGCGGTCCAGCATCACATCGCCGATGACCAGTATGTGCTGTTCAAGATTGCCGAAACGTTGGGCAGTGTCGAGTAGTTTGTGTTGCATAGATGATCAGGATTCTAAAATTTCACAAAGCGAATGCCCGATAAAGATATGCGCTTCCTGAATGCGCGCGGTAACGCTGGAAGGGACTACGATGTTGTAGCTGCACAGGGCATTGAGTTTGCCGCCGGTGCCGCCGGTGAGGCCCACTGTAGTCGCGCCGATTCCTTTGGCGGCTTCCATCGCACGTACTACGTTTGCGCTATTGCCGCTGGTGGTAATGCCAATCACCATGTCTTCCGGGCGGCATAAGGCTTCAATCTGGCGTGCAAAAATATAGTCATAACCATAGTCATTGCCCACTGAGGTCAGGATCGACGTATCTGTCGTAAGCGCAATCGCCGGCATGCCTTTGCGTTCTTTTTTAAAGCGACCGACAATTTCGGCCGCGATATGCTGGCTGTCAGCGGCGCTGCCGCCGTTGCCCATGAGCAGGATCTTGCCGCCGTTTTTAATCGTATCCTGCATGGCGATGCCTACATCGCTAATTAACGGGAACAAAGGTTCCAGCGCATTAAACATTGTCATGTGTGCGCTGTGTTCGCCTTTTAAATATTCAACATATTTCATCAGCAGTATTTATCCTCTTTGATCAGGTAGTTTTGCACATAGTCACGCACACCGTCTTCCAGGCTATGGAATGGCTGTTGGTAGCCTATGGCTGCGAGCTTGCTCATGGTGGCTTCTGTAAAGTACTGGTATTTGCCTTGCAGGTCTTGCGGCATGTCAATAAAAGTAATATGCGGTTCACGCGCCATGCCGGTCATGACTGCGGTTGCCAGATCCTTGAAACTTCGCGCTTTACCGGTGCCGATGTTGTAGATGCCATTCGGTCCCGGTTTACTGCCGGTTGCTGCTTCAAGAAAAAAACTGACTACGGATGCGGCATCTTTTACATAAACGAAATCACGCATCTGCATGCCGTCTTCGACCCCGTCTTTGGTGCCTTTAAACAGTTTCATGGTGCCGGTTGCGCTGAACTGGTTGAAAGTGTGAAACGCCACGCTCGCCATGCGCTCTTTATGGTATTCATTCGGGCCGTATACATTAAAAAACTTGAAGCCAGCCCAGCTTGGCGGCACGGGCAGGTTGTTGCGTACCTGACGCAGCGCCCACTGGTCAAAAAAGTGCTTGGAATAGCCGTAACCATTGAGCGGGCGCAGGTTATCAATGCTGGCATCGTCATAACCGAGACTGCCATCGCCGTAGGTAGCGGCTGAGCTGGCATAGAAAAACGGCACTTTGTTGTCCGCGCACCAGGCCCACAGGTTTTGTGAGTACTGAATATTGGTTTCCACCAGCTTGTTGAAGTCGCGTTCAGTGGTGGCGCTGATTGCACCCATGTGGATGATGGCTTCAATGTCGTCACGGCCTTGCAGCCAGTCCATGAGCTGGTCTTTATCCAGGTAGTGCGCATAGTGACGGTGAGCAAGGTTCTGCCATTGCTCTTCGTGCGTAATGCGGTCAACGATGACGATGTCATCACGGTTGAGCTTGGTATTGAGATGCCAGGCGATAATCGAACCTATCATGCCTGCGCCGCCAGTAATCACTATCATTTAATGCAGCCTAAAAACATTGTTTAATGCCGATAGGTCAGGAAGACTTATCAGGATTGAAACTTGTAGTAAAAGTAAGTATGAAAGTATAACCCTTATTGACTTGCACCTAAACTCTGAGCCCGTAATTTTGTCATTTCTGCCTCTTTTTTGGCCTGTACGTTATCCCATTCTGCATTTACCCAGCCTTGCAGGTTTTCGAGTGCGATCGCTGTCATGGCATGAATCCATGCATCATTCTCGTTCAGTGCTGGAATGTAGTGATACTCGCCGCCACCATTGCTCTGGAATATGTGCTTGCCTTCCATGGCAATCTCCTCCAGCGTTTCCAGGCAGTCGCTTGAAAAGCCGGGACAGATCACATCAATGCGTCTGGTTTTTACTTTTCCCAAATCTTCCAGCGTGCCAGCCAAATAGGGTTTAAGCCATTCCTGTTTGCCGAAGCGTGACTGGAATGCGACCATATATTCATCTTTATTGAGTTCCAGCGCTTCTGCCAGCAGGCGCGCTGTTTTATGGCATTCGCAATGGTAAGGGTCGCCATTCAGCAGATGCGCTTTGGGTACGCCATGAAAACTCATGATCAGTTTGTTGGGTTTGCCGCCGTTAATGCGCCAGTGTTCACGTACGCTCTGTTCCAGCGCTGCAATGTAGGCCGGATGGTCGTGATAATGCCTGATGGTGCGAATTGCAGGCATGTTGCGCGTTTTAAGCAGTACCCGCCAGACGGCATCCAAAGCGCTCGCCGTGCTGGATGCCGCATATTGCGGATAAAGCGGAAATACCAGAATGCGGTCGCAATGCTGTGCTTTCAGTTTTTCAATCGCGGATGCCATGGACGGGTTGCCGTAACTCATGCCGAGTTCTACCGTAAACGGTGATTTTATTTTTTGCCCGAGAAAGCCGCGCAGCAGTGTTGCCTGTTTCTGTGCGTGCACCAGTAGCGGCGAGCCTTCTTTTGTCCACACGCTGGCATATTTTTCGGCAGAATTCTTAGGTCTAATCACTAGAATGATGCAGTTCAGGATCAGCCACCAGACCAGGCGCGGGATTTCCACAATGCGGCGGTCGCTCAGAAACTGGCGCAGATATGGGCGCAACGCCTTGGCGTCTGGAGCATCTGGTGTGCCGAGGTTGGCAAGCAGGATGCCGACTTTAAGTTGATTGCCATGCTCGTACTTTGGTTCTGGGTTGTAATAAGCCATAACTGCGTGTTTGTTTTCCGGTAAATTTAGTTAGTCGACAATGCGTTTGACAGCAGCTTTGCGGTGATATCAACAATCGGGATCACACGTTCGTATGCCATGCGTGTTGGCCCGATCACCCCCAGTGTACCGACAACCTGACCATCCGCTTCATAAGGGGAGGTGACCATGCTACATTCATCCAGTGGCAGATAGTGGCTTTCGCCGCCGATGAATATCTGTATGCCGGTTGCTTTTTGGCTGCTGTCCAGTAGCTGCATCAATTGTGTACGACGCTCGAAAAGCTCAAAAAGTTTGCGTAAGCTCGCAACATTTGAAGATAGATCATCCGCCTGCAGCAGATTGCGCTCGCCGGCAATCACTACATTTTCTTTTCCGGTGTCGTTTGCCTTGTCACTCATTTCGAGTGCAGCAGCCATCAGGCGGTTAATATCTGACTGCATTTTAAGCAGCTCTTCATGCAGTTTCCGGTGCGCCTCGTCGAAAGTGCATCCCACAAAATGATGATTGAAATAATTGGTGGCCTGAATGAGATCAGAGGCATTGTAGGGTTTATCCGCCATGATGACGCGGTTCTGTACGTTGCCATCGGTCGTCACGATAATCACCAGGATGCGCTTTTCACTCAGGGGCAGGAATTCCAGATGCTTGAAAGTAGTGGTTTTACGTTTCGGAATCATGACTACCCCGGCAAATTGGGAAAGCTGGGATAGCATATCTGCTGCGCTGTTGATGAGTTCCTGCGGGTCGGGGGAGGAAAGCTCATGTTTGATAAGCTGGATTTCTTTGGATTGCAGCGGTTTTATCGTGAGCAGGGAGTCTACAAAAAAACGATAACCTTTTTGCGTCGGGATCCGTCCGGCCGATGTATGCGGGCTGGCAATGAAGCCAATACGCTCAAGGTCGCTCATGACGTTGCGGATCGTCGCAGGGCTGACATCCAGTCCTGAGTGCTGCAATAGCGTACGGGAGCCTATGGGCTGACCATCACTGATGTAATGTTCAACCAGGGTTTTAAGTAAAATCTGCGCGCGTTTATCCATAGTTAGCCTTCACGCGCAAATTATCGGTTAGTTCTGACGAATAGGCAATGTTATATCGATTT
>Ga0208116_1000403_pt1 | contig 13804 bp, 11 predicted proteins | sample LakWasMeta9_HOW4_2_FD_183859 | JGI IMG/M metagenome (GOLD analysis project Ga0208116, IMG submission 183859) | Freshwater sediment methanotrophic microbial communities from Lake Washington under simulated oxygen tension - Sediment Metagenome... | ecosystem: Environmental > Aquatic > Freshwater >... | reverse complement strand
CGATAAAAAATATTCTATTTCTAAAAGAACTTTGTTGAGTTTATCGTGTTCTCCTGATAATGAAGCAATTCAGGATATTAATTTTGCCCTAAATGAAATTTCGGTAAGCCGCAAGGACACCACTTCGATGATAACAATTGAAACTTATTTGAACAATGAATATTTGAATTCCTATTGGGCTGACGGTTTAATCATCGCAACTCCTACTGGTTCAACCGGATATTCTATGAGCTGCGGAGGTCCAATATTGACTCCAAATGCAAGAAGTGTTGTCATTACTCCAATTGCTCCACACAATCTAAACGCCCGTCCGCTTGTGGTTACTGACGAAACAGAAATCAGACTAAAAGTTTCCGGTAGAGACGATCATTATTTGGTTTCCCTTGATTCCAGAATTATTTCTGTAAAAAACGAAACTGTATTATTTATAAAAAAATCCCCTTTTGAAATAAATATGGTGGAAATTCCCAATGAAACCTTTTTGAAAACACTTCGCACCAAGTTGTTTTGGGGTGAAGACCGAAGGAATTAAATCATTTTTAGCTACTCGCTATACGAATACCCTGATTTTTCCCGTTTCTGTTGTATCGAGTCAATATTTGCCCATACTTTTTTGAGCCAATTTTCCAATTAAGGACACATTTAATCTAATGAGTATTGATTCGTGTTGATAATTATTATATTTGCACGCAATTTTTAATTAAATGTATAAACTTTTTAATCTAATATTCTTGTTCTTCTTTTTTACAATGAATGCACAAATTCATGAAGTAGGTGTTTTTGTAGGCGGAAGCAACTATATTGGAGATGTTGGGCTTACGACTTACATTTCGCCAAACGAACCTGCAATTGGAATTCTATACAAATGGAATAAAAGTCCGAGACATTCCTACCGTTTTTCTTACACCCAATCCAAAATTTCCGCAAATGATCTTGATTCAAAAGAGCCAAGTAGAAATCAAAGAGGTTATCGTTTTGAAAATAGCATAAAAGAACTATCTTTAGGCCTTGAATTTAATTTTTTTGATTTTAATTTACACGAAATCAAAAGAAAATACACCCCTTATGTATATTCGGGAATAAGCTATTTCAGGTATGACGAATTGTATGTTGTATCGGGAGAAACATTAAAGGATTCGGGCGCTGGTTCATTTGCAATTCCTATGACTTTAGGCGTAAAATCAAATGTTTCGCCTCATATAATATTGGCTTTGGAGGTTGGAGCAAGATATACATTAACGGATAATTTAGACGGAAGTAATCCAAAGAACGAAAGTTTAGCAAAATTTGGAAATATAAATAATAATGATTGGTATGTTTTTTCAGGGCTGACACTAACGTATACCTTTGGAAATAAGCCTTGTTATTGTGCAGAATAAGAAAATGAATTTACTAGATACTATAGACTTAACAAATTTACCCAAACATTTAGCTATCATTATGGATGGCAATGGTCGTTGGGCAAAAAAACAAGGGTTGTTAAGAACTTTAGGCCACGAAAGCGGCACAAAGTCAGTTAAAGCAAACATAAAAACGTGTGCCAAATTAGGGATAGAATACCTTACCTTATATGCTTTCTCTACCGAAAATTGGAACAGACCAAAACTGGAAGTCGATACTTTAATGAAAATATTAATCAAAGCATTAAAGAAAGAACTTAAAACCCTGCAAGACAATAACATCAAATTAAATGCTATTGGCAATTTAGAAAAATTACCAAAATCAGCTCAAAATGAACTTCTTGACGTTATAGACAAAACCAAGGATAACACCAGAATGACTTTAACCCTGGCATTGAGTTATGGTTCAAGAGAAGAAATCGTAAATGCTGTAAGAAACATTAGCGATAAAGTTAAAAATAATATAATTTCAATAGACTCTATTGACGATTCAATTATAAATGAGCATCTTTACACGCGAAATTTACCGGAGGTAGATTTATTAATAAGAACAAGCGGTGAACATAGAATAAGTAATTTTTTGTTGTGGCAAATTGCCTACGCAGAATTATATTTTACTGATATATTATGGCCAGACTTTAAAGAACAAGATTTGTATGAGGCTATCATTAGTTATCAAAAAAGAGAGCGTAGATTTGGAAAAACAAGTGAACAAATTAAATAATTTTTTAGTGTTACAAAAAAGCATAAAAATAGCCTTTAGCATATTGATTTTTGGAAGTTTTTCACAAATTAAAGCCCAAGACAGAGTCCCGTTTGACCAAGGAAAAACATACATTCTAGCCAAAGTTGACGTTGTTGGCAAAATAAGTTTTAATTCCAATACCGTTGTAACCTTTGCCGGCCTTCAAAAAGGTCAGGAAATCACGGTTCCCGGTGAAGAAATAAGCAATGCAATAAAAAAATTAGGGAAATTGGGCCTGTTTGATGAGATTTCATTTTATATAAATAGAATTGAAAACGACAGCATTTATCTCGATTTACACGTCGAAGAATTACCCAAATTGAACGATGTAAAGTTTGTTGGCATTCCGAAAAGTAAGATTGAAGGTCTAGTAAAAGACAATGGCCTTACAAAAGGCAAAGTGGTTAATGAAAATTTAATTACAACGACAAAGAATTACATCGAAAATAAATACAAAAAAGACGGCTTCTACAATACCAAGGTAACCATTAATACCGTTATAGACACAGCACAAACTAACCAAGTTAATATGGTTGTGAAAATTGATAAAGGAACGAAAGTCAAAATTAAGGATATTGAATTCATTGGGAACAAGGAAATAAAAGACGAAACCTTGCGTGCTGCGATGAAAGACACAAAACGCAAAACACTTATTAGTTTAAAAGCATCAAAGTTTATCAAGGCAAAATACGATGCCGATTTAGAAAAAGTAATTGCAGCTTATAAAGAAAAAGGATATAGAGATGCCAGAATTCTTTCGGATTCTGTTGCCTATAATGCGGATTTAAAAGCTATAATGATTAAAATAAAAATTGAAGAAGGCAATAAATACCGTTTTGGGAACATTAAATTCCTTGGAAATACTGTGTATTCTGATGAAGGTCTTCTTGGAATGCTTGGCATCAAAAAAGGAGATACTTATAATGGAGTACTTTTAGAAAAAAGAATTGCAGATAAATCTAAACCAGATGGCGATGATATTACCAATTTATATCAAAATAACGGTTATTTATTTTCCAATATAAATGCAGTAGAAACAAAAACAGCAAACGACTCTATCGACTTTGAAATTCGAATTACCGAAGGTCCAATCGCTTATTTCAATAAAATTACAGTGACCGGAAATGACAAAACAAACGACCACGTAATTTATAGAGAGTTAAGAACAAAACCTGGCGAAAAATACAATAAAGATTTGCTCATTAGAACAATTCGCGAAATTGGACAATTAGGATTTTTTGATCCGGAATCTATAGAACCAAAATTTAAAAACGTTGATGCTTCGGCTGGAACGGTAGATATTGAATATCCTTTGACCGAAAAAGGAGCCAGCCAGATAGAGCTTCAAGGAGGTTATGGCGGCGGCGGTTTCATTGGAACTTTAGGATTGTCTTTCAATAATTTCTCAGCTAGAAATTTGTTCAATAAAGAGGCTTACAAACCGCTTCCTATGGGTGATGGTCAAAAAGTTTCCTTACGATTACAAGCAAGTTCTTATTATCGAACCTATAGTTTGTCTTTTGCAGAACCTTGGTTTGGAAAGAAAAAACCGGTACAATTAAGCACCTCGCTATCTTATACAAGCCAATTTTATAATAATTATCAAACCCAAAAAGTTGATAAAAGCAAAAGTTTTAATATTTTAACCATGTCTGTTGGTATATATAAAAGACTAACCGTTCCGGATGATTACTTTGGTTTATCACAAACCATTAGTTACCAACATTATGATTTACATAATTACAATACTGGTTTATTTACATTTGGTAATGGTGCATCAAGAAACTTAGCTTATACGATAGGTCTTTCACGATCCAATAAAGGAATTAACCCAATATTTCCAATATATGGTGCGGAGTTTAGTGTAGTTGGTAAATTTACACTTCCTTACTCCTTGTTCAATGGGGTAGATTATGCAACATTAGGCGACCAGCAAGAATATAAATATGTATATTCTGGTACTTCATATACGGGAAATAACGGAATTAGAGTAAATAGCGGAGATTATTTAGAAGCAGTTCCAAGTCAAACTAATCCAACACCAAATAGTGTCGCTGATTATCATGATGCCGCTGCTGACCCAGCAAAAGTGGATCAGAAAAAATACAATTGGTTAGAATATTACAAATTAAAGTTCAAAGCGGATTGGTACACCAAAGTAGCAGGAACACAAAAAAGTCCTTTAGTATTTCGATCATTAGTCGAATTTGGCTTCTTAGGAGCGTACAATCAAGACAGAGGCATTATCCCTTTCGAAAGATACTTTTTAGGTGGCGACGGAATGGCAAATTATTCGATGGATGGCAGAGAGACCATCGCATTGAGAGGTTATCCAAATGGCTCTTTAACTCCTATAAACGATGTTGGAGAACCTATTGGAGCTACAATATATAATAAGTTTTCATTAGAATTACGATACCCAATAACACTGAAATCATCAGCATCAATATATGCGCTAACATTTTTAGAAGCAGGTTCTTCATTTGATACGTTCAAAAATTACAATCCATTTGCTTTGAGTCGTTCGGCTGGAGCTGGATTAAGGGTATTTATGCCGGCATTTGGATTATTGGGAATTGATTTTGGATATGGATTTGATGGTTTACCTTTGCCAAATGGTTTGTTGGGGCCAAAAGCAAATGGATGGGAAACGCATTTTATCATTGGACAACAATTTTAAAATTTTTAATATAAATTTTTCTAATACAGCAAAAGTTATGAGAAAACAATTTTTATTTATATTTTTAGCACTGATTGTAGCAAATACATTTCAGGCGCAGACTAGAGGAACCAAAGTAGGTTATATTGATATGGAATACATTTTACAAAATGTACCCGATTATACAGAAGCCCAAAACCAATTAGAGCAAAAAGCCCAAAAATGGAAGCAAGAAATTGAAACCAAAAAAATTGAAATCAATAAACTAAAAGAGGCGCTAAAAGCAGAAAAAGCCTTATTGACAAAAGGGCTTATTGAAGAAAGAATTGCCGAAATCGTGTTCCTTGAAAATGAAAATTTAGACTTACAACAAAAAAGATTTGGTCCAAATGGTGATTTAATGGCCCAAAAAGCAAGCTTGACAAAACCAATACAAGACCAAGTATTTACTGCCGTTCAGGATATCGCCGAAGCAAAAAAATACGATTTTATTTTCGACAAAACTTCTGATTTGACAATGCTTTTTGCAGCAAAAAGATTTGACATTAGCGATCAGATTATTCGCGTTCTGAATCGAACTGAAAAAAGAGAGCAGTTGACCAAAAAACAGCTTAAAGAAGAAGAAGCAAAAGAGGCAAAAGAAGATGCAATGGATGATAATCCTGCTTTAGCAAATAAACAAAAATCATTAGACGCAAAAAAAGCGGCACGAGAAGCAGTTATTGCTAATAGAATATTGCTACAGGAAGAAAGAAAAAAAGCAGCTGAAGACAGAAAATTACAAATCACAGCCGATAGAGAAGCTAAAAAAACGGGCGCAGCTCCATCAGCTTCGAAAACAGTAACAACTACTAATGCTGTAGATAAAGAAGCTGCAGCAACGGCCGAAGCAGAAGCAAAACAAGAACAAGCTGATCAAAGAGCAGAAACGTTTAGAATTCGACAACAAGCAGTTGAGGATAAGAAAAAGGCTTTAGAAGAAAGAAGACAACAAATTCTAGATGAAAGAGCAGCAAAAAAATCGGGTGCAATTCCTGCAACTTCAAGTACAGCATTGCCTGCCGCTGGAAATGATGCGGAGAAAGAAGCCTCAAAAACAGCTGCTGCCGAAGCAAAACAAAAACAAATAGACGCTAGAGCAAAAACTCTGGAAGATCGTAAAAAAGTAGCCGAGGAAAATAAAAAAGCGCAAGAAGAAAAAAGGAAACAAGCACTTGCCGAAAAAGAAGCTAAAAAAACTGGCACGATTTCTGAAAGCACAACTAAAGAAGGTGTAAAAGCACCAACTGTCACTGAACCAGCTAAAGTTGCAACTGACACTGTCGTAGCTAAAGAAACAACGACAAAAACAGCCGCAGAAGAAGCAAAACAAAAACAAGCTGACGAGAGAGCAAAAACACTCGAAGAACGTAAAAAAGTGATAGAAGAACGTAAAAAAGCTTTGGAAGAAAAAAGAAAAAAAATACTAGAAGATAGAGAAGCCGCTAAAAAAGCAAATGAAGAAAAATTAAAAACAACAAAAGAGAATACAAACAATAATTAATTACTTAATATTTAAAATGATGAAACAAATCAAAACTTTACTAATTGCTGCAATACTAATTTTAGGAGCCAGCCAAACTATTAATGCACAAGCAAAAACAGCTCATGTTGATGTAAGCGAGATTATGACAAAAATGCCAGCTATGCTTGACGCTCAAAAACAACTCGAAAAATTGAGCGCTACTTATGATGCTGAATACAAAAAAATGGCTGAAGAATTTCAGACTAAATTAAAAAAGTATGATACTGAAGCTACAACTGTTACTGATGCTGTAAATGCAGAACGTCAAAAAGAGGTTCAGGATATGCAAAAAAGAATTCAGGATTATGGTCAAAATGCACAAAAAGAATTGCAAACAAAACAAGAAGAAATCACAAAACCTATCTACGAAAAAGTAAGAGCTTCTATCCAAAAAGTGGGTAAAGCAAAAGGTTTTCAATATGTTCTTGATGGCTCAACTCTTTTACTTGCAGATGGTCCAAACTTGACCGCTGACGTGAAAAAAGATCTAGGTTTCTAATAAAAACCTTTCAAATTTTAAAAAACGCTCAATCCATTTTTTGGACTGAGCGTTTTTTTATGATATCAATTCTTAGGTTATTTAATATCTAGCGCTTAACTTTGTTATACCAAAAATGTATATAAAATAGCTCAAAGAAACGAAGTTAATTTTTGTCAAGACAATGATAAAAATCGTTGCATAGCCTTTGTTACGAAACTATTTTTTGAAGCAGTATTGGCGAAAAAGAACAAGTTTACCGGACTATTTTATATACATTATTGGTATTAATATGGAAGACAATCGACCTATCGGAATTTTTGACTCAGGCATTGGAGGAACTTCCATTTGGGCGGCAATTCATCAATTACTTCCCAACGAAAAAACCATCTATTTAGCCGATAGCAAAAATGCTCCCTACGGGCAAAAATCAAAAGCAGAAATTATTGCTTTGAGCGAAAAAAACACTGAGTTTCTACTTAATCTGGATTGCAAATTAATTGTAGTCGCTTGTAACACAGCTACCACAAACGCTATTCAAGAATTGAGAGCTAAATATCCTGTTCCTTTTATTGGAATAGAACCAGCAATAAAACCGGCAGCAACTAATTCGAAAACTCAAACAATAGGAATATTGGCTACACAAGGCACTTTAAATAGTGCCCTTTTTCATAAAACTGCCGAGAAGTTTCACGACACAAAAATAATTGAACAAGTAGGCCACGGATTGGTTCAACTCATCGAAAACGGGAATATCAATTCTCCCGAAATGACACATTTGCTTCACTCCTATCTTACTCCAATGATTGAGGCTAATATTGATTATCTGGTGTTAGGTTGTAGTCATTATCCGTATCTAATTCCACAAATTAAAAAAATACTGCCGGAACACGTTCACATTATAGATTCTGGTGAAGCTGTGGCCAAACAAACTCAAAATGTATTGAAAGAAAAAGTAGGGTTTGCATCAACTGAAAAAAGAGATCCAGTGTTTTACACCAACTCCAATCCAAAAGTGCTTTCTGAAATTCTAGGAAATAAATATGAGGTGTTAGAAAAAGACTTCTGAAAACAATAAGTTATTCTTCGGTTTTGTACCAACCTGAATACATCACATAGTTATTTGCAATGCGCTCAATCTCGCCGGCAAAATCAGATTGGTTAATTTCTTTCACCTTCTTTGCAGGAACTCCGGCATAAATACTTCCAGATTCAACCACCGTATTTTGAGTAATTACGGCACCAGCTGCAATAATGGAATTACTATTCACAACACAATTATCCATAACAATTGCGCCCATTCCTATTAAAACATTATCGTGAATCGTACAACCGTGAACCATCGCATTATGCCCAATGGATACATTATTGCCAATGATTGTGGGATGCTTTTTGTATGTACAATGAATAATGGCTCCGTCTTGAATATTTACTTTATTGCCAATGGTAATAAAATGGACATCACCTCTAACCACTGCATTAAACCAAACACTACAGGAATGACCAAAGCTAACATCGCCTACAATAGTCGCATTTTCGGCTATATAACAATCCTCAGGTATGGAAGGAGTTTTTCCGTTTACAGATTTTATTAGCATTTTAAAGAAATTGATTTTTTGTTGATCTCAACATTAATTAATCGCAGGACAATTACATTCGTATTTTTCACGTTTGCAAAATAAATCGATTCCCAAAGTAATTTGGTGGAAACCACCTGTGTCAAAATTTACATCGCCAGAAAGATAAGAATAGGTATAAGCAAACATAAATTTATTGAAATTTAATCCAATAATTGGTGTTATATATTGCATTTTTTGTGAAGAAACTCCGCTACCGTTAAGATATTCGGCGCCATCAAAACTTCTCCGATACGACAAAGCTCCCCAAAGTCTTCCAAAATCAAAATTTTTGTAAGCCTTCATGTTTATGTCAATCCATTTCTCTTTTGTTTTATCCACAAGCTGAAACAAAACAGAAGGTTCCCATAATATTTTGTCTTTATCTCCAAAAACATAACCGGCACTCAACAAATATTTTCTTAAATTGGCACTTTCAGAATCTGTATAAATTTTTCTTTTGGTTTCAACTGCATTCTGAACAGTTCCGTGAACATAAAAATCAAGATAGTTATAGGAAGCCCCAAAATCAACGTTAAAATAAGAAGCATCTTGGACAATAATTCCGTTAATAATTGGGTCAAAATCTCCCGATTGCAAAAACTCCGTTTCGTCTAATTGGCTTTGGGAAAAATTAGCACTGATACCAAAAGACAATTGATTCAAATCAATATCATCTCTTGAAAACATAATATGGTGTGCATAAGTAAACTTAACCCCTTTTTGAGAATGGTAACCGTTTTTATCATTAAAAAGAATAATTCCTGCTCCCGATTTTTCTCCAACTCTTCCATTAAAACTTAAAGTTTGGAGTGCTGGCGCATCAGTCTGATCAAACCATTGTTTCCGTGCAGTAAGCCTGATTTTAGCACAGTTTGCTGCTCCAGCCATAGAAGGGTGGAGCAAATAATAATTATCCGATAAATAATCAGAATATACAGCTATTCCTTCTTGTGAAAAAGAACTTTGACTTATCAAGAATAGGACTATAAAAACCTTAATTTTACGATACATTCAAAAAGTTTTAATATGGATGGATAATATAACCCAATTATAGCAACGTAAAAAAAGAATAAATATTTAATCTGTAACAAAATTAAAGTTAATTTATTCTTTAAAATATCAAATATAGTTAATAGTAGAAAATAACTTCGTTAAATTTGTAAAAATTTAAAAAAATTATGTCAAAAATAACCATAAAAGAAACGCAAAATCCAAGTATATTAAAATTCGAATTCGAAGATTTCATCACTAAAAACGAAAGTTTTGAGTTCAAAAATATTGACGAAGCCACAAATTCACCTTTGGCAAAACAACTGTTTTATTTGCCTTTCGTAAAAACCGTTTATATTTCAGGAAACTTCATCGCCATAGAAAAATACAATATTGTGGAATGGGAAGATGTAAAAGATGCCGTAGCGGAACAAATAGACTCTTTTGTGTCCAATGGCGGAAAAATAATTACTGCCCAAGAAAATAAAATCCAGAAACAACCTATAACCGTTTATGGTGAAACGACTCCAAATCCGGCCGCTTTGAAATTTGTAGTAAGCAGAATGTTGACTAAAAATGCTGTAGAATTCAAAAACATCGATGAAACGGCAGCATCTCCTTTGGCAAAAGAATTATTCAAATTTCCGTATGTAAAAGAAATTTTCATTGACGAAAATTACATTTCCGTGACCAAATATGAGATCAACGACTGGCAAGAAATAACTCTTGAAATACGAAGTTTTATCAAACAATTTATCGAAAACGGAGGAACTGTTCTTGATGAAAGTTTACTTGTGGAGATTGCTGAACAAGAAACCGTTAAAACCCAAAACTTCGATAATCTCGATATCACTTCGCAACAAATCATCAATATTTTGGAAGAATATGTAAAACCTGCCGTTCAGGCTGATGGCGGAAATATCGCATTTGAATCGTATGACGAATCAACAAAAACGGCAAAAGTTGTTCTTCAGGGAGCTTGCAGCGGTTGTCCTTCATCCACTTTTACCCTAAAAAGCGGTATCGAAAATATGCTGAAAAGTATGCTAAACGACGAAAGTATTAAAGTCGAAGCGGTAAACGCTTAAATAGTGAGCAGTGTTCAGTCTTCAGTAATCAGTTGCTGCAAACTGAACACCTAACATTCGATACTAAAAAAATGAACCAACTTTCACAAGAAACCAGTCCGTATTTATTGCAACACGCCAATAATCCAGTACATTGGAAGGCTTGGAACACCAATTCATTGGCTTCAGCCAAAGAAAAAAACAAGCTGATAATTATCAGTATTGGCTATTCGGCTTGTCATTGGTGTCACGTTATGGAACACGAAAGTTTCGAAGACCGGGAAGTTGCTGATGTAATGAATGCCCATTTTATTTCCATAAAAGTTGATCGTGAAGAACGTCCGGATGTGGATGCGGTTTATATGAAAGCCATCCAGATTTTGACTGGTCGTGGCGGTTGGCCGTTAAATATAATCACGCTTCCAGACGGAAGACCGGTTTGGGGCGGAACTTATTTCAGGAAAGAACAATGGATTAATGCGCTCGAGCAATTACAGGAACTTTATCAATCTTCTCCCGAAAAAATGTTGGATTATGCCGAAAAACTCCATCAAGGCATTCAATCTATCCGAATTGTTCCAAATAAAAAACCAAGTGTCATCCCGAGCGTGTCATCTCGAGCGCAGTCGAGAGACGAGGGACAAGAACAAATTGCCGATTTAGTCGAAAAGTGGAAACACAGTTTCGATTGGGAATTTGGCGGAATTGCAAGTGCTCCCAAATTTATGATGCCCAATAATTATCATTTTTTAATGCGTTATGGTTATCAAAAAAAAGACAACGAATTACTTGAATTTGTAAACCTCACCTTGACGAGAATGGCGTTTGGAGGTGTTTTTGACACTGTTGACGGCGGATTTTCACGCTATTCCGTTGATAACAAATGGCACGTTTCCCATTTCGAAAAAATGCTTTATGACAACGGCCAATTGGTTTCATTGTACAGCGATGCATTCAAATTGACCGCGAATCCTTTGTACAAAGAAGTCATAGAAAAAACGCTTTCTTTCGTCGAAAGGGAATTAATGAATCCCGAAGGAGGATTTTATTGCGCCCTTGATGCCGATAGTTTAAATGCAGAAAAACATCTCGAAGAAGGCGCTTTTTATGTTTGGAAAATTCCGGAACTGAAGACCATTATTGGCGAAGATTTCGATTTGTTTAGCCAAGTTTTCAACATCAATACCTTTGGATTATGGGAAGACGGAAATTATGTCTTGATTCAAAATCAAAGTTTGGAAGGAATTGCAAAAGACAACAATATTGAGGCTTCAATACTCGAAAACAAGAAGAAAATTTGGGAACGAAAACTCTATGTCGAAAGAGAAAAACGTTCTAAACCTAGACTGGACGACAAATGTCTGACTTCCTGGAACGCCATAATGCTCAAAGGATTTGTTGATGCTTACAAAGCCTTGGAAAACAAAAAATATATAGAATTGGCTTTGCAAAATGCCAACTTCATCATCAAAAATCTATGGTCAGGCGAAGGTAATTTGTTTCATAATTACAAAAACAAAAAAAGCACCATTAACGGTTATTTGGAAGATTATTGTTTTGTTATTGCTGCGTTTATCAGTTTATACGAAGTGACTTTTGACGAAAAATGGCTGCTAAATGCGAAGCAACTTACTGATTACAGTTTCGAACATTTTTATGACGAGAATACCGGATTTTTTGCCTTTACTTCCAATCTGGATGAAGCCTTGATAACAACACATTTCGAAACCGAAGACAACGTGATTCCGGCTTCTAATTCAGTGATGGCAAAAAACTTGTTTCAGCTGGGTATTTATTTTGAAAATCCATATTACGAAAAAGTAAGTCAACGAATGTTGCAAAATAGTATGCCTGGCGTTGACTATCCTTCGGCTTATTCAAACTGGATGGATTTGGCTTTGAATTATTCCGAAGAAAATAGGGGATTGGCGATTTGTGGCGATTTGGCATTGGAATATTGCAACAAAATAAACGGCTTCTATTTTCCAAATGTGATTTTAGCCGGAAGCGAAAAAGACTCTAAACTTCCTTTTTTGAAAAATCGTTTTAATGAAAACGAAACGCTTTTTTATCTTTGCCAAAACAAAACTTGTTCAGCTCCAAGTGCTGATTTTCAAGAAATTATTTCGAAATTAAATTAATATTTAAAAAAATTAAATTAATAAAATGACACTCAATCCAGAACATATTACAAGTTACGCCGAAACCTTTATCAAGGTTTTAATCGATTATTCGCCAAAACTTATATCCGCATTCCTGATTCTATTTGTTGGACTTTACGTCATTCGCGTCATCAATAGACTCATTAGGAGAATAATGGTAAAAAGGGAATTAGACCCAACTTTGACCCGATTTTTAGCGGATATTTTGCTTTGGGTTTTAAGAGTTTTATTATTTGTGTCTTTCATCGACAAATTAGGAATAGGAACTTCTTCTTTTGTTGCCATATTAGGCGCAATGGGACTTGCCGTAGGTTTGTCGCTTCAAGGTTCTTTGTCCAATTTTGCCGGCGGAATGTTGATTATTATGTTCAAACCATTCAGAGTAGGCGACACCATCGAGGCGCAAGGCATTCTGGGAACGGTAAGCGAAATCCAAATATTTGTTACCAAATTAATCAACGGCAACAATCAAACTATTTTTGTCCCGAATGGTTCCTTGTCGAACGGCACAATTATCAATTATTCCTTGCAAGGATTTCGAAGAGCCGATTTGACACTTTCCATTTCTTACGACACCAATATTAGAAAAGCCAAAGACATCATTACTGAAGTTTTAAAAAGTAATCCAAAAGTGTTAAAAACTCCAGCTGCCGAGGTTTCAGTAAAGCTTTTGACCGACAGTTCCATTCAACTGGCAGTTAGACCTTGGGCAAACAATGCCGATTTTGGAGTTGTTAGTTCTGATACTTTGGAAAGCTGTAAATTAGCATTTGATGCTGCGGGAATTGTGATTCAACCTTTTGTGAAAGAGGTTTCGAGGAATAATTAAATAATTTCTTTTAAATACTTTTAAAAAAAAACCGTCTCAAATTATGTTTTGAGACGGCTTCTTTTTATTTTTTGGCTTTGGTCTTATTTTTTACCCCGAACATTTTACTTGAGAATTATTTATTGTAACCCGTTGGGTGTAATTAAATGATTTGATTTTCTAAAAACATAAGCTTGCGGGTTATAATCTTTTTGATTTACTCTTTTAGGCATTTCTAATTTAATATTAACTGTTTGAAATAAATCTAATTGAATGCTTTCTGATAAATAACCTCTATCTCCAAGAAGCACA
>Ga0208116_1000401_pt1 | contig 13862 bp, 8 predicted proteins | sample LakWasMeta9_HOW4_2_FD_183859 | JGI IMG/M metagenome (GOLD analysis project Ga0208116, IMG submission 183859) | Freshwater sediment methanotrophic microbial communities from Lake Washington under simulated oxygen tension - Sediment Metagenome... | ecosystem: Environmental > Aquatic > Freshwater >... | reverse complement strand
GTGTAACGGTAGTTCAGCCTCCCTGAGTTGTTCTTCGATTTCTTCGAGGGTGAAGGCGGCCAGCAGCGAATGGTAAAAATCGCGCCGTAAAATCTCCGCCTCCTGGCTGGCATAAGTCTCGACCAGTGCCGCTGCCGCCTCGCGGGAAGCGGGGCGCAACAAATCCATCACCGCGACGCGGGCGCCCGGTTTAGCGGAGCGTTCGATCGTTTGCCACAGAATCTGCGGGTCGGGTAAGTGATGCAATAAGCTGTTGCTGAATATTATTTCATAAAATTGTTGCGGCAATGTGACAAAGGGCAGGCGGCCGTGGATCAGGCGGATTCTGTCTTTGATCGGGGCGGTAAAGGCAGTCGCATGATCGAGCATCGCCTCGGAACCGTCGACCGCATCGAGCGTGCTGAGCGGAAAGGCTTGGGCGAAACGCACACAGATGTCGCCCGGCCCGCAGCCCAGATCGAGCGCGGCGCCGTTAAAGTCCGGTTCGGCGACAAACTCTTGCAGACGGTCGATGAATTGCTGATGCGGAATCTCGAAATCGGCTTCGGCGTAAGCTTTCACCTGCGCCGGGTCTTCCATCAATTCGGGCTCCATTTGTCTATCCATCGTTTCTTCTCATTTACTGATCTTACGCATTGTCCACGAAAAACACGAAAGGCACGAAAATTTGATTATGGGGCTTTAGGATATGGTCATAAATAACTTCCCGATAAAATTTTCCGTTCGTCCTGAGCTTGTCGAAGGATGGACGGAAAATTCCCAGCCGATGCGGCCACCCGTTCCTGCTTCGACAAGCTCAGCACGAACGGGTGGCCGCATTTAGGGAAATTATTATTGCCGAAATCCTTAGATGATGTTGTATCCGCGCCTGCCCTGCAAGCCGCCGGTATGCACCGCGATGATGCGCTGGCCCGGCGCAAATTCGCCCTTGGCGATCATGTCGTACAAGCCGTAAAGCATTTTTCCCGTGTAAACGGGTTCGAGCGGGATTCGCTGAATTAATTCAAAAGTGCGGATGAATTCGATCAATTCCGGCGTCGTTTTCGCGAAGCCGCCGCAATGATAATTCTGATTGATCTGCCAGTTACAGTGAAATTTTCCGAACGGTGCGCTTTCCCCCCTCTCCCTCCGGGAGAGGGTTGGGGTGAGGGGGGATTCAGTCAACAGCCTTTCCACATCGTTCGTCAAAAAATCCGCGTTTTTGAGCGCCGCAAAACCGATTGCCGTTTTCGCCCCGTCCAGCGCGGCGATGCAGCCCGCCAAGGTCGTCCCGGTGCCGCAGGGCAGGCACAGTACATCGAAGGGGATGTCGATTTCTTCGACCAGCTCGGCGACGCCTTGCAGGGCCAAAGCCTGCGCGCCGCCTTCCGGCAGCCAGTATTGTCCGGGTCTGATGCCCGGCAGGTCGAAAGGCTCACGGTATTGCCGAAGCCGCCGGTAATCGCTGCGCGAGACGAAACGCAGTTCCATGCCCCAGTTCCGGCAGTCCTCCAAAGTAGGGCTTAAGTTCTGCGGCTGTTCGCCCCGAACCAGGCCGATGGTTTTAAGCTCCAGTTCCTTGCCCGCATAAGCCAAGGCATGCAAATGATTCGAATAGAAACCGCCCATGCTGATCAGCGTATCCGAGCCCAATTCGAGCGCGTGATTCAGGATGAATTTCAGCTTGCGCCATTTGTTGCCGGAAATGACCGGATGCAGCAAGTCGTCGCGTTTCAGCCACAGCTCGATCTGCCGTTTTTGCAGGAGCGGATCGGTGATCTTTTCGAGCACGGAAGCCTTGAAACCGCCTTCAAGGGTCTGAAGTTTTGCATGCAGGATATTGGGCATCGAAAAATTTTTTTGGATCGTTGATCGGACCAAGCTTATCAAGATTAGCGTACTCAAAAGAAAAATCCGTTCAGCCAGGCGGGGGCGATCGATCAGACTAGTCAAAATCGTTTTGACCTATTTCTTCTGTAAGACATATGATAGTGCGTTTCTCTTCGCGTGTTAATCAAGGGGGCTTATGCGTTTCGGCGACAAACTTCTCGGCGGTATCATTTCGTTGGTTCTGGGGGGCGGACAGATGCCCGCAGAGGCTCAGGCAAAACCGAATAAAAAGCCCGTCATTCTATCGGAAGATATGGTGGCAATGGGCAACGGACGCCGCATTGCAGGTAATACCAAGGATGCCTTTATCGCGGTTTGGGTCGATAGTGACTCGGCGCAAATCTACGGACGTTATCTGAACAATGGCTTGGCAAGCGGAGAACCGTTCAAGATAGGCCAATTCGATACTGAAAGCGGCATCGACCCGCATCTCTCGGTGGCGATGAACCCGGATGGCGATGCGGTCGTGTGTTGGGGGGATGCCTCCGATCTCGACGGTAATTATGATACGCCACTGAATTTGAAGGTGCTTTGCCGGAGAGTGCCGAAGGGGACGCAAGGCGAGGTGCAGACGCCGTCGATCCTGGTCAATACGGTGAATAATCAGGCAGACGGTGACGCCGCCGATTTTCTTGCCGGTGTCGCGATGGATACAGGTGGCGATTTTATCGTCGTTTGGCAAGATTTTAGTAAAACGGCGAAACCGGTCATGGCCAGACGCTATGCGCGTGGTGGCGCAGCCAAAGGCGATGCGATTCAGGTGTCGGAAGATAGCCATCCTTTCGGTTACTCGCCGGCATCGCCTTCGGTGGCGATCGATCAGGATGGCGATGCCGTCGTGGCGTGGGCGGAAGGGAATGGTTATTACGATCGGAACAACGCGATCTATGCGCGCAGGATCGATAAAGCCGGCGCCCTGCCGAAACCAAAATTTCGCGTCGATTTAGGCACACCCGCCGACGCAGTCGACTACGGTGACGATGGAAAAGCGCTGTTTTATGCGGTGATGAGTCCTGCGGTCGCGATGGATGCCGCGGGCAATTTTGCGGTAACCTGGCTGCGGCAGCGGATCGACGCCAGCCGCACGCCGGCGTGCGGCGAGAAGTACGTGTGTTTTTCTTATGACTCGGTCAGCAGTTCGACGCTCTATGCGCAGCGCTTCGATCAAAACGACAATCCACTGCATCTGAAGAAAAAAACATCGGCTCCGGAAGATTTAGCCGTCGTCAGCAAACAAAAAAAACTGTATGTTTTGCCGGAAATGGCGATGGACCCGGACGGTGATTTTGTCGTCACCTGGCAAGAGAAGCTGTTAAAGAAGGAATGTTATGCGGACGGTGAGGACACGTATTGCTATGACGTGAGTTTAGGCGGCCGAATTTTTAGCCGAAAGTTTAACCCAAAGACAAAGAAATTTGCCGGCATCAAGAAAATCGCCAAGCCGGTTAAGCTCATCAAGGATAATCAGGCGCCGTCGGTTGCGATGCTAGATGACGGCAGTTTTACCGTGCTCTGGACGCAAGGCGATTACGATGAAGGGAGTTTATCGGCAACGGCCAGGTTCTTTCCGGGTAAAAAGAAAAAGTAGTAGGCTTATGAAGCTCAAACCCCATATGTTGAGCAGCGCAGTCGCCGGGGTGCTTGGCGGCGCCAGCGCTACGGTCGGGTAGGTTCCCGCATAAGCGCGGATTGCCCAGGGTGGGCGGCGATTTACGATAGGTGGTAGAGAATATATAATGGAAAAATCTTGCTTTGGCTGAAACTCAAGATATGTCTAGCAAATAAAATTATTATTCTTGAGGATTATGGGGATGCCTATGAAGTTCAAACATAACTTACTGAGTTGCGCCATTTCTTTGGCACTTGGCTGCGCCAGCGGGACAGTTTATTCGGCCGAGCCGAAACCTAATACCAAACCTTTTGCGTTGTCGAGAACGCATGCAGGTAGTTATGTGAAACTTGCCGGCAGCGAGTCAGGTAAGTTTTTAGCGGTTTGGAGTGTATCCGCGGTCGATATACTTACTGCTCAACGTACATTCTACGTTGCCAGCCGATATACGAATCAGGGTTCTACCGTCGGTGGTGAAATTAAGATCGCCGAGACGACAGATCCCGATATTTCTTTCAGCCTTGGGCAAAAGTCGGTCGCAATGGATGCGGACGGTGATGCGGTTGTCTGTTGGGCGGCTTCCAACGAAACCAAGGAAAGTTCACAAATTTCCTGTCGCCTCGTTCCAAAGGACTCTGACAACAACATCGCCACAGAAACCATTTCGGTCAATACCCCGGGTTATGTCTATCAGTTTTCGGTGGCGATGGATAACGGCGGCGATTTTATTGTTGCTTGGATCAATGGCGATGCGGTGATGGCGAGGCGTTTTGCGGCCGGTGGCGCCGCGAAAGCAGAAGAATTTCTCGTGTCTGATAATTCAAGTGGAACCACAGTTTCTGTTGCGATGGATCCGGATGGCGATGCGATTGTGGCGTGGGAAAGCAATGGTATCGTTGCCCGCCGCATCGACAAGGATGGCAATATGCCGGATGCGTTCAAAGTTGACAGGACTCCGGAAAATGTTTATTCCGAGTCTGACGATGGCAACAAAACATCTAGCACGGCATATTCCGTGGGGCATCCTAGCGTCGCCATGGATGATGCCGGAAACTTTACGGTCGCGTGGCAGCGTTCTCAGCTCGACGGCAAATCAACAACAAAACTGAAGAAGGGTAAGTGCCACAAGGAATACGGTTATACGTATTGTGATGATGACGAGTATGTCACAACATCAACATCGGTGTCTTCGACAGGCATATTTGCGCAGCGTTTCGAGAACGGCAATGCGGTCAATAAAAATAAAAAGACTAAGCAGCAAGAAGATATCGCCATAGGTTTCAAGAAAAAACAAGAGCATGTCTCTCCGGACATCGCAATGGATGCCGCCGGCAATTTCGTCGTCGGCTGGGAGCAGGATCTGATTAAAAAGCAATGCTCTACCTACGATGGAGAAAAGTCTTGTCATGATGAGGTGATTGGCAGCAACATTTTTGCGAGAAAATACAATAGCCTAAAAAAGAAACTGGAAGGCGTTCAGTCCGTTATCGGAAAATCAAAAGGTAGCCCATCCAATAGTAACCCTTCGGTAGCGCTCATCGATGACGGCAGTTTTGAAGTGGGCTGGATATCCACTTATTACAACAAAGAGGACTATCAAGATGAGTCGAAAGCATCGGCGAGGCTTTTTCCCGCCAAGAAAAAATAAGCCCTGAATGCTTTCAGATTTGAATCAAGGAGTGGCAGAATGCCCTTGTCTAACCGCGAAAAAATGGATATGCCAACATGACTAAATCATCCGACCACGATCGATTAATCCGCTGCGACATGCAGCCGGGTTTTTTCGCGTGGATGCGCGATCATCCGGTCAGCCTGGCGGTGACGACCTACCAGGCCGGAAAACTGCTGTTTCTCGGCTGGAACGGCAACACGGTGTCGTTGCATGCCAAAAATTTCAGCAAGGCCATGGGCCTGGATGTGTCGGAGGACGGCAGTCTGGCGCTGGCGACGCGGGATGAAATCCGTTTGTTTCGGAACGATCCCTTGCTGGCGCCGGATTGCAATCCGAACAACCCCGGTTACTATGATGCGCTGTTTTTGCCGCGCGTCAGTTATTTTACCGGCAACCTATTCGCGCACGATCTGGCTTTCGTCAAGGATGAAATCTGGTTTGTGAACACCCGTTTTTCCTGCCTGGCGACGGCCAGCGGCGCTTACGGTTTCGAGCCGCGCTGGCAGCCTTCGTTTATTTCCGAACTGGCGCCGGAAGACCGCTGCCACTTGAATGGACTGGCGCTGCGCGATGGCGTTCCGAGCGTGGTCAGCGCGCTCGGGCGCGGCGACGGCAAGGGCAGCTGGCGCGAAAACAAGAGTTCAGGCGGCATCCTGATCGATCTGGAAAGCGACAAGATCATCCTGGACGGCCTGACGATGCCGCACTCTCCGCGCTGGCACAAAAACCGGCTTTGGCTGCTGAATTCGGGGCAGGGCGAACTGCTGATGCTGAAATCGCCCGGACAGGCGGAGACCGTTTGCAAGCTGCCCGCTTATTTGAGGGGATTGGCGTTTTTTGACGATTATGCGCTCGTCGGCTTGTGCAAGATTCGCGAGAAGAAAACATTCGGCGGCATGCCGGTCGAGGAGAGGGTCGGCCAATTAGTGTGCGGCATCGCGATCGTCGATTTGGTTCGCCGGGAGTGTGTCGGCATCTTCGAATTCACCGACGGCGTCGATGAAATTTACGACATCCGCGTTCTGGACGGCATCAGGCAGCCCAACTTGTTTCTTCGGGATGAAGATCCGGCAGATGACTCCATTACCGCGCCGGCATTCTCTTATTGGATTCGCGAGAAGCCGGCTCCGGCCGCCGTTGCCGCGGCAGACGCGTAAACAAAAGTCCGGGCATGTTTCATATGCCCGGACTGCACGGCTGATCTGATCAAGCTAAACTCTTCACCGCCACTTCATACACATCCTTCGAAATCGCCGGGGTCGCGATGATCCGCTCCAGTTGCGCTTTCATCAATCCCTGCCGCTTCTCGTCATAACGCCGCCAGGAGGTTAAGGCGCCGATCATGCGCGAGGCGACCTGCGGGTTCAGGCTGTTCAGTTCAAGAATCCGGTCGGTGAGGAATTGATAACCCTGGCCGCTGGCGGCATGGAAGTGCAGCGGATTCGATTGCGAGAAGGCGCCGATCAAGGACCGGACCCGGTTCGGATTTTTGATGTCGAAGGCCGGATGGCCCAGCAGGTCGAGCACCTTGGCGTAAGTGCCCGGTAGCGGACTTGTGGCCTGGGTCGTGAACCATTTGTCGATGACCAGCGCCTCGTGCCGCCATTGCTCGTAAAAGCTATCCAGACATTGCTGGCTGGCCGGATGCGGATGGTTCACGATCACGGTCAGCGCGGCGAGCTGGTCGGTCATGTTCTTCGCGCTGTTGAATTGCTGCAACGACCAATGCTGCACCCAGTCCGCATCGAGCCTTGCGAGGTAAGACAGGCAGGTGTTTTTGATGCGGCGGCGGCCGATCGCGCCGGCATCGAACCTGCCGGATTCGTCGCGGTGATGCTCTAGATAGAGCGCTTCGAGCGGCTCGCGCAGTTGCTCAGCCAGCGCTTTCGCGACCGCTTCGCGTGCATAGTGAATCGCCTCGACATCGACCACGCGCATTTGCTCGGTCAGATAGAGTTCCGACGGCAGCGTCATCAACAATGAAAAATAGGACAAATCCTCCCACGGGTGCGCCAGCACCTTTCTATAGGCGTCGATCAGCAGCGGATTGACGGTCAGTTCCGAACCGTCCTGATAGTCGACGATCAGCCCCGAGATCACCTGCACGGCCAGTTGCTGACCGGCGTCCCAGCGGTTGAAGGTGTCCGGGTCATGGCCGAGCAGGAACGCCAGTTCATCGAGCGGACGATTCATCGCCAGTTTGACCGGCGCGGAAAAGCCGCGGAGCACCGAGACGACGGGTTCTTCATTGAGGTCCGTCAAGACGAAGGTCTGCTCCGGCTGCGTCAATTGCAGCACGACCTGTTCGGCCGCTTCGCCGTCTTGCAAGCGGCAAAGCGCCGGCGAGCCGTCCTTGTTGATCAGGCCGGTCGTGATCGGAATCAAGAGCGGCTCCTTGGCCGCTTGCCCCGGCGTCGGCGGACAGTATTGCGAGAAGGTCAGCGACAGCGTTTTTTGCGCGGCGTCGAAGTGCTGCGCCACGTTGATGACCGGCGTGCCGGCCTGCGCATACCAGCGGCGGAACTGGCGGAGGTCGGCGCCGTTCGCGGCTTCCATCGCGCTGACGAAATCGTCGCAGGTGACCGCCTGGCCGTCATGGCGTTCGAAATACAGATCGCTGCCTTTACGGAAGCCTTCCGCGCCGAGCAAGGTGTGCAGCATGCGCACGATTTCGGCGCCTTTTTCATACACGGTCAGCGTATAAAAGTTGTTGATTTCGATATAGGCGTCGGGCCGGATCGGATGCGCCAGGGGGCCTGCGTCCTCGGCGAACTGGCGCGTGCGCAGCATGTTCACGTCCTCGATGCGCTTGACCGCCTTCGAGGTGCGGTCGCCGGTGAATTCCTGGTCGCGGAATACCGTAAAGCCTTCCTTCAAACTGAGCTGGAACCAGTCGCGGCAGGTGATCCTATTGCCGGTCCAGTTGTGGAAATACTCATGGCCTATCACGCCTTCGATGTGCTCGTAGTCGGCATCGGTCGCGGTATCGGGACGCGCCAGCACGAACTTGGTGTTGAACACGTTCAGGCCCTTGTTTTCCATCGCGCCCATGTTGAAATGGCTGACCGCGACGATCATGTACAGGTCCAGGTCGTATTCGCGGCCGTACACCTGCTCATCCCAGGCCATCGCGTTCTTCAGCGATTGCATCGCATGGCCGCATTTGTCGAGGTCGTGTTTCTCGACGAAGATCTGCAAGGTAATCTCGCGGCCCGAAACGGTCTTGAAACGATCATCGATGCAGTCGAGTTGGCCCGCGACCAGCGCGAACAAATAGCAGGGCTTCTTGAACGGGTCCTTCCAGGTCACCCAGTGTTGATTGTCCGGCAGGTCGCCGTGGCCGACCTTGTTGCCGTTCGACAGCAGCACCGGAAAGCGGTCCTTGTCGGCGGTGATCGTGGTCGTGAACACGGCCATCACGTCCGGGCGGTCCAGGAAATAGGTGATTTTCCTGAAACCTTCGGCCTCGCACTGCGTGCACAGCATGCCGTTCGACAGGTACAGGCCTTCGAGCGCGGTATTCGCCTTCGGATCGATCAGGTTTTCGATCGTCAGCACGAAGCTGCGCTGCTGCGGCACATCATGAATGATCAACGAATCCGGGGTTTGCAGATAATCCTTGTCGCCAAGTTCGTTGTCTTCGTTGAGTACGATCCGAATCAGCTTCAGATTTTCGCCGGCCAGGGTCAACGACGTATCGCTCGACCGGCTGGCCGGATTCCGGCACATCGTCAGCCTGGAAACGACGCGCGTGTTTTCCTCGTCCAGCGTGAAATTCAGGTCGACGTGTTGAATCAGATAGTCCGGTACGGTGTAGTCTTTAAGGTAAACGGTTCTAGGGTTCGCGTCGCGCATACAGTTACGATCTTGGATGAAAATAAAGCTTGTGAGTGTAACGGAATCGGCGGTAAACGCAACTCTAATCCTGTCGTTGTTGCAAAGAATTGGGAGTTCAACCGATTTCGATTTGACAGCGTCAGTCCGGATAACTGCAAAATTGAATTCATCATTAGATCAAAGCAATCTGCAAAAGTTGGCTTCGAACATCGAATTGCCTACGTTAGCCCAAACGTCAAGTAACGGTGAGGCTGTTGCCCGGCCTACCGGGCTACCGGTCTGAATCAAACCAGTTTCGGTTAACGGATTTTAGATATATGATAGGGCCAAACGCACAATAACATCTCTCCTAAGCCCATGACGGAATCTCAAGCCCAGTCCCATTCGGCCATTGAAATTGACGCAATTAATGTTGGACCGCTCGACAAGTTCGAGGAGACGTTGCGAGAAGGATTTGCAAAGGCGCTTACCGAGCAAGCCACGCACTGCGATGAATTGGCAAAACAACTGATCACTGTAGAACTTGCCATTCCTGGCTTATACGCCGCCGTGCTTAAATTGATCAGCGGCGATGCGGCTAAATTGACGCATTTCGGGTTGATTGCGTCCGCTTTTGTTTGTTGGCTATTGGCGTTAGCTTTTACCTTCGCCAGTCTGATGCCGGAAAAACACACCGTCGATATCGACAGCCTGAGCGATATCCAACAGTACTTTAGCCAAAGCGCCAAGCGCAAACTCTCTTGTTTGATACCCTCCGGCGTGCTCTGTTTTTTCGGCGTTTGCCTGGTGGTATTCGATATTCTTCTGACTTAAAATCCGGAAAACCCGTCATGAAAGAGCGCCGAACCCTCCTCTGCAGCCAATGTCATCAAACGTTCAGTTATTTGATCCAGCTTCCGGAGAGAACGTCAGAACACAATTTGATCGTCAAAGTTAATTGCCCTTTCTGTAACGCCAAGTTAAGGGTAGATCTAAGTCCTTATCAGCGCCGGGAAGTCGAAATTTACCGCCAAGGCGGTGCGAGCCAGAAAACCGGCAGCAGTTTGGATTTGCCGGCCGAACTTCCGGCACAGCTTGACGATTAAGGTTCTCCGATGCCTCGTCCAACGCCCTTTCTGATCGTTCCAACGGCGGACTTCTTAAATAAAAATCCGCATTTGCCGGCCCAGGCACGGCAGTTAGCCACACTCTATGCCGAACACCGAGTAGTAACCGATGACGACCTCCAAGCGGTCGGCTCGGCGTTGTGGAACGCACTGGGATTCGGCGATGAGCTGAATGCGGCAAAATCCGCTGCCGGACAACAAGCGTTGCCGATCATTATCGAAACCGGCGATCCGGCCATCCTCAGTCTGCCGTGGGAAACGCTATATCATCCGGACTTCGGCTTTTTGGGCAGGGAAGAAGAATTCGCGCTTTCACGCCGGATTGCGTCGCTAAAAACTTCATTACCGGATACCGAAACCGGCCCGCTGAAAATTTTATTGTTTACGTCGTTGCCGGACGATCTCGACGAAAGCGGGCGCCTAGATGTGGAAGCGGAACAAGCCGCGGTTCAGGAAGCCCTTGGCGTGTTGGAACAAAACGGCCAGGTTTGTCTGGAAATGCCCGATGACGGCCGCTTTGAAACCTTCAATAGCGCGTTGCGCACTTTCAAACCGCACCTCGTTTACCTTAGCGGTCACGGCGAATTCAAACAGGAACCGCACCGCAACCATGCCAGGGGCAGTTTTTTGTTCGAAGGCGAATGGGGCGAAGCGGTGGCGGTTGCCGATCGCGAGATTGCCGATTGTTTCAGCCAAACGCAAGTGCAAGTTCTGGTGTTTTCCGCCTGCCAAAGCGGCAAGCAAAGTTCGGCCGAGCTCTGCAACGGCCTTGCGCAAACCCTGGCTCACCGCGGCATTCCGCAGGTCATCGGCATGCGCGAATCGATATTGGATGCGGCCGGCATCCAGTTTGCGCGGGCTTTTTTTTCCGCAATAGGCGAACGGCAAAGCGTCGATTGCGCGTTGCAACGGGCGCGCGCCGCGATTACCCGGCCTTTGCAAGGCGCCGTCTATCGCGACTCTACCGACCCGGTAAAAAACGGAATATCGCTCGGCCAATGGTGCCTGCCGATGCTGTTGAGCCAGGACATCGGCAAGCCGCCGGTGGATTGGCGTTTCGAGGCCAAGCCGCGCACTGCGGCCGGGTTTAACCGCACGCTCGGCGCGGTGTCGTTGCCGGCGCGCTTTATCGGCCGCCGTCGTGAGCTTCGGCTGTGGCAAAACCGTCTCCGCCTGGGCCAACTCAAAAACCTGTTGATTACCGGCGCGGGCGGCATCGGCAAAACCGCGTTGGCCGGCAAGCTGATCGAAACGCTGACCAAACTCGGCTACGAGACCTATATTTACTCGGCGCGGCCGGAAAACCGTTGGGACGACTTTCTCTTCGACCTGGAACTGGCGCTGACCAAAGACAACGCCGAACGCTACGACCGGGGTAAGGCGCGCTGCGTCGATGAAGCGGCGCGGGCCAGGCTGTTGCTCGGCTTGTTGATGTCGCAGCATCAACAGCGCGTCGCGTTGTTCTTCGACAACCTCGAAACGGTACAGGATCCGCACAGTCTGGAGCTGACCGATACCAACCTGGCGGTATGGATCGCAGAGGCGCGCCGGTTCGGCGATCAAGGCTTGCGGCTGCTGTTGACCTCGCGCTGGAAGCTGCCGAGCTGGGAGGATCAGGAGCATTACCCGCTCGGCAAACCGGTCTACGGCGACTTTATCGCCCATGCGCGGCAACAACAGTTGCCGCGCGCGTTTCTGGAAAACCACGAACGCTTGCGCCTGGCCTACCGGACCTTGGGCGGCAACTTCAGGGGCTTGGTGTTTTTTGCCGAAGCGGTGGCGAACATGGATTTGAGCGAGGAGCAGACGTTCCTGGAAAAACTGGCTAAAGCCGAAGACGAAGCCCAGACTGACATGGCACTGGCCACGGTAATTAAGCAACGCACCGAAACCGAACGCGATCTATTGCAACGCTTGCTGGCTTTTCAAACGCCGGTTCCGTTCGACGGCATCAAAGCGTTGGCGCTGCCCGATTTAAGCGATCCGCGCGCCGTGTTGGGCGGATTAGTTGACGTATCACTGGTTGAACAGTTCCGCAACAGCGCTTATCAGACGACCGATTACCTGTTGTCGCCGCTGGTCCGCGATTGGCTGCAACAGTCCGGTAGCCCTCCACCGGACGCGGCATTACTGGCGACCGCGGCCCGGTTTCAGCTTTGGCTTCTGGAAAACGAACGCGGCTCGTTCGATCAGGCGTTGGCCGCTCATGCCTCGCTGTTACAAGCCGGACAGCAAGAAGCCGCGCAACGATTGACCTTGGACCGGATTGTCGGGCCGCTGAACCGGGCCGGCCTGTACCGGGTTTTGCTGAACGACTGGCTGGTGCCGCTGCGCGAAGCCGATAATTTACGGATTCGAGGCGAAGCCTTGGGTCAGGTCGGCAAGCAATACCACCATCTCGGCGACTACGACACCGCGCTCGACTACCTGAAACAGTCCCTCGCGATTCAACAGCAAATCGGCGACAAAGCCGGGGAAGGCGTGACCCTCAATAACATTTCCCAAATATTCAAGGCAAGAGGCGACTACGCCACGGCGCTCGACTACCTGAAACAGTCCCTCGCGATTCGACAGCAAATCGGCGACAAAGCCGGGGAAGGCGCGACCCTCAACAACATTTCCCAAATCTATCACGCAAACGGCGACTATGCCACGGCGCTCACCTACCTGAAACAGTCCCTCGCGATTCAACAGCAAATCGGCGACAAAGCCGGGGAAGGCGTGACCCTCAATAACATTTCCCAAATCTATGCTGCAAGAGGCGACTACGCCACCGCGCTCGACTACCTGAAACAGTCCCTCGCGATTCAACAGCAAATCGGCGACAAAGCCGGGGAAGGCGCGACCCTCAACAACATTTCCCAAATCTATGATGCAAGAGGCGACTACGCCACGGCGCTCGACTACCTGAAACAGTCCCTCGCGATTCGACAGCAAATCGGCGACAAAGCCGGGATAGGCGCGACCCTCAATAACATTTCCCAAATCTATGATGCAAGAGGCGACTACGCCACGGCGCTCGACTACCTGAAACAGTCCCTCGCGATTCAACAGCAAATCGGCGACAAAGCCGGTGAAGGCGCGACCCTCAATAACATTTCCCAAATCTATGATGCAAGAGGCGACTACGCCACGGCGCTCGACTACCTGAAACAGTCCCTCGCGATTCGACAGCAAATCGGCGACAGCGCTGGCCTGTGTGCGACTTTATTCAACATGGGCCATATTCATTGGCAAAACGAGGAAGTCGAAAATGCGCTACAGGCTTGGTTGACGGTTTACGCGATCGCCAAACACATCGGGTTGGCGCAAGCCCTGGCGGCGTTGGCAACTCTGGCGGATCAACTCGGCTTGGACGGCGGCTTGCAGGCCTGGGAGGCATTGGCGCAAAGAATGGAAAACGGCCGGGAACCGTAGCCCGTAGTTACTGGCGTAATGGCCGCATGGTTTAAACTCCTACGCTTCAGGATTGCCACTTCACTTTTTGCTTATGCGCCAATTCAAAAGAGCTCTGTTTCCCAAGCTCCAGCTTGGGAAACCGTTCCGGGAAGCTCCAGCTTCCCGAACCGAGCCATGTCGCTCTGATCGGCCAAGCGATTTGCCTTTGCTAACGGTATGTCGTTGAAATGCCGGGCGTTTTATTATTGGCGCCAAGCGAGCGGCGCTTGTGTGCGGTTTTTCTGTCCTACAAGATTGGGACGGGAAGCGGGAGCTTCCCGGACTGGTTTCCCAAGCTGGAGCTTGGGAAACAGCGGGCTTGGGAATCTAT
>Ga0208116_1000399_pt1 | contig 13902 bp, 8 predicted proteins | sample LakWasMeta9_HOW4_2_FD_183859 | JGI IMG/M metagenome (GOLD analysis project Ga0208116, IMG submission 183859) | Freshwater sediment methanotrophic microbial communities from Lake Washington under simulated oxygen tension - Sediment Metagenome... | ecosystem: Environmental > Aquatic > Freshwater >... | reverse complement strand
CCGATCGTATGAAAATGCCCGGCCACCGGCTCGCTGGGGTGACGCGCATTGGTCAAATCTTCAAACCAGACTTTCAAGAAAACCTCTTCACCCTCGGGAAGACCGACCAAATCCTGCCGGGCGGTAAAATCGGTCCCGGCAAAGGCGTAAGGCCCTCTGATCGTGCGCGCATCGCTGAATTGGTCATTGAACGCATATTCGACCATCATCCGTGCCGGACGGTCTGTTCGGCTCCACACCACCGCGCGCCCCGGCGCCAGATCGCCGATTTGAATGCCTTGTTCCATCGCGGGCACATCGTCCGCTGCGATCGCATTTGCAGCCGTCAAAATCCAGGCCAACGACAGCGCTACCCCGCCGGCACGGCGGCAAACGGCATAGCCTTGTGTGTTTAACATCTTCATTGATTTGCTCTCTGCAACAGTATTTGAGGAGACGCAAATTATAGGAAGCGTTAGATGACAGGATGATTAAGAGGAAAAACAGGTGTCGAGACCCAAAGTCAATTGTCGAACAAAGCCTAACGCAATCCGGCTGATACCATTCACCAAGACCCCATGCTTGCGGAGGCTCATAACCAAGGCGCCAGCAGGCCGCTCGATTGCTATCATGCCGCCATCGCCTGAAGCTGCCGATGGCGCCAGCCGCTTCCAGGAATCCACGCAGTCCATTCCGCCCAATCTGGTAACGCATTAATTCAGGTTTTTTTAAATTCCCGAGTTAAATATCAGGTTTTCACCCGATGTTCATCCCTCACCTTCAAGGCGTAAATTTAATCCGCCTTTTGATTGATTAAAGGCATTGCTCGTCAGTGATCGGAACGGTTTTTTTGATAATTGAGAGGGATCGTTGCCGAGCCAGTTTTATCCTTATTTTATCAATTTAAGCTTGCCGAAATAAATCAATCGGACTTTGGGATTGAGAGACGATATTAAACTTAGGCTCTTGAGTTAATATCGCATGAAGTCCTGTACTAATAATCGATTTGTCCTCAACTATTGCAATCTGATACATAATTGACTCTCCATTATTACGATGTTTTGTCAATGAGCTAGGCGCTTTGTGCTCCCAATAGGCACTCCTCCTCTCTGCATACGCCTCTACCCATCCTTTTTTTATTTCAACTTCAAGGCGACTGGCATTGGGTTTCTTACTATGCCCTTGATGGCTTCATGGAAAGCTAACTTATAGGGCACTCTCACCAACAGGGTATTCTTGCTGACCGGTGAGATCGCTTCGCGTACTACCGCAAGGGTTAGCGGGTAAGACAGCATAGTGAATGTCCGGCCTTATGGCGTTAACTTCAATATTGTCCTGAATCCCCTGACTTGATATTGAGCTGGATGCTACGCTGACGATTGAATCCCATTCACAGGTGCCAGGATGGCGTAGTTCGGCCTGAGTGCAAACCGAATAAGCTATAATGTCTGGACGTTGGCTTATAGCTCCGGCATCATTGCAAACACTTACTGCATCCCAAGTTATCGCCGAAATCCGCTCATAAAAGATACCTGACAGCAACCCTATCAAGAGAAACATCGTAGGCTTAATTTTGCCGATAGGAGCCTGATAGACAGAAATTTTGTCTCTTGATTTGTTCATCGCTGACGCTCCCCTTGCTTCTGCAAATAAACACAATGCTGTTGTACTTCTTATACCGTATCAACTGCCTCAGCATAATCAGTACGGCTACTTATAAGTAGTTGCCCTTATAGGAAGGCTGGTTAAGGTAGCCAGACCGTACGAGGGTTTTCCGGAAAAAGCTAAACCAGAACGGATATTGGAACATCCACGGCCGGATCTTGCCCTGCCTGTCAACAGAGAATGCGCTTGGGTTGGTATGTGAACTTTGGCTGCTGTCCGAAAACAACAGTTGAACGGATTCCACCAGATGGAAATACCTGAAGAAAGCAATATCATCGCCTTATCAAGCAAGTTGTAATTAAAAAGCTTTAATTTCCAGCGCCTCTTTTTCCGGCCACAGTGATAGCGTTGCCGACATGCTTGGCCGAATCCGAATCGGCCATATAATTGATCAGGGCATCTACATCGCCGTCGCTGAGCCTCAGATTCGGCATCGGAAGTCTGTTGTAACGCTCAAACAATTGCGTCGCGATGGGGTCTTTTTCCGCCAGCATCTGGTCGGGAGTCTTCAGCCAGCGTGCCAGCCAGACACGATCCCGCATCTTGGTCACGCCGGCCAACCCTGGCCCCAGTCCATTTTCTGTGCCCAGGCTATGACAGCCATCACAGCGCGAACGATAGAGATCTTCGCCCCGACTCATGTTGGGAAGGCGTGGCGCTTCGGCATAACTCGTTGGATTCGGCTGGACTACAGGCTTGCGCTGTAGCGAATACCCGAGCAATCGGGCCAAAACCTTCGGCTCGTCGAAGGGCGAGCGTTTGATCCATTTCCCGGTGGCCTCATTGCCGACGATGAGGCTGATGTTGTGATTCTTCGCTTTTTCTTCCGGGCGCTCTTCACTGTATAGCCCCAGTTTTTTGCGCAGAAGCGTGATATCCGCCTTATTCCCGGTCAAGAATGTCCAGCCAGGCCCCACCCTGAACCTCCCGGAATATTCCTTGAGCACCGCCGGCGTATCGTGCTCGGGATCCAGGGTGATCGAATAAAAAAAGACATCGCGGCCTACACGCTCACCCAGCACCTTTTGAACCTGGCGCATGCTGGCCGTTTCTGCAGGGCAAGCATCCGGACAATGCGTGAAAATGAAGTTAATCGCCACCACCTTACCCTTGATCAGGTCATCATAGAAGCGGACTGTTTTGCCGTCCTGCGTCACCAGAGCGATGTTCGGAAAATAGTCCCCGTTCCAGCGCGAACCCGCAGGAGCGGCCACAACCGGGCCGCTCCCGAGAATCGAAGCGATGCAGGCGAATAAAAGGATAACGGCCATCCTCTTCAAATAGCCTGAAGCATCACGGATTTTCATCGTCGCCTCCTCATCAGGCTTCAGGGCAATAACTGGCAGTTAGCACGCGGGCTATCGCAGCCGTCCAAATAGGTATCCAAAACAAATGAATCCTCATAGTTGACGCCTTCCCATCCCGTACTCGGCGTAGGCAGCACGATCGGCTTAAGCGGGTTTAGAATATCCCAACGCATCAGCATGGCATTGTCTTCGTGCTGCGTGTTGTGACAGTGCTCCATGTAAGTCCCGGCAAATTCCCTGAAGCGTATGGCCATTTCTACACTGTCTAATTCGTCCGACAGTGGACCGATACGATAGACGTCCTTACGTGCCCATTTTTCCCATTGTGGAGGCGCTTTGCCGCCGCGCTTCAGGATTTGTCCCTCCTCAAAATGCACATGCACAGGATGGCTCCAGCCCGTGCCACCATTTACGATATGCCAGATTTCGGCGGCGCCCTCGACCGGCGCGGCCGATAGCCGATGCGGATCCATCGTGAGACCGCCCCCGCTTTCACCATTGGTCTTGATGGTCCAAGGCTGCTGGTCGGTCCCACTGCTCCGCCCGAACTCGAATTTCCTGTGAATCGCGTTCTGCAGCTCCGCGGTAGTAAAAGGGGGCAACGGGATCATCTTCAACCGGCCTTCGACATAATCGGCCGGATTCATGCTGAAATCCGGGCAGCTGACGGGACGCCCTTTCTGCACACATGAATGTACGCGGAATTCGAGGAAGGTGCCGACGCCCGGATCGCCCTGGTATGACCCACTCCAGACTTGATCCAGGGGTATCGCCTGTTTCGGGCCTTTACCGTCTTGATGTTCCAGCAGGTTGACGAAGTAGAGCCTGTCGCCATCCTTGACGGGTTTGAAGTCGACCACGATGTCGTAGCGCTCGGCAATGCCCTGCGAAGGCAGGTCGTAGGCCACCACGCCTTTATCCACGTCATTATCGAGGAAAGGCTCTGCATGGGGGAACGGCACCGCATGCTCCATAATATTGCCGTCATTGGCGATCATGTGGAACGGCACGCGCTGCCCCTGTTGGTCGACCAGGGCGATCTTGAAGTAACGGGAAACGCTGCCGTTCAGGATGCGGAAGCGGTAGCGGCGGGCGCGCACGTCGAGATAGGGCTTCCATTGCCAGTTGACGGTGATCCGGTCGCCGAGAAAGCCGTCCGTATTGAATATATTGAAGTAAAGCTGGCCCTCTTGATCCCAGGCCTTGTCGGCGACCAATAGGTTGACGTCGTAGTCGCGGTTCCCCCAGTCGAGCGCGGTGCCACTGGGGAGACAAAGGTTTACGTTTTTACCCGGATTCGCATAGTCACAGCCATAGCCGGGCTTTTTCGCATCGCCCCTCGCCTCTATCGCATTCGCAGCTTCCCGGCCTCGGTCCACGGCGCTGTAATAGTTCATCATGGCCGCATTGCCCTTGTAGACATTCTGCGCGGTGAAATCGAGCATATGGTCGTGAAACCAGTGCGTGCTCATCGTCTCGCGCCAGTCGCCACGAATCTTGAAAATGCCGCCGTTGCCGTCCGGCATCCCGGCTTCCGGATCACTGGCCAAGACATTGATACTGTCGTAGCCGGCAAGAATCATCGGCCAGTGATAGTCATAGAATTCGCCCGGATAGAAATGAGCCGCCGTGTAGCCGTCGCTCTCGGCCGGGGTATGGCCATTGTGCTCATGCGTACTGATCTGGGTACTGCCAAAACCGTGATTTGCTGTTTCATTCAATGGCAGCGCGTTGTAATGCCGAAACAAGATAGATTCACCATAGCGCGCCATCAGTAATTTCGGCGGGAAGGTTCCGTCGAAAGTCCAGAGCGCCGTCGGATCTTGGGGGGGCATCAGGGGATGAATTTGAGGCTTGATGCCATTAGTGGTTCCGTTCATATGGTAAAGGCCTCCGCTGCCAAATTCGCCCTTGCTGTAGCCGTGCCGCTGGTATTGATCACGCAGTCCCAGGTTGGTACGCGCCCCCGTCTGCACGCTCTGGAAAAAGACCTTGGGAAAGAACTCGGTCCAGCGCTGATGGGCAAACCATTGTCCTCCTGGACGGCCTTCTAAAACGGTTTTCGCGAAGGGTCCTACACAGTCATTAATTTTAGCTGCCCAGGGATTCGGCAAGCCCTCATTCGCGTATTCTTGAGGATAGGGATGCAGAGGCTCTTTGAGGAAATCATCGAGGTCCTTACCGTTGGGCGTCGTCTCGCAGCCCGCAGGCCCCGGCAAACGACTGGTGTTTGAAGGCGGACTCGACGGCATTGTCCGCACGCCAAACTCCTCGAACAACAGCAAGGGCTGGCTGAACTCCGTGGCCCCAAACAAGGGGCTGGGTACCGCGGCCGGCGGATTATCGGTAACACCGGTAGGAATATTGAATGCCGCACGAGCCGGCCCGGCAGCAAGCAGGCCAAGGAAACAGGCCAAGATAGGGGCGCTGTTCAGTTGATTAGTTAAGCAAGCAAAAGCTCCTTTCGAGCAAGCGGGACGGCTGCAGTTCGCAGGCTTTTTGGGCATGACAGGGAAATAGCCGACCAAAATATTTCCCTGTTCAGCGAAGTTCATCACATTGTTGGTTTTCGTCAACATGACATACCTCCTTTATTTTTTATAGAATTGAATAACAAAATCGACTTAAGGAGAATCCTCCTAGTCGTCTGCCCCAGTGTTTTCCTTGAAATACTGTAGGATGAAGAGACTCATCGCCGCGGCATCTCGGTAAATTTCGATTTAGATTTCATGATCATTCGGCATTTCCCTCAATGAAAAATCCGTCTATTAAGCGCTTAGTGAGTTTATTAATGGCTTCCCATTCCCAAATAGGCAAGATCTAAGAAACATGAACCTGGTTGTTTAAAAAGACCTTAGAAGCAAACTCTCCTAAGGTCTTTTATTAGCTAAAACCGTTACGGCTTAAGGGAGACACCCGCGCAACTTTCAAATTGTGATATTGCTGCTAGTAAAGTTTTATAATGAGCTTGAAATGCGCCTTGCACACAGTTATCAACAGGTGCCCCAGCTGGGCGATTCACGTAGCATTTTTCTAACGCGACTGAAAGTGTTTGGCCAGAAGCATTGGCTGCATTCATATAATTATCATTACATGCTTTAGGAGCGGTATAAGCCAAGTTGCTCAGGCTTGAGAAGGCAAGTGCCACGACTCCAACAGCCAAGGTTCGCACCATATTTTTTGATGAAATGTTCATGATTTGTTCTCCGTAATTGAAAGTTTTCAATAAGGTTTATACTGGGCCAAGCGGTTTTTCGCTGCGCGTCGCGCGCAAAGTTATTTAAACCGTTGCGAAAATTCCTGGCGCGCTTCTTCAGCCACCATCTTGTAAGCATCTTTGATGCTGGCGCGGGCATTCGTTAACAAGAGGTCCTTATTTTTCATCAGCTTTTGTCTTTGCTGTGCCGATGAGACGCCGGCGGCTGCGTCAAATTTTTCTTTTGCAGAATCTACATCCTGTTTTGCAGAAGCAATCTTATTGGCAAAAGCGGACAACAGTTCCTCATGCGCCTTAACATCTTTTCCCGTTGCCTTAAGGTCAGCGATGCGATTTTGCATGCCTAAAGAAGCTTCATCGGCATCCGCTGCCAGTTGGTTTTCCCGGGACGCCATCATCAGCCTTTCTGCGCGCTGAACGTTAAGCCTGTTTTTTAACCATGCCGTTTTTACTTTGTCGGCAACGTCTTTAATGTCCTGCTTCGTTGCGCTCCTGCTAATCTCCGACTTTAATGACTCAAATAGGCCAATATCGGCATTTAGCTCGGAAACCAGGCGGTTTCTTTCTGATCCGCTCAGAGACGTCATGTTTTGCACTCTGTTCCGGAAAGGTTCAAGTTGTCTTAGGCGATTGTTAACGTGCCTTAAAATATAACTTTTTCCTCTGCCAACCTGCGCCTCCATGCTGTCGAGGCCGCCTCTTTTTTCTCCGAATGCCTTCCCTGCGATAAAGCTATCCCTCTTTGCGGCGTATTGTGTTTCTGACTGTGGATTCTTTTCTTGAGCTGCCTGCGCTTGTGTATCCGCAGCGTTTTTTACGGAAGCATACTCGACATAGGTGACCCCCAGAATCACGGAAACGAGAGTCGCGGTCGCAACTAATTCTTTGGCTAAAAGTTTCATAACAAATACCTCAAGTTACTGAAACAAGATCGAATAACGCCGACATCTTGTCCGGCTCCTTTGGGCTTGCCCTGCCCAGGTGGCGCCGCCTTGCGGAGGGACTGCGGGAGCAGCCGGAAAGCCGTCCCGCAGTCTGCCACATAGCGCTACGCTACATTGCAAATGCGCTTTTCAGATTAGCGCCCCCTACCCGTTAAGGTGGCGGACGGGTTATTACTGGCATTGCTCTGCATGGTTAGCGTCCCGGTGTACGCCCGCGCAGCGGTCGGCCTGAAAGTCACGCTCAGATTGCAAGTCCTGCCCGGAGCAACCGCCGCAGCACAGGTGCCCAGGGTCGCCACGAACGCCGGATCAGTCACACTCGCCGAGCGAATGACCAGCGGCGCGGTGCCCGTGTTCGTCACCCGAACGCTCTTGGTGACAGAGGTATTGATCCGCACCCCGCCGCCGCCAAAGCTCGTATTGGCGATGGTGGCAGTCGTTGGCGTGTCGATACCCGTGCCGCTGACCGTGAAGCTGGAAGGCGAACTAGCCACATCATTGTGAGCAATCGAGACCGTCGCCGTCTTAGTGCCTACCGTCGTCGGAGAGAACCGCACTGTGAACGTGCAGGAGAGAATCGCCACATTGGTCGCACAGTCGTGCGTTACCACAAACTGTGTCGTATCACCGGTCGTTGTAATGCCGGATATGACGAGGTCGGCGGTTCCGGTGTTACTGAACGTGACGCTCTGGGTCAGCGTGGTAGCTCCAACGACCGTGTCCGCAAAGCTTAGCGAGGTCGCCGACAGTGTAGCGATCGGCGCAGATGGAATGCCCGTGCCGCTCACCTGGACGCTGGAAGACAAGCCGGCCGCGTTGTGGGCGATGATGACACTGCCGTTGAACGAACTGGCCGTAGTGGGCGCGAATGCAACACCGATAGAGCAGGAACTACCCGGCGTGACGGTTGTATTAACCGCGCAGATGGTGCCTATCAAGTTGTTTGCCAACACGAACTCTGCGGGTATTGTCACGTCGGATACGACGAGATTGGTCTGCCCTGTGTTAGTCAGCGTGATCGTCCGAGGCGCCGATGTGGTACCGACAACCTGATTGTCGAAGGCCAGCGATGTGGGCGAGGCCGTGGCGACTGGAGCGACCACACTAGCGAGAGAGACAGGAGTTTCGCGAACATCGCAAGTACCTTTAACGGCGCCAGGAGTCAAACAGAAGCTAAGCTGTTCCATATTCCGCAACGTGTCGATGCCATCGGTGCCAGTATTGTCGGTGACCGTCACGCTGCCATCGGCGTTGAGGGTGATGCTGTAATTGGCACTCGGTCCCGAGAACAACGCTGTGTCGCAGTTGAGCGGCGTTGCGGCGCCGCAGTCAGCGTCGGGAACGGTTGGGGTCAGGATCTCCCGTACGGCCACGATATTGCCCGGATTGACCTTGCCGGCGAACACCGCTTGTTGCAGGGTCATGCCAGCAGTGCTAGCGCCGTTATCTCCAACACCGAAGTTTCCTGTAACCGCCTTGTTCTCCATGAGGTTGGTACTGCCAATTTCATCGCCCGAACCATCACGAACAGTGTCTACACCATTAACATCGTCCGCACCATTGTGAACACTGAGCCGGACGTTCAGGTAACGGTCGCCGTCAAGGATGTCATTGGCACCACGGCCTTCGAGCGTGTCACTGCCTTTCCCGCCGAGAAGGATATTACCCTCGCCCCAGACACCGCCAGGGCTTCCTGCAATAAATCCTGGCTCAGCTGTTAAACCGCAGAAGAACGTTGAAGCGGCCGCAGTAATCGGGGCAGGATCAATAGTCCTCATGGTAGGAGTCACCAGGACTTCCAGTCCGGCAATGCGCGCTACGCCATCTGCGTCCAGCGCATCACAACCAATGAAGCCGCCTCCCGAAACCTGGCTGGGAATGACGCTATCGCCACGCAAGGTATCGTTAAGATCCCATCCTGACAGCGCTTCAACTTCGTTGAACCGATCACGGACTTGGTTAACCGGGAGCGGTACGCCGAGCAAAGGCAGGGCCAAATCCATATCTTGCGGCTGCGGATCACCCAGGCCGATTTCCCAGTCGTAGCCGGCGGCACCGGCAATTTTCTCGATACCCGGGCCGGACACGCCAATGTCGTCGCCCCCTTCCATGTCATAGTCGTCATCGCCGGCCTGGCCAATCAGGATGTCATGGCCCGGCAGGTTATGGTCATCGAAGAACAAGCTGGAACTGTCACCGATCAAGAGGTCAGGCATGTCACCGCCTTCTTCCCAGTCGTCACCACTATCACCGAAGACGGCATCTTCACCTTGTCCAGCGATGGCAAAGTCATCGCCCGGGCCGGCAAAGGTTTCGTTGATATTGGCGCCGCCATTGGTAAAGTCCTTGCCATCACCCGCCATAATGATGTCGTCTTTTGGACCGCCATCGATGGCGTCATTGCCAGGGCCGCCTTTCAGGATGTCAAAACCGTCGAGGTCAGTGATGATGTCATCGCCTTCGCCGCCGAGAGCCACGTCGTCCCCGCCGCCGCCATTGATAATGTCGTTGCCGAGGCCACCCCAGAAGGTGTCGTTGTCGTTGCCGCCATAGAAGGAGTCGGCAAACTCGGTGCCGTTGTAGACACTCTGGCCGTTGATGCCGGCAGGGTCGATAGTATTGATTTCGCGATACTTGAAGCTGCCATCAGCCTGAAACAACAGCAGTTGGTTCTCATCGCATTCGGAGAGCGGGTCGTCATTTACTGACCCTGGCCCCGTAATCGGCGCCAACGGGGGAACCAAAGTCGATGAAATGGGTATTGGGTCAACAGGTGGGGCTAAAGTAGGGTCCGTGCCGTCATTGTAAGGTGAATGGAGGTTTGCCAATTCGAACTTGCAATCGGCCGTCGCGAAAGGATCAGCTTTCAAGGTGTGGGTATATGGATTGGTGTTGCGCATCACCAGCTCGGCGAACGAATTGCCTTCAAGCTGGGTCCGCAGGTTCATGCCCGGTGTACGGGCAAGGTAATACAACCGGTCGCCGTTCTGGAGATCGGTCAGTTGCTTCTCGAACACATAGTTGAAGGTGGGTCCTAACAGGCCGCCGAATAGGAAGGTGTTCTCGGCAAGGCCGCCCACCCAGAGGTCAACGTCGTCAAGCCCGGTTGGTCTACCCAACCAAGTGCCATTGCCGAACATGAAGTCGCCTCTGTCGACGGGTGGAGGAATCGGGCTACCGTCGGCTGCGGTCAGTGTCGTACCGTTGACGATCTGGTCGGCGGCTGTGCGCTTTCCTTCCAGAGTCGTTGCGGCAACGATCGTCGGGTGTGTGCCATACGCTGCAATGAAATTGACCAACGACACGTGGTGCTTGATGTGCTGGTCGAAGTCAATCCAATTGATGTACGGTGCCAATTGGGTATCATTCGTCTTTGCGAAAATTTGCTTGCGGACGTCATTCAGGGAAGGGATACCTTCACTGCGGGCGCGCGCCATGTTGATGCTGGGCAGGTCAAGAGGAAGCCCCAGCAAATTGTTGCGCAGCGTGTCGGCGACGAATTCGTCGATCTCGTTACCGGTCTGGTCCGACAACCCCATGATGATGGAGCCAGTGGCTTGTCGGGAGTCGAGCGGTCCGGCAGCACCGCCATTGAAGAATTCCATTGGGTTCAGGAATCCTGTGAGCAGTGGGATATCGTTGCTCAGGCACGCAGGAGAGTCTTGGAGGTCGCCGGGATTGGCACACGGCGATCCAGCCGCGTTCCTGCGGGGGATCGTATCGGTCAGCATCGAGTGGCCAAAGCGGTAAACCGCATGGGCAAACTCAGCCACGATTGCCGAGTTCAGGTCCGTCTGGTTGAAGGCGAAAGGCTGGAAGGGGTTGATCGCCGGCTGAACCTTGCGCGCGAACTCCTCGAACACCAGATGTTGGTATTGCATCTCGGTGACGAAGCGTGCGGCCTGGAACAGGCGCTCCTTGAAGGTGAAAGGCTTCGGATTGTCCGCTGTGGGGGCGACGTTCTGGAAATCCGCCAAAAGAGCTTCGTTCCCAAGCTGGTGCAATACGCCGTTAACCGGATCATTGATGTAATCGACCATACGATCATGTTCCATATGGAAGATCTCGTGGATCGCAGTCAGCGCGATGTTCTCGTTGCAGCGACCATCGCCGCAAATGAAGTGCTTGTCGAGCAGTTCATCATCGTAAGAGCCTGGTGGTTCAGTCGTTGCCAAACTCGAGCCAACATCAGTGTCGGAGTCAGGGAACAGTACGCCATTACTATCGAAGGTTGGGGCTGCACTATGCGCGATGTCGTTCAGGAAGGCCGTCTCGATACGCACAACATCCGCCGGAACGGCAACCCCTCCCCCGGCCGGATTGCCTTCGAGAAGGAGAGGCGCAGTAGATTTTACGTACTGGGGAAAGCCGTTCGGACCGGGTATGAAGTTGCCGTACTGATCGGCCAAAATCATCGGGATGTTGGTCACATCCGCGTCTGAGAGTTTAAGGCCGAGCTTGGTCGCCGCCTGGTCTTTAATCATCGCCCAGGTCGCTATGCCGCCAGCTGCATCGGAGAGGAATTTGCCCGTTGCAAGAGGTTTACCAGAGGTATTGTCGTACTCACGCATGAACACCTGATGCGAGGAATGCGAGGTATAGGTCTGGCTTTGGTCCACGAACGGGGTATCGGTATTCACCGCCTCGTGGATGTCGTCGTCGGTGCCTGGCACGCCATCAGGACCAGGGCGCATTGTGCCACGCGTCAAAACCATGAAGCGCTTGCTGCTCGGCAGATCGTCGCATGTCGCTGGTTGCGTATCGGCGCACCCAGATGGGCCTAAAATATGGTCAGGCCCCGCGATCAGCGGGTCATCAGCCTTCAAAGGCACAAAGACCAGCCCGTTGCCACCATTGGTGATCTTGTCCAGACCATGGTCAAAAAACTGGCCGAAGATCGTAAACAACGAGTTGAACGGCGGCGAAAGGCCAACATCGGTGGTCACGTTAGGGATAAACAGGGTCTCAAACTGAGGCACGCACGAAGTGAACCCCGCCGGCGGTAAACCGGTAACAGGATCGCACGGCACCACGCCTTCGTTGCCCTGGGTCCTGGCGGGATTGCCGGCCACGAAGACGGCGGCTTTATTGGTCGAAGTCTGGTCAACGATCAGGTTGCTGATCATGCGCGGCCGGGAGTCGGCAACCGCCCCGCTCGTCTGTGTAAATGACGAATTAGCGGGACCGCCGAACGCGGTAGCATCTTCCGCTGACATAAACACCGGCGTGCTCAGGCGAGGGAAGACCTGATCCGCCGCTCCGTAAGTCTCCTGGGTGAGTTGAATGTTGTTGCACGACCCATCCACGGTCCGGAGCCCGCCGGAAATGAGCGGGCTAGGAATCTGGTTAACTCCCGAGCCGACAAGCTCGCTGCAAAGGCCTGTTGCCTGTGTGGTTTTCGCGGCGTGATACTCGGCGATCTTGATCTGCTGAAGGATGTAGGCCAGGTCGGCGGCGGTGACCGTGAACCCCGACCCGACCTGTGAAGTATTTATGGCCGCCTGTGAAGGTTCCACGCCGACATTCGTCATGGTGATGAGCACGGCCATCGGTATGGCCCGCAAGGATCCCTTACCTATTTCGGTAAGTCTGCGTTGGATTCTAGCTAACATTTCCTGTCCTCCTATCAATGAGGGATAGAGTCGCCTCCTGGATGAATCCTTGGACTTCAAACTGGATCGCCCTAGGCGTTTCTGAATTCTTTGCCGCTGCCAAAAAGTCTTCCGGCAACAGTTTTGCGGTAAATTTCAATATGGATTTCATGATCTCAAGCCCCTAGCAAATTAAATTTATTCTGCCAAGCGGACGCAGTCAGACAACATCTGTCTGCAATGTCGTTCAGCAGAATGGTGAGTAATAACTACCTACTTCAAAAACAGAGATCAGTTCGGCAACATTATGAACGCTCAGTTTTTTATCAGCTTTGGCCGATGCCTCTTTTCTGTTTTTAAACTGTTGCAAACACTAAACTGTAGTTAGCATGAATTACACTTTTTCTACCCTGTAACTTGGGCATTACCGGCGAAAATAAGATCGACCTTACTCGCACCTGTCCATTCATTGAAGGAACTTGGCCGGTTTTAAGGATAATGAAAGACGATAGAGGAAGGTGCCGTCTGCCAGCATGGTTTTATCCAATAATCCTCGTCTATCCAGCTCTTCCAGCGCCACGCTGACGAGCTTGACCGACACCTCAAAGCGCTGCCTTTTCATCCACCAGAGGGCAATGCCTTCCGGCGTATCCGCGGCATCGGGATGTTCCAAGAGGTAGTTCAGAATGTCCCCTGTCAGATCTACCAACGATTCTTCATCTTTTGTCATGGCCGCTACTCCAACTTCGGATTCCCTTTGGTTGTGTCACCTATCACTTAGTGCATATGGCATGCCATGCCAAGAAAAAATACATAAGCAATTGTTTTTACTATAATTTTAGTGAAGCCTAGGTAATTGAGAGAGGGAAATTTACCCCACGCAAATAAATAGCCATAAATTAACTACATTATTTATATCAATGAGTTAGAGTGTGGTCTTATTCACGCAGTGTGGGAAAAACGACACACCCGAAAAACTAGTCATTAGCCAACTTAGTTTTGACGGGTGTAACAAAGGCCTGTGAGGCTTTAAAATCCTCGTAGATCTTGCGATGAGTGAAAAACGTTACCCAACATGATAAAAATGACTGAGTACTTGGGCTGGTACTTCGGCGTTAGACGCCCTTATCTATCGGGAGATAGTTAAGCCGACTTTGGCGGCAGGGGATTTTAGAGGCTGATAATGAGTGAGCACGTCC
>Ga0208116_1000395_pt1 | contig 13983 bp, 12 predicted proteins | sample LakWasMeta9_HOW4_2_FD_183859 | JGI IMG/M metagenome (GOLD analysis project Ga0208116, IMG submission 183859) | Freshwater sediment methanotrophic microbial communities from Lake Washington under simulated oxygen tension - Sediment Metagenome... | ecosystem: Environmental > Aquatic > Freshwater >... | reverse complement strand
CGTGGAATATTTATTTTTAGTTCCAAAAGAAGGTTTTATCGGCAGTGCAACAGGAACCTTCGTCAATCGAAACCATTTGGCCGGCTATCTGGAAATGACTCTGCCAATAGGCATCGGCTTGTTATTGGGCTCACGCAAAGCATCAGCGCCAACTCGCCAACATTGGCGTGGCATTCTGACTTATATCCTGCAAACCTTGTTGAGCCCGATTGCAATTTTGCGCTGCTTGCTGGTCGTAATGGTGATAGGGCTATTAATGACTCATTCCCGTATGGGCAATGCAAGCTTTTTCAACGCCCTGTTAATCGCCTCGGCGATTGCCTTTTTTTCGGCCAAGCAATTTCGCCGTCCAGGGTTTGTGATGATCATTCTCAGTATTATTGCGGTGGATATTGCTTTATTAGGCACATGGTTTGATCTTGGCCAAGTCATAGACAGAATTGAAAATACCGGTCTCGAACATGAAACCCGAGACGAAGTCGTGCAATCCATGATGCAGATGATTCCTGATTTTTGGATAGCCGGAACAGGGGTTGGCACGTTCGCTTATGTATTTCCTAAATACAGTCAATATACCGGGCTTTTTTATGATTTTGCCCATAACGATTATCTTCAACTCGCAGTCGAATTGGGAGTCATCGGTTGTATTCCATTGGCTGGCATAGTAATTCTCGGTTTGCTGAACGGATGGTCGCTTCTGCGGAGGAAAGACTCAAGATTGCTGAGCGGAATTGGCTTTGCGTCCATTATGGGCACGGTTAGCTTACTGATTCATTCCACGGTTGATTTCAATTTACAGATACCAGCCAACATACTGTTGTTTGTGACGCTGCTGTCGTTGCCGCAAGTTGCTTGGCAAGCGCTTAATGATCGCCCTTTAAATTCAATCGAAGATTATGCGCATGCGTCTTCGTAAGATTGCTTGGGGCTTGTTGGTTTTTTGCAGTTCGTCAGGTGCCGAAGAATTGGATATCAAAAAAGATCCGGTCATCTTTCCGGCTGGACCCTTTGAATTCGCGCCGATTTTTGAAGCGGCGGAGTCTTACAATGACAACATCTTTCAGAATAATAGAAGCAAAAGAGACTCCTTACTGACGCAATTTCACGCGGGAGGGCAACTTGCGCTGGAAAGGCAATTGAACCGATACGCTTTGACTTATACATTGCAAAGCTCTCAATATCACAACAGTCCCGATGATGATTACATTGATCATTTTGTCGGAGGGACTTCGCATATTGAATTTACCAGCCGCAATCGGCTGGATGTTAATCTAGGCTATCTGGATAGTCATTACCAGAGAGGGGTTTTCCTGAGCAGAGATTTGCTTCTCCCAACGCAGCGAGCCGAGCCGGATCAATACCATCTGCATACTGCCAATGCGACCTACCGTTACGGGAGGGTCGAAGCCAAAGGCAATCTGGAGTTACAGTTTAATGTCGATGATTATACCTTTCAAAATAACCGCGAGTTTACGGCGAGACAAGATAGAACGCAGTTTGTCGCTACACCAGGCTTTTATTTTCGAATAGCACCCAAGACCACTTTGCAAGTACAGGTTGAAAATCAATTGATCAAGTACAGACAGATTGAAGCATCTAGCTTTGATTTTACCAAGCAGCGCTTCCTTTTCGGCGGTACTTGGCGGCACTCAGCCAACACCCGGCTTAGCGCACGGATCGGCTATTTACGACAGGAGTTTGATAGCCCTAAATATAAGGGCGTTGATGATGTGACATGGGATTTATCTGGAAATTGGGCGCCATTAAGTTATTCGCGCTTCATTCTGAGTAATGCCCGTGATGTAACGGCATCAGTTGGAAATAATAACGTGCGGAAATCGGATCGCTATCGTTTGAGTTGGACTCACGATTGGACGCCACGCGTGACGACCCAGTTGTTCGGGGCACGTGAAAATTCAGAAAATATTAGCATAAACCGTAAAGATAATTACACCGCGTTTGGTATCGATTTGAACTACGGTTTACGGCGCTGGTTGGGTATCGGTATAAATTATACCTATCGAAGCCTAAAGTCGAATCAAAGCGTGGTTGATTTTGATCAGAATGCGATCATGTTTTATATCACCGGCAACCCACGTATTTCCGACGACGCCAAAACCCCCTGGGCTTCATGGTATTGAAGTGGCAAGAGCATTCATGAACAAAATTTTAGTCTTATATTTGGCGTTACTTATATCAGGTGCCGCGACTGCGGATGAGGAGCCTACTGCTGAAAACGGATTAATGTCCAACTACCAACTGGGGGCGGGAGACAAAATCGTAATTACGGTATTTCGTGAGCCCGATTTGACGTTGGAGGCCAAGTTGACCGACGCCGGCACCATCATCTTTCCTTTTTTAGGTGAAATGAATGTGAAGGGCTTAACGGTGGGCAAACTCAAGAACAAAATCACGCAAGGCCTCAGTGGTCGCTATCTGAAAGATCCGAGAGTCAGCGTGTCGGTTCTGGAATACCGCGAGTTTTTTGTGAACGGTGAAGTTAAAAAACCGGGGGCATTTCCCTACTTGCCGGGACTGACCGTGCAAAAGGCGATCTCGATAGCCGGCGGCTTTACCGAGCGCGCTTCGCAATCCAAAGTTCAGCTTGAGCGGGAAAAAGACGCGAATCGCCAAGACATAGATGTCGAGTTGGATGCCCCTATCGCTCCGGGCGATATCATCATTGTTGAGGAGAGTTTTTTCTGATGAATGATTTGAAACTCAAGGCGGCGCGGCCAGTCATGCCCGAACAGGCTTTAAGAATGGAGAGATTTTTGCAGGACGAGGCTTATCTGGAAGAGGATAGCATCGATTTGCGGCACTACTGGCGCGTAGTGCGGCAATATCAATGGCGGATATTGCTGTTGGCTCTGGTGGTGACGGTACTGGCGGGTCTTTTCGTTTTCACGATGAAGCCGGTCTATCGTTCCACCTCAACGCTGTTAGTGGAGATCAAGCAGGCCAATTTGCTTTCGATCGAAGATGTTTATTCGATGGATACTAGCCGTGCGGATTATTTTCTGACTCAGTCTGAAATTATCAAGTCCCCCGATTTGGCGCGCAAGGTCATTCAGCGGATGAACCTAGCTACCCATCCCGAATTCGAAGAGAAGAAGCCGACGAGCGAGAGTCAGCAGTTTTGGCGCGAATGGCTGGCGATGCTGCCGGCCCTGGCCCCTGGCAAACCCGAAAACACCGAAGCCGATGGGGCTACAAAGGCTGAAGAACGGTTGGTTGCAGCATTTCTGGGTCGGCTGACCGTGACCCCCCGCCCAAAAACACAGTTGGTCGATGTCAGCTTCGACGCCAAGGATCCTAAGCTGGCGCGTGATGTTGTGAATACGCTCGATGAAACTTTCATCGAGAGCGGCTTGGAAGCGCGCATGGATGCGACACGCAAAGCAGCGGAATGGCTCTCCGACCGATTGCAAGCGCTAAAGAACAAACTGGCCGATTCCGAAAACCGTTTGCAGTCCTATCTGGCCAAGGAGCATCTGATCGATTTGGAAGGAGTGTTAACGCTGAGCGCCAAAGAAATAGAAAAAAATACCGAAACCCTCGCCAGCGTTCGTCAGGCGCGTATTGAAGCGGAGAGTACCTACAACAAAATCAAAGCGGGCAATCAGATTGATCAAATTTCTGATATCTTGCGAGATCCTGTAATTCAGGATCTAAAGCATAAAGAAGCCGAACTGGCTAGCAAGGAATCGGATTTCGCCGAACGCTATGGACCGGAGCATCCGGCGATGGTGGCCACTCGCTCCGAACACGCGGCCATCCGTGAATTGCTGGAAAAACAACTTGCGAGTATTCTGTCCAGCATAAAGAGCCGATATGAAATTTCCAGGGCCAATGAGCAAGCGATTCTTTCCAGCATAGAAAACAACAAGGCGCAGGTTCAGAAAATTGGTAGCAAACAAGGTCGGTTAAGCGAATTGCAGCGCGAAGTGGACTCCAACAAAAAACTTTACGAAACCTTTATCGACCGTTTCAAAGAAGCGAATGAAGCCGCCGAGCTCGGCGGCTCCAATATACGTGTTATCGATAAGGCGAGCATTCCGCTCGATCCAGTCAAGCCCAAGAAGAAGCTGATTGTGGTATCGACCTTTGTCGGCATGATATTTTTGGGCGTACTGATCGCTTTCCTGCTGGACTATCTTGATTCCACCCTCAGGTCGCCAGACGATATCGAAAGAAAACTCGATCAGCCATTCCTGGGTGCCATTCCGCTATTGGATAAGCTGCGCAACCAGCCCGATGCGTTGGGGCAATTGGTCACGAATGAACCGCGCGGCGTGTTTGCCGAAGCTGTGCGTACGATAAGAACGGGTTTGGTCTTGTCCGCATTGGACAGTCCACATAACATCTGGATGATCACCTCATCGTTTATGGGAGAAGGAAAAACCACGCTGGCGATGAACTTGGCGCAATCGCTTGCGCAATTGGATAATGGCGGGAAACGGGTCTTGTTGATAGAAGCCGACTTGCGCAGGCCTCAGTTGGCAAAGCGCTTTCAATTGCCGCCCAGAGCAGCAGGTCTGACTCATGCGTTGGCTCTCCATACCAAGCTGGATGAGTGCTTACATGCTGTGTCGGGGTTAGCTCTGGATGTGTTACCTGCTGGCATGCCGCCGCCTAATCCCTTGGAGTTACTGGCATCCAGGGCATTTGCCGAATTACTGGAAGAGCTGGAAAAACGTTACAGCCTGATCCTAATCGACTCTCCGCCTGTTCATGCGGTCAGTGATGCGCAATGGTTGGCTCTACATGTAAGATCGGTCATCTATACGGTCAGAGCCGATTCAACGTCGATAAAGGCGGTAAAAGATGGGCTCAGAACGCTCGAGCGGTTTGGCGCTCCATTGGCGGGCGTGGTACTGGCCCAAATGGATGTCGAAAAAAGCAAGCGTTACGGGCACGGCGAATACAGTGGCTATTACTATTACCAAACGGCGTATGGCGCAGATGATGAAACCAGCTCCTCTTGATGTCGGCGTATGAGGATAGGGTACACTCCGCGTACCTTTCGTGGACTAACCATGTTCGATAGCTGAGGGGTGGGAGCGACGCCAACGTCGCGATTAAAGCTTCAAGTCGCGACGTGGGCGTCGCTCCCACAGGCGATTTTTATTTTGCGGAGCGATGAAAGCCGCCTCATGTTTGTTCAGTCGTAGGGTATGCACTACGTATCCTACGACTGGAGCGTGGGAACGATAGATCGCCCTGATAAATGAGGGGCAAGTTAATTCTGTCCCGTCCGCAAGATTTGGCAGGGTGTACCTCTCGCCGGACCGGGCATACTGTCCCGTCTGTAAGGCTTGGCGGCGTTTCCGGTCGAATGAGACCGTTGAAACGATAGAGACGGGGTTATAACCCCCCGTCTCGCCAAACGTCACCTCTCGCTGGACGGGGAATGTTGCCCATCTGTAAGGCTTGGCGGCATTTCCAGTCTAATGAGACCGTTGAAACGAGAAAAGCCGATCTGTTGTAACGAATGATCGATAAAATCAACCCAAAAATTTTGATCTACCGGACAATTAATCCCTAACTTATGATCGACCTGCACTGCCACATGTTACCCGGCATCGACGATGGCCCAAAAACCATGGAGCAATCGTTGGAGATGGCGCGTTTTGCGGTTGAACAAGGAACCCGCCTCTGCGTGGTCACCCCGCATATTCAACCGGGGTGCTACGATAACGACATCGACAACATTCAGCATATATATGATGCATTCCAAAATCAATTGGCTGCGGAGAATATTCCGCTGCAAGTCGGCATGGCCGCCGAAGTTCGGGTGTGCGCCGAGTTGCCCCTCTTGATCAATCAGGGTAAAGTTCCTTTCATCGGCCGCTGGCAGGGCATGCGGCTGATATTGTTGGAGTTCCCCCACGATCAGATTCCGGTCGGCGCGGACAGGCTGATCAACTGGCTGATCGAGCGCGACATTCTTCCGGTCATTGCGCATCCGGAACGCAACCAGAGCGTCATGCGCCAGCCGGAAAAGATCACCCCTTTTGTTAATCAAGGCTGCCTGTTGCAAATCACCGCGGATTCGGTGACCGGATTGTTTGGCGAAGTCTCTCAAAAACTGGCGCTTTCCTTCATCCGAAATGACATGGTCACGCTGATTGCGACTGATGCGCATAATATGTATAAGCGTCGGCCGACCTTGAAGGCCGCGCGGGATGCGCTATTGCCGGTCATCGGAGCCGATAAGGTACAAGCTTTGTTCAGCGGTAATGCCGGGGCAATGCTGGCATGACTGTTGTCCGCCATTTCGTATCCATGCCGGCATTACGGGCAGTCTTGTATGTACCGGCTATTTTGGGATTGCTTCTCCTGGCCAATATCGCCCTACGATGGTCTTTGGCGAATGTCTACTCGACACAAGTGAGCCATCACCTGGATACGGTGAAAAAAGACTCGTCCAATAAAAATGCAAAACAATGGCGCCAGGCGCGTCAGCATCTGGAACGAACTTTGGAACTGCGCCCTGCTTATGCGCGATATTTTGAGCTGGGGGAAGCTTTTCACCAAAAATTAGCCTCCCTGGAATTCCGCAAAGATCCCCTTATCCAGGAGTTGGCTTGGTATGATAATGCGCTTGAAGCCCTAAACTATGCCCGCCGGAGTTTGCGCCAAACCCCTTCCTGGCCCTATCTTTGGAATCGATTGTTGATCAGTAAATTGTTATTGAAGCAATACGATAACGAGCTGGCGGGCGGGATAGAACGGGCGGTGCGTTTGGGGTCTTGGGAACAGCCTATTCAATACAGCGTGGCAATACTGGGGCTGGATTCATGGCCAATTTTACAGGATGCGGCTCGTTTGCATGTATTGCATGCCATGGAGCAGACATTGGCGATGGATCAAATAAACCATAACAAGGATTATGATGCAACGAAAATGTTCTCTCGATCCAATTTTTCGCAAGCGTGTGAAATGCTTGCAAAGGGTATGATTGACCGACCATTGTATAGCCATTGTACTTTGAAGTAACTATACGGCAGGATGCACTTTTTGAGATACCCGAAACACACAAAACCTATATGCTGAATTTTTAGAATTCTAAGTTTCAATTAGCCAAAAAATGTTTTTAGTTAGAATTTAATTTTCCTAATGAATTACAAAATAAAAATTCAGCCTTCAGGCCTTTGCTTCAATGGCGATGAAGACATATCCATACTTGATTCTGCGCTTAGTGCCAATATTCATCTCGATCACAGTTGCAAAAACGGCGATTGCGGTGTCTGCGCGGCGGAATTGCGCACAGGACTTGTCGTAGATGCATTAGGAAACTCATGCACGTCGGGTCGCATACTCACTTGCGCGACCAGACCCCAATCAGATTTGGAATTGGCTGCCACATTTCATCCTGAGTTGGCGGCCATCCAACAGAAGGTTGTACCCGCCAAGGTGGATCAAATTCTGTTTGCTGCAAAGGATGATGTGGCAGTTATTACATTGCGCCTTCCGCCCAACGCTAATTTTCACTACTTGCCTGGGCAATACCTTGATATGACTTACCAAGGCGTTAAGCGAAGCTATTCAATCGCCAATGCGCAAGTCGTATCTGCCGGCATTGAATTGCATATTCGCCGGGTGCCCAATGGACGTTTTAGCGAATTGCTATTTACTGAGGTTAAAAAAGATTCGTTAATGCGCATTGAGGGACCTAAGGGTACTTTTTTTGTTCGCGATACAGATCGCCCTATTATTTTCCTAGCGGGCGGCACAGGTTTTGCGCCAATCAAAGCCATGACCGAAGGGTTGCTCGCCAATCAATGCAATCGCAACTTGCATATTTATTGGGGGATGCCTAGCGCTTCGATGTTTTATAGCGACATAGCCCGGCAATGGGCGGAAACTCATTCTTCGATCTCTTACATTCCCGTGGTTTCGGAGTCTTGCGAAAACTGGCAGGGGCGCACTGGCTTAGTTCATCAAGCCGTGTTGGAAGATTTTGCGGATCTTTCCGCTTTTGATGTCTATGCCTGCGGCTCGCCGCTAATGATCGATTCCGCCAAAAAAGATTTTCTTTTACAAGGCCTTGATGCTCGGAATTTTTATTCCGATGCATTTACCCCCGCAAAATAGCACATAAAGGAACACTATGAAAGCAGTCCTATTGGCCGGCGGCCTGGGCACCCGGTTGAGCGAAGAAACCGAATTGAAACCCAAGCCAATGGTCGAAATCGGCGGTAAGCCGATCCTTTGGCATATTATGAAGCTCTATTCCGCGCACGGCATTAATGACTTCATAATTTGTTGCGGGTATAAAGGTTATGTGATCAAGGAATACTTCGCCAATTATTTTTTACACATGTCCGATGTCACTTTCGACATGGGTAGCAACCAAATGACGGTGCACAATAAACGTGCGGAGCCGTGGAAAGTCACCTTGATCGATACCGGCGAACAATCAATGACCGGCGGTCGCCTTAAACGCGTCGCCGAGCATGTTCAGGATGAAGACCTGTTTTGCTTTACTTATGGAGATGGCGTCAGCGATGTCAATATTACCGAGACCATCGATTTTCACCGCCGCCACGGGAAGCTGGCGACGCTGACTGCGACATTGCCGCCCGGACGTTTCGGCGCACTGGATATTCATGACAAGCAAGTCCACTCGTTTACCGAAAAACCCAAAGGCGATGGGGCGATGATTAACGGGGGCTTTTTTGTGTTATCTCCTAAAGTGATTGATTATATCGCTGATGATACCACCATCTGGGAGCAGTATCCGCTGAAGCAACTGGCCGAAGAAGGCCAACTGATGTGCTTCGAGCATTCCGGTTTCTGGCAACCGATGGATACTTTAAGAGACAAGATTCATCTACAGCAATTGTGGGAATCCGGCAAGGCGCCTTGGAAAATCTGGAACAATAATCACCATGAATAAGCGTTTTTGGCAAGGTAAGCGCGTTTTTTTGACCGGGCATACCGGTTTTAAAGGCAGTTGGCTGGCGTTATGGTTACAGGAGATGGGGGCGGATGTCAAAGGCTTTGCGCTGGAACCGCCGACAACGCCCAGTTTGTTTATCGAGGCGCGTGTTGGGGAAGGCATGCGTTCGGAAATCGGCGACATTCGCGATTATTCGACGCTGCATAGAAGTATCGCCGAATTTCAGCCGGAAATCGTTTTTCATATGGCGGCGCAACCGTTGGTGCGTCTGTCCTATGACATTCCCGTCGATACCTATGCGACCAATGTGATGGGCACGGTACATTTACTTGAGGCGGTGCGCCAAACCGGCGGCATCAAGGCGGTTGTCAATATTACCAGCGACAAATGTTATGAAAACCGCGAATGGGTATGGGGCTACCGCGAAAACGAAGCGATGGGCGGTTACGATCCTTACAGCAATAGTAAAGGCTGCGCGGAACTGGTTGCCTCGGCCTTCCGCAATTCTTTCTTTAATGCACGGACCTATCAAACGCACGGTTGCGCGCTGGCATCGGTTCGCGCCGGCAACGTGATCGGCGGCGGCGATTGGGCGATGGATCGATTGATTCCAGATATTATCCGCGCGATTGCGCAGCAACAACCGGTCGTGATTCGCAATCCGGGAGCCATCCGGCCTTGGCAACATGTTCTGGAACCGTTGTCGGGTTATTTGACGATCGCCGAAAAGCTATATGCAGAGGGGGCTGCGTTCGCCGAAGGCTGGAACTTTGGGCCGAATGACGATGACGCCAAACCGGTCGAATGGATCGTCGATCGGTTGACTCGGCATTGGGGTGAAGGCGCTACTTGGATATTGGACACGGCCGAACATCCGCATGAAGCACACTACCTAAAGCTCGATTGCTCGAAAGCAAAAATGCAGTTAGATTGGCATCCAAGATGGCATCTTGCACAGGCTTTGGAAAAAATCATCGAATGGCATAAAGCGCATCTTGCCGGAGCGGATATGCGTGAGTTTACATTAAAACAAATTAATGATTATCAAGTAAATAAAAGAGATTCATGATGCAAGCAATAAAGGCGATTTACAAAGAAGGCAATATCCAATTGCTTTCGCCAATGCCGGAAGTCAGCGAGGCCGAGTTGTTTATTATCGTGCTCGATAAAAATGATCAAGCGCGCGGAGTAGCCAAGTCTTTCCATACCGCAACATCCAGTTCCGAAGACGAATTTAGATCAATAGGATTGGCGAATTTCTTCGACACCGAAGATGACAACAACGTAGATTGGGAGGAGTTGTTTGATGTCAAATCTCGGTGATATCGTTCTTCTGGATTTTCCTTACACCAATCGGGTAGGCAGCAAGGTTCGCCCCGGATTAGTCATTGGAATCAATCGGCACGGGAATTTTGATGATTTAAACGTCGCCTACATCTCCACCGAAGTCGACTCTTATATCTATGACTCGTCGGCTGTGCAAATTACCGCCGTAGACTTGGCGCAAGGCTCGCTCAAACGTGAGGGCGTCGTACGTGTTGATAAGGTGATAACAGTTCACAGCAAACAATGCCGCAAAGTTGCGGCGCTGAATACGAAAAAATTGGACGAGGTTTTGCGCAGAGCGACGGCGTTTAATGTAGAAAATTTTGCCGAGAACAAGTACAAATCATCTGATTTTATAGCCGGGACGAGCCTAGTTCCTCCTTCGGGCAAGGTTCTTGGCACTAAAGAATTGCAATTGATGGTCGAAGCCTCGCTCGACGGCTGGCTGACCACCGGACGGTTTAACGATGCGTTTGAAAAACGACTGGGCGAATATCTGGGCGTTCCTTATGTCCTGACTGCTTCCTCGGGTTCTTCGGCGAACCTATTGGCGTTGACTGCGTTGACTTCGCCCAAACTGGGAGAGCGGCAGCTTAAACCGGGCGACGAAGTGATCTCGGTCGCCGCCGGTTTTCCGACCACCGTCAATCCTATTCTGCACAACGGCCTGATCCCGGTTTTTATCGATGTCGACATTCCGACCTACAACATCAAAGCCGAGCTGATTGAAAGTGCGATTACCGAAAAAACCAAAGCCATCATGATCGCCCACACCTTGGGTAATACCTTCGATCTGAGCGAAGTCAAGCGCGTTGCCGATAAATACAAGCTTTGGCTGGTCGAAGATTGCTGTGATGCGCTGGGCACTACCTATAACGGCCAAATGGTTGGAACCTTCGGCGACATCGCGACGATCAGTTTCTACCCCGCGCACCATATCACGATGGGCGAAGGCGGCGCGGTCTTCACCCGATCCAAGGAACTTCGAACTTTGATCGAATCCTTCCGCGATTGGGGGCGCGACTGCTATTGCGCTCCGGGCTGCGACAACACCTGCGGCAAACGTTTCGACCAGCAATTGGGGGCGCTTCCGCGCGGCTATGACCACAAATATACCTACTCGCATCTTGGCTATAACCTGAAAATCTCCGACATGCAGGCGGCCTGCGGTCTTGCGCAAATGGATAGCTTGGAAGGCTTTGTCGTGCAGCGTAAGGCAAATTTTACTTATCTGAAGGAAAAACTGTCTTCCTGCGAGGAATTCATTATTCTGCCGCAAGCGACCAAAAATTCTGATCCCTCATGGTTCGGCTTCCCGATAACCATTAAGCCGGAGAGCGGTATTGATCGGGTCGACTTGCTGAAGTTTATGGACCAACACAAAATCGGTACGCGGCTATTGTTTGCCGGCAATCTAACCCGCCAACCTTATTTTGCCAATGTAAAGTACCGTATACACGGCGAGTTGAGCAACACCGATCTTATCATGACACATACTTTCTGGATTGGTGTATATCCCGGGTTGACGCAAGCGCATCTTGACTTTGTGGTCGAGAAGTTTGAAGAGTTTTTTGGGGTTAATTTTTAATTAAAGGAACCTGTTTTGCGAATATTATTAACAGGTGCTACCGGTTTTTTGGGCAGCCATTTGCTTGAAAAGTTGCTGGATGACCATCACGAAGTGGTGATCCTAAAACGCACCACCTCAGATACATGGCGGATTACACATACATTGGACCAAATAACAAGTTTTAATGTCGATGTGGAACCCATTGAAGCGGCATTTGCAAATCAAAAGATAGACGCGGTGATGCACACGGCTTGTCACTATGGACGGAATCAGGATTCAATGAGTCAAGTGATTGACAGTAATCTGATGTTTGGCGTGAAAGTGCTAGAGATGGCGATAAAATATAACGCCGGTACATTCATTAATACCGGCACCTTCTTTAGTGCCGGATCTTTATTATCTGATTACTTAATTACTTACAGTCTATCAAAAAAACAATTTGTAGAATGGTTGAAACAATCGAGTAATAAAATTAGAGCTGTCAACCTGAAACTGGAGCACATGTACGGACCAAAGGATGGAAAGAGCAAGTTTGTCCCTTGGCTTGTAGATAAAATGATTAACGGCAATGACGCAATTAATTTGACATCGGGCGAACAGATTCGCGATTTCATTCATATCAAAGATGTCGTTACTGCCTACATAATGCTATTAAAACGAGCTGACGAACTCCCTACTTACAGCGAATATGAAGTCGGAACTGGGCATCCTATTACTGTGCGTCATTTCGTGGAAACACTGAGTGATATAGTGGAAAAAGAGAAAAATATCTCTGTTAAACCAAGATTAAATTTTGGTGCAGTATCCTACCGTAGAGGCGAACTAATGCATAGCCATGCAAACATTGTCTCCCTTGCCGAATTGGGATGGAAAGTGACGACCACGTTAGAAGATGGTATTAAATCAGTCATAGCGAATGAGACGTGAAATGAGATCGCTGGTTATTGATGGATGCCTTTGCAGACAGAAATTTAGCTGCAGATGCGGTGAAGCACGATGAAAAGATAGTAACATTGAATAATTTCATAGCAACGGATCGAGAGAGCAATTTATCAAGTTACAAATATGAGGTAAATTCAGATTTGTGCATGGTGATATGAGAAATTAAAAAGTAAGGCAGTTTTATTGGAATCGCATATAATAAGGTAACAAGTAAATGGGTATGCAGAGAGTGCTTTGGTGGCGTAATGATTGATATATTGATCCCGACATTTAATAGAAAGTATGATTTAATAAAAAATATTTATCACTTAAATGGTCTTATTAGGCGGGAGAAGTTAGAGGGATATTTTCAGTTATTAGTTTCAGATAATGCGTCGATAGATGGAACAGATTCTGAGCTTAAGAAAATTGAAAAAGAAATAGATGTCAAAATTAAAATATTTCATCAAGAGCAAAATATTGGCCTAGAAAAAAATTCGATATTTTTGTTAAATAGAGCGACATCTGATTTTATTATGTATATTGGAGATGACGACTATTTGCCTAGTGGATATTTGTCCTTTGTGGTCGATAAGTTGAAAAAGGAGCCGATCACTACGGCAATTATACCCGGTATGTCGAATTTATATGCAGATGGTAGCATTACTCCTGCTCGTATTGCAGACTTTGATGAGGCTGAATATCCACCTGGTTTTAAAACAGCATGTCGTATATCAAACTTTGGACACCAACTTAGCGGAATAGTATTTAAACGTGAAGGATTGGTTGACGAATATTTGAAGACAGAAAGACTTAGAAATATTTACCCATTCATTTTTTTTCTCGCATACAATAATCTACGTGGGAAATCATATTATGTTCCAAAATTTAAGGTGGTGATTACTCAAAGCAACAGTAAAGATTGGGGCTATGACGACTCTGGGCTTTTAACTGAAATTTTCAAAAACTACAACATACTTTATCCGTACTCGCCAATAAAACGGTTGTTGCTTTGTGTGTCATTGATGATTAAACAACGATGGCGATTAAGAATTGGCGAAAGCCAAAAATTAGCAATAAAAGCGTTTTCACATTTGACACTTTCAAAAGATGTTGATTTTCTTGTTAAAGCTTCTCTATTGTTGATCTACCCTTATTTCTATACGAGGATAGTATACTCTGCTGCAAAAAGAAGAATCGTATGACGCTTAAACAAAAAACCATTACTGGAGTGCTATGGAATAGTGCTGGCAATATT
>Ga0208116_1000393_pt1 | contig 13996 bp, 9 predicted proteins | sample LakWasMeta9_HOW4_2_FD_183859 | JGI IMG/M metagenome (GOLD analysis project Ga0208116, IMG submission 183859) | Freshwater sediment methanotrophic microbial communities from Lake Washington under simulated oxygen tension - Sediment Metagenome... | ecosystem: Environmental > Aquatic > Freshwater >... | reverse complement strand
GGATTTACGGATCACAGAAGGCTCGGATAGCCGTCTTACGGCTCTCGCTATGGATGTTCCCTGCATCGTCCTGTTTACCTCGGGTTCCTCGGGGCCGCCGAAAGCGGTGCCGAAAACCCTGCGCCAGTTGCAGGCCGAAATTGATATGCTGGAAAGTCTTTGGGGAGGCTTGCTGGAAGATGCGTGCATTGCGGGCACGGTCAGTCATCAGCATATCTATGGCCTGTTGTTCAGGGTGTTATGGCCGCTGTCGGCGGGGCGCTGTTTCCATAGCCCAATGTTTTTGAGCCCCGAAGCGCTCTTGGCTGACGGCGATGCCGCCAAGACTTGCTGGATCGCAAGTCCCGGCCATCTGAAGCGACTCGACGAGCAATCGCCCTGGCAGGGTATCGCCGATCTTGCGGCGATTTTTAGCTCAGGCGGCCCCTTGCCTGCGGAGGCGGCCCGGCAAATCTTCAATGCCAGCGGCCGCACGGTGATCGAAGTTTACGGCAGCACCGAGACCGGTGGCATTGCCTGGCGGCAGGTGTCCGGGCAGATTGAAGCGCCGTGGCAGCCGTTTGCGGATATCCGGATCCAATGGATAGCCGACCGGCCCCATCTCTATTCGCCTTATTTGACCGCTCAGGACGGCCTGCCGTTGGATGATCGTCTGACCCAACTGGACGACGGCCGCTTTCTGCTGCACGGCAGGCAGGACCGTATCGTCAAGATCGAAGAGAAAAGGCTGTCGCTGACCGCACTGGAGCAGCGTCTTCAGGAGACGCACTGGGTTGCGCAGGCCCATGCGTTGGTGCTGGCCCGTCACCGGGATGTGGTCGGGGTCGCGGCGGTCCTGAACGATAGCGGCGCGGCACAGCTTCAGGAGCAGGGTAGAAACGCGCTGATCAAACAACTGCGTAGCGTCCTTGCCGACAGTTTCGACGCGGTGACGCTGCCCAGAAAATGGCTGTTCGTGAACTCAATTCCGCTGACCACGCAAGGTAAAGTGAACCAGGAACTTTTGACCTCGCTGATGAATACCAATACCCAGAGCCTCCCGAGAGTGTTGGCCGCCGAGATGAATGTGGACAGGGTGCGCCTCAGGATCAAAGTGCCGAAGGAGCTCGGATATTTTCCGGATCATTTTCCGGAATTTCCGTTATTGCCGGGCGTGGTGCAGATCGGCTGGGCGGAGCATTTCGGCAAGATTTTTTTTCCGGTCACGGCGCCTTTTTCGCATATGGAAGTGATCAAGTTCGGCAAGATGATCCATCCGAACGACGAACTGGAATTGAGTCTGGAATGGCGCGAAGCTTCGAATAAATTGGTTTTTCAATATCGCAAGGGAGCCGAGTCCTACAGTTCCGGGCGCCTGGTCTATGGAGCCGGATCGTGAAAACCTGCATCATCATCCCCGTTTACAACCACGAACAGGCGCTGCCGCATGTAGTCACTGCGATCAAGCCTTTCGGCTTGCAGGGCTTTTTGATCGACGACGGCAGTTCCGCTGCCTGCCGCGAGGTGCTCGAAGACTGCGCCCGCCGGGAAGGCGATTGGCTGACGTTGATCGTCCGCGCCGAAAACGGCGGCAAGGGCGCGGCGGTGCTGGACGGCTTCCGGGCCGCGATCGCGGCAGGCTACACCCATGCCGTGCAGATCGACGCGGACGGCCAGCACCAAATAGATGACATTCCGCGCTTTTTGGCAGCAAGCCTTCAGCATCCTGAGGCGCTGATTGCGGGCGTCCCGGTCTTCGGCAAGGACGCGCCGCTTAGCCGCGAATACGGCCGTCAGTTCACGAATCTCTGGGTCTGGATCAATACGCTTTCATTCGCGATCGGCGATGCGATGTGCGGCTTCAGGCTGTATCCCTTGGCCGCGGTTGAACGGGTGTGCAAAAACGCCCGGATCAGCCGGCGCATGGATTTCGATATCGACATCATCGTCAGACTGTACTGGCAGGGCGTCGAGGTGATCAATCTGCCGACCCGGGTCAGTTACCCGCTGGACGGAGTCTCGCATTTTCGGCTGTGGCGCGACAATCTGATGATCTCGAAAATCCACGCGCGGCTGTTTTTCGGCATGCTGGCACGACTGCCCCGCCTGATTCTGAGACATTGGCGATGAAAAAACCGCACTGGGCCGATATGGGCGAATACAGCCTGGTCTGGGGCATGCGTCTGCTGCTGTGGATTTATCGCCTCGGCGGGCGTCCTATTGTGCAGTGTTTTTTGTATCCGGTGGTCGCTTACTACTGGCTGGTGAACCGGCAGGGCAGAGCCGCGAGCCGCGATTATCTGCGCCGTGTCGCAGGGTTCTCGGCGGATATGCAAGTGAGCGGCGGCTTGCTGGACAGCTTTCGGCATTTCATGACCTTCGCGGAAGCGATTCTCGACAAACTGGCGGCCTGGGCAGGCATGATTGCGCTTGGCGATGTCGGCTATCGGGGCCGCGAGCCGGTGCTGGAACGTCTAAGACAGGGGCAGGGCGTGTTGCTGCTGGGGTCGCATCTGGGCAATCTGGAGGTCTGTCGGGTGATCGCGAGCCTAGATAAAGATATCAGGGTCAATGTGCTCGTGCATACCCGGCATGCCGAAAAATTCAGCGCATTGCTGAGCCGCTATAACAGTGCCAGTCAGCTGAATCTGATCCAGGTCACCGAAATCAGCGCGGCAACCTCGATGTTGTTGGCCGACAAGATCGATCAGGGTGAAATCGTGATTGTCGCGGCCGATAGGACGCCGGTCAACAATCAAGATCGTGTCGTAGAAGCCGATTTTTTAGGCGCGAAGGCGTTGTTTCCGGAAGGCCCGTTCATTTTGGCGTCGCTTTTGAAATGTCCGGTTTTGACGGTATTTTGCCTGAAGCGACGCGGCAAGTATGTCATTTATTTCGACCCTTTCAGCGACGGCCTCAAATTGCCGAGAAAGCAGCGCGAGCAGGTATTGCAGGAAACAATCCAGCGCTACGCGAACCGGTTGCAGGCCTATTGTCTGCAGGAGCCGTTGCAATGGTTTAATTTTTATCCGTTTTGGCATAGGGAATCATGAAGTTGTTATACCGATTAGAGGGTGATTCGCTTGTTGCTCTCGCAGGCTGGGTTTACAAGATAAATGCCGCGGCAATGGTTTTGGAGCCGCATCGATGAACGAAGGCTTAATCAGCAAATCCGTGATCTTTGACGGCCAGCCGCTCAGTATCGAAGACATCGGTCGGATAGCGCACCGGAAAGCGAAGGTCGAACTGAGCCGTGCGCCTGCGTTTGTCGAGCGTATCGACAAGGGCGCGCGTTTCATCGAGACGCTGTTAAACGAGCAAGGCTTCGTCTATGGCGTGACGACCGGCTTCGGCGATTCCTGCACCGTGCCGATTCCGCTCGAATGGGTCAACGAACTTTCAAGGCATCTCTATACCTTCCACGGCTGCGGCCTCGGCGAGCATTTCAGCCCCGAGGAAACCCGCGCGATCATGGCCGTGCGCCTGAACAGCCTCGCGCAAGGCTATTCCGGGGTGCGCTACCTGCTGTTGCAGCGCCTGGCCGCTTTGCTCGAACACGACATTCTGCCGCTGATCCCGAAGGAGGGTTCGGTCGGCGCGAGCGGCGATTTGACGCCCTTGTCCTATGTCGCGGCGGTCTTGGCCGGCGAGCGAGAGGTGCTGTACCGGGGCGAACGCCGCCCCGCCGGCGAAGTCTTCGCCGATCTCGGCATCGAACCCCTGGTATTGAAACCGAAGGAAGGCCTCGCGATCATGAACGGCACCGCCGCGATGACCGGCGTCGCCTGCCTGGCCTATCGGCGCGCCGAATACCTGGCGCGCCTGGCGACACGGATCACCAGTCTCGCCTCGGTCGCCTTGAACGGCAATGCCTATCATTACGACGAAAAATTGTTCTCGGTCAAACCGCATGCCGGCCAGAACCGCGTCGCCGCCCGCATCCGCGCCGATCTGCAAGTCAGCGAATCCGCGCCGCGCCACGATACCCGCCTGCAGGACCGTTACTCGCTGCGCTGCGCGCCGCACGTGATCGGCGTGCTCGAAGACGCGCTGCCGTGGCTGCGCCAGTTCATCGAAAACGAATTGAACAGCGCGAACGACAACCCGATCATCGACGCGGAAGGCGAGCATGTGCTGCACGGCGGCCATTTCTACGGCGGCCATATCGCCTTCGCGATGGACAGCCTGAAAAACGCGGTCGCGAACCTGGCCGATCTGCTGGACCGGCAGATGGCGCAGTTGATGGACCCGAAATTCAACCAGGGCCTGCCCGCCAACCTGTCAGGCGCGACCGGCGCAAAGGCGATGTTGAACCACGGCTTCAAGGCCGTGCAGATCGCGGTTTCGGCGTGGACCGCCGAGGCGCTCAAACTGACGATGCCCGCGAGCGTGTTTTCGCGCTCGACCGAATGCCACAACCAGGATAAGGTCAGCATGGGCACGATCGCGGCCCGCGACTGCATCCGCGTGCTCGAACTGACCGAACAGGTTGCCGCCGCGGCGCTGCTGGCGGCGGTGCAGGGGGTGGAGCTTCGAGGCGGCATTGAATTGTTAAGCCCTTCCGCCGTGCGCACGATCCGGCAGGTGCGGGAGAAAAGCGCGTTTTTGGGCGAGGACAGGGGGCTTGAGAAGGAGTTGCGCGTGATAGTGAAGTGGATTATGGAGCGGCATTGGGAGTTGTATTAGGTAGGCGTAATCGGTTTTATTCGCCGAACACTTAGTGTTAGAGTCGCTGGCGTTGATTCTCTCCGCAGGTCGGGGTTTGCAACCCAGACCTAACGTTTTGAAGCAACACAGCAACTTCGGCAAAACGTTACGGACGGGTTTACAAAACCCGTCCGGCTGGAGGGCAAATTCTCAAGCAGGCCTTACAAGCCGCCGAGACGGGCTTAGGTTCGCGCATCCACAATCGCTTTACCGCCATCAGCGGAGTCGATTTGTCTGTGCCGGAGCGGTCCGCGCATCGTAATCCACCGGAATTTATATTTTCTGAGTCCAGTCTTCGATCGTGAGGTCGGGTACGCGGGCAAATTCCTTGGTGTTATTTGTCACTAATACTGCATCAATGCTCCGAGCATGAGCGGCAATCAATAGATCATTATTACCAATAATTCGTCCTTCTTTCTTGAGGAGTGCACGAATCGAGCCGTAATGCCTTGCAGCTTCTTCATCCCACGGCTCAATCGCCAGTCTTTGAGTAAAAAGATCGAGTTGCTCATAGCGTTCTTGGCGAAGCGTCTCTGCTCCGTTTTCAATTCCACAACACAGTCCGCCGTAGGTGACTGACGAAATACAGAGCCGTTTAATTGCCTTAAACTTGTGCTTAATCTTTCATCCCTGTTCTTTAAAACAAAGATGCAGGTATTTGGTATCCAGCATGTACATCAGAAAAAATCTCTTTCTTGGGGATGAGTGTCTTCACGATCGGTCAAAAAGTCATCACCGAATGCTGTCTTTTGATTGAAAAAGGTGTCCCATGTAGGCTTGGCTGATGAAATAACGATCTCGTCGCCAACCTTTCTTATGTACACTTCGTCACTATCGAAGCGGAATTCTTTGGGTAGTTTGATTGCTTGGCTTCTGTCATTCATGAAGACTTTGGCTATATGCTGAGTCATGTTTAAGCTCTCATGTGGTATATATTTTATAGTCTGGTAGGTCGGGCACGCTTTTTGTGCCCGACATTTCCAATGCTTCAATTTGGTGTTCTGTTTCAAATATTTTCAAGACTACGACTATGCTATCACCCTAACGTTGGGCAACGATAAAGCTGTTGCCCAACCTACATTTTTTGGTCTATTGTTACTTTAGATTCAATGACATCGGAATTTCGCCATGCAATATCGTCGAGCCCAAACTCCCGGCGGCACTTACTTTTTTACCGTGGTGACGTTCCGACGCCGAAAATTTCTTTGCGTACCCGAAAATGTCGAATTATTGCGCGCGGCGTTCCGCACGGTAAAATCGGTCCACCCATTTACTATTGACGCCTTCGTGTTATTGCCTGATCATCTGCATTGTATTTGGACGTTACCGTCTGGCGACAAAAATTATCCGATGCGGTGGAATGCCATCAAGAATCATTTTACCCGTCATTGCCCGGAGCGTTACAAAAAGTAAAAAGGGTCAGGTCTTTCAATAATGCATTCTGCGGATCATTTATTTATTAACCGTTCCTCCCCAAGTTAGGTTTTGTAACACCGACTAATCGTTTCAAACCAACCCCCTAAGCTTCGGCAAAACGTTACGGACGGGTTTACAAAACCCGTCTGGCTGGAGCAAAACAGGCATTGATCGCCTGAGTTTGGCCCTTTGCGGCCCTTGAGGCTTTCGGTCGGAACGGTAGAAATCGAAATTGGAGCCGCCCTTCAGAGTACAAAAGTGATGCTTGATTGCAAGACCTGTCCCCGATCTTGCGGACGGGTTTAAAAAACCCGTCCGGCTGAAGTAAAACAGGCATTGATCGCCTGAGTTTGGCCCTTTGCGGCCCTTGAGGCTTTCGGTCGGAACGGTAGAAATCGAAATTGGAGCTGCCCTTCAGAGTACAAAATTGATGCTTGATTGCAAGACCTGCCCCTGATTTTCCTTAACAAGTTGCAATTTTTGACGTGCGGATTTTGCCCCGGAAAACCGGTGTTTCGGCGAACATTGCCGGTCGTTTGCGGAGGGTGATGAGATATTTCGTCAGTTTTACGCAATGATTATTTTGACGCCATATTTGGCAGGTGAAAGTTAATCATTTTGGAGTATTTCTGTGAAACGGTTATCGTCAATCGATGGAGCATGTGCAACAACAGAGCAACAGCCCTATTTCTTCACGCCTTCGACCATGAAGTTTGTACTGATGTCGGTCGCTACCTTCGGGTTTTATGAACTGTATTGGTTTTATAAAAACTGGGTGTTGATAAAAAAACGCACAAATCAAAATCTGCTGCCATTTTGGAGGGCTTTCTTTGCGAATCTATGGGCTTTTAGTTGTTTTAAGCACATCAATTTGGCAGCCGAGAAGAAGGGGATTTCCGCTCAACCATCAATAGAGCTTCTTGCGCTTGCCTATTTCGCGTTGAGCGCCATGTCCCAGCTTCCTGATCCATATTGGCTTATTTGCATCTTGAGTTTTGCGCCCATCGTTCCAGTCAATACCGTCGCGCTGGCAATAAACCAAAAAATTGAGGCCAAGAATTACGAAAATTCAACATTCTCAACCTGGAACTGGCTTGGCCTTGCCGGAGGCGGTTTACTGATCGTGTTTGCCATCATTGGGGCTTTCCTGCCGGAAGAGCAACACCAAACACTGCGACCAACAGGAACCGTCCAAAAGCAAACTTCGCTTGCTTTTAATAAGCATGGTAGGTCAGGCACGCTTTTTGTGCCCGGCATTTCCAATGCTTCAGCGCAAATATTGGGCAACGGTGGAACTGTTGTCAGATCTACGCGGCTACAGGGTTAGTAATTACAATAAAATCAATTCTTAGGAGAATTCCAATGGGCTTTTTATTTTTCGGTTTTCTGATGGCCTGTATTGTGATGATCTTTATGGCGGGGTCAAAAGAAACAACCAGAAGTGATGTTGAGACACGATACATACAATGCTATAGATTTAATCCGGTAATTGTAGGTAAAGTCAAAACTAAGCGGCCGGAATTGACCGACAGCGAAATAGAACAAGTATTTGAAGGCTTGCGCGAGTTTTTTCATTTCTGTCATCGGGGCGTCATGCTGTCGATGCCGTCTCGGGTCGTCGATGACGCCTGGCATGAGTTTATTTTATGCACGCGCGACTATGCGGAATTTTGCCGACACGCTTTCGGCCAATTTTTGCATCATACGCCCAATGAAATGAAATCTTCCAAGGAAGCGAAGGAAGGCATGCGGCTGATTTGGCGCTTGGCGTGCGAGAAAGAAAGGATAGATCCCAAAAAACCTGAGCATTTGCCGTTTTTGTTTGCACTCGACGCAAGCCTCGGCATTGCAGATGGGTTTATTTACAGCCTGGATTGCCAGCTCGACGACGATCGTTATTGCGTAGATCAACTCGCCCGCGACTCAGGCGGGGGCTGTGGGGCGTGCGGGGGTTGCGGCGGATGTGGTGGTTGCGGGGGATAAGGAGTTGCGCTCGATACCGAACTTGGCATTGCCGAAGGGTTTCTCTACACGTATGAGGGTGGCTGTCAGGCTACTTGCGGCGGGTAATTCCTCGACCCTATCGTTGCACGATCGAAAAACGATCGTTTGGGCATTTTTCATCGTGTGTATAGACGCTAGAATAGCACAACAATTTTATTCGCTAGTTTTACCATTTCGAGGATTCGCCGATGCCGATTTTATTGCGTGTATGTCCACTGCCTTTCGCCTTCAAAACAGGATGCTTGCTGATCATCACGGCGCTGACCGCCGCTTGCAACACCCCGATCGATCGCGCGGTACACGTGGAAGGCGGTTTGGCGAATGTCGAAACACAAGCGGCCGCCATATCCGGCATGCCGCCGGTTTCCGCTTTTGCTTCGCTGCCGGACATCGATCATTTACACCTGTCGCCGTCGGGAAACTATCTGGCCTTTCTGCAAAATACCGGCGGCGAAACGGTGTTAATCACGCGCGCGAGTCCGGGCAACAAAGGCGGCGGCGAACAAGTTCACGTCGTGCTGAAATCGGACAACGACAAATTCCGCATCGCCGATTTTACATGGCTGGGCGATGAACGCCTGCTGGTCAGCGTCCGCTATCCGAGTCGACGCTACGGGGTTGATTCGACCGAGGGCCGGCTGCTGGCGGTCAGTCGCGACGCCAGCCAACAACCAAACGAATTGTTTCGGCGCGACGCCAATCTTTTTTCCCCGAGCCACGAGGAGCGCAATCCGTTTCCTCAGTTTCAAGATCAAATCGTCGCGCTGCCGGCCGACGACTCGCGGCACGTCCTGCTGGCGCTCGACTTGAAAGTGCCCGCCCATCCCGACGTTTACCGGGTCGACGTCGACAGCGGCGAACGCACGTTGGTGCAAAACAATTGGGCCGGCATCACTCATTGGCTGGCGGACGAAAAAGGCGAAGTGCGGCTCGGCGTCGCCATGAGCGAGTCGCCGTACCGCATCTTGCTCAAGCGGCAGGGCGGTGAAGATTGGGAAACGCCGTCCGCGTTGGAAAAACGGCGCAAGCACGGCGACAACGTGCACCCCTTGGGCCTCGACGGCGATACGCTGTATTACGCGGCGGATCACCACGGGCGGCTGGCGGTGTTTCGGCTCGACACGGCGCAACAGGATGCCGAGGAACAATTGGTCGCCGCCGACGCCGATTACGACGTCGAAGGCCCGCTGATTTTCGGCGGCTGGCCGAAACGACCGCTGGGCGTGCGCTACACGGACGATACCGACCATGCCGTGTTTTGGGACGCGCGCGCCAAACAAGCGCAAGCGCGCATCGACCGCGCCTTGCCGGGCCGCAGCAACCGCTTGGTCAGCAGCGACCGGCGCGGCCGGCTTCACGTCGTCGTCTCATCGGGTCCGACGCAGCCGCCGCAATATTATCTGCTGAACGACGACACGAACCGTCTGACCCTGCTGGCCGACACCTATCCAAAGCTGACGGCGAGCCGGGATCGCTTGTCCGAGCCGCGCGCGATCCGCTTCAAGGCGCGCGACGGCCTCGACATTCCAGGCTATTTGACGTTGCCGAAAGACAAGAGCGGCCGCAACTTGCCGACGGTGATTTTTCCGCACGGCGGCCCGTGGGCGCGCGACAACAACGATTTCGATTACTGGACGCAACTGTTCGCCAGCCGCGGCTGGGCCGTGCTCAAAATCAACTTTCGCGGCTCGGCCGGTTTCGGCGAGTCCTTCGAGCGCGCCGGCTTCCAGCGTTGGGGCCTGGAAATGCAGGACGACATCAGCGACGGCGTTGCCTGGCTGCGCGCGCAAGGCATTGCCGACCCGAACAGAATCTGCATCGTCGGCGGCAGTTACGGCGGCTACGCGGCATTGACGGGCCTAGCGAAAACGCCCGATTTGTTCCGCTGCGGCGTCAGCTTTGCCGGGGTTTCCGATCTTTTGGATTTAGTCAGTTTTTGGAACAATTTTTTGCATACCGAAGGCGAAATCGAGCGGCGGCTGGGCGGCTGGTGGTCCGATCATCAACGCCTGAAAGCCACTTCGCCGGTCGCCTTGGCTAGCAACATCCGCGCGCCGCTGTTGATCGCGCACGGCGTTCAGGACCGCAGCGTGCCGGTCGAACAAGCGCGCGACATGGTGGTGGCCTTGAAGGACGCAAATTTCCGCGATTTCAAATATCTCGAACTGCCGCTGGCCGATCACCAGTTGTCGCGGGAAGAGGACCGCCTGCGCTTCTTTAACGAAATGGAACGTTTTTTACGGCGCTATCTGGACAAAAAACCGGAGACGGAGAGGGGACGCTGAACAATAAGTTTTCGAGATGATGCGAGTAACCGTTCACGGCCTTGCCAAAACAGGCATTGATCGCCTGAGTTTGGCTCTTTGCGGCCCTTGAGGCTTCAGACCAGAATGGTAGAACTTCAAAAGTAATGCTTGATTGCAAGACCTGTCCCTGATTTTCCTTAATTGTTCGTATTGCAACACTAAAAAACCAAATTTAGCCATCAAGGCGTACTATCATGACTGCTATTTTCAATGCGGCTAGAACAGTTTTATGTGGCGCTAGCGTATTAGCGATAATAGGGTGTACTTTTGCCACTCCTAAACAAAATAACGATCATATTCGGTTTTTGACCAATGAACAGTCCGATGCAATCAAGGCTATCAAAGCGATACGCACGAAGGTTAATAAGTCATGGAATCCACCGCTTAATGCGCACTCGGGACTCATATGCAAAGTGCACGTTAAGCTATTAGTTAGTGGCGAAGTCGTGGAAGCTTATATGATGGCGAGCAGTGGTGATTCTGTATTTGATCATTCAGCAATAGAGGCTATCAGAACGGCATCGCCATTGCCTGTGCCGGATGATGAAGAGTTGTTTGCTAAAACATTTAGAAGCTTTACCTTTACATTTGATCCATATCGAGGATTGTATTAAACGGGATTTCCCAGAATTAAGCTTCACTCGATGAGTCTTGGCCGGCCCGAACCGGGGTGAGTACGATGCTAACGCATCAGCTATATTTTCTGAGTCCAGTCTTCGATCGTGAGGTCGGGTACTCGGGCAAATTCCTTGGTGTTATTTGTCACTAATACGGCATCAATGCTCCGAGCATGAGCGGCATCAATAGATCATTATTACCAATAATTCGTCCTTCTTTCTTGAGGAGCGCACGAATCGAGCCGTAATGCCTTGCAGCTTCTTCATCCCACGGCTCAATCGACAGTCTTTGAGTAAAAAGATCGAGTTGCTCATAGCGTTCTTGGCGAAGCGTCTCTGCTCCGTTTTCAATTCCACAACACAGTTCGCCGTAGGTGACTGACGAAATACAGAGCCGTTTAATTGCCTTAAATTTGTGCCTTAATCTTTCTCCCTGTTCTTTAAAACAAAGATGCAGATATTGGTATCCAGCATGTACATCAGAAGAAATCCCTTTCTTGTGGCTGAGTGTCTTCACGATCGGCCAAAAAGTCATCGCCGAATGCTGACTTTTGATTGAAAAAGGTGTCCCATGTAGGCTTGGCTGATGAAATAACGATCTCGTCGCCAACCTTTCTTATGTACACTTCGTCACTATCGAAGCGGAATTCTTTGGGTAGTCTGATTGCTTGGCTTCTGCCATTCATGAATACCTTGGCTATATGCTGAGTCATGTTTATGCTCTCTCATGTGGTATATATTTTACAGTATATACCGCGGGGGCGGTAACTCAATGCTTGACACTATCACGCTGAAAATAAACGAAAATATAGTATTGTCTTCAAGTAGGGTTAGTCACCTTTTGGCAAGGCATCGGCCAGTTGCCTGCTGAATTCCTGCAATGTCTCGCTCAGCGCCTTGACTGCCTCGGCGGGAGTTGATCCGGTTTGCGGGCGGGTGATCCGGGCCTGGCCGTGTTTGAGCGGGCGATGGGTTTTGTCGTCCATGACGGTCCAGTCCGCTATCAGCTCGGCGTGTTGCGACGCGTTCGTTTCGAAGCGCGCGATGTCGATGATGATATGCGAATCCATCTCGCCGTAGGCGCTCCACGGATAGGCCTTGACGATGCCGTTCGGCAGCAGAACGGACAGGTTTTGCGCCAGCGTTTCGGTGATCGACTCCTGCAACGGCGCGGCCCATTGGTGGAGCTCGCTCGATGTGATGCTGTTGTCGCCGGTGCGGGTAACGAGCTGCTTGCGCTCGAGCAGCGCCGGCACAGTGACCGGGCCGAGGCCTATCAGCCGCTTCGGGGCTTCGGATGGAGAAGATTGCGCCGGGAGGCTTAAGGGGCTTAGTACATAGAAATGCGTTTCCGGTGTCGACGCGCAGGCGCTTAGCAGGCAAGCGGCAAGAAGATTTAAACGGTATAAGAACCTCATCTTATTCATCCCCTTTGCCTCGCAATAACGCTTCCGGGTGCTGTTCCAGGTAATCGGTCAGTTGTTTGACCGAATTGGCCGATTGATTTAATTCCAGCAGTAGTTTGTCGATCTCATGGCGTGTGGTCGAGCCCGGTTCGAGCGAGCGTAGCAGCAGGTCGGCCGATTGCAGCGATTTATCGGCGCTGCCCATCGTTTGCTTGGCATCGGTCAGCATGCCGTTGGCCGCCTTCGAGGTGACTTGCAGCGATTTCAGGGTGTGAGTCATTTCGGTAGTCAATTGCTCGAGCGGCAGCTTCGCGATCTTGTCCATGATCATCTGCGCCGAATGCGTGAACTGATCGAGCGAACTCGGGATGGTCGGGAATTCCTGGTAAGGGCTGTTGTTGGTATGCAAGGTGACTTTGTTGTTCGGATGAAAATCGAGATCGACCAGGAGTTGGCCCGTCAGCAGGCTGCCGGTTTGCAGTTGCGCGCGCAGGCCCTTGCTGATCAGGCGTGACATCATGTCCTTATTGCTGACGTTCGGTTGCTTGTTGATTTCCTTGATCCGGTCCGGCTCCAGATCGACCGTGACCGGAATCCGGATGTCCGCGGTCTTGGCGTCCAGTTCCAGGCTGATACCTGTCACCGCGCCTATCGGTATCCCGCGCAGCTGCACCGGCGCGCCTTCGGTCAGACCGCGCACCGAGCCGTTGAAATACATCACATATTTGAGCGTATTGTGGTATTCGATCTGAGTCGACTGCTCGTAGGTGTCGTAGAGGTGGAACATCGCATAGTCCGGTTTCACATCCTTGACCGTATCATTCGGAGGCGTGCGGAAGGCGATGCCGCCGCTCAACATCGAGACCAGCGGGCCGGTTCTGACCTTGAAACCCTCCGCGCCGGCCGATAAATCGATGCCGCTGTCTTTCCAGAAGCGGGTGTTCTTGCGCACGAATTGATCGTAAGGGGCCTTGATGAAGATGACCAGACGGATCGAGTCGGCATTGACCGAAAGTTCCTGACTCAACACTTCGCCGACCGGAATGCCGTGAAAATTGATCTGCGTGCGCGGACCGAGCGAACCGAGGTTTGCCGTTTCGAGTACGAATTGCCTGCCTTTGGCATCGGTCTTCAAGACCGGTGCCGCGGGCAGACCTGTGAAATGATGCTGATGCGCGCCGTCGCCGGGTTTAAGCTCGATATAGGCGCCGGAAATCAGCGTATTCAGGCCCGAGATGCCGGCGAGGCCCACTTGCGGGCGCACGACCCAGAAGCTGGTGTTTTGGTTCAGGTAATTCTCGCCGGTCTTATGCATCTGCGCGGTGACCCGGATCGTTTTGGAGTCCTGATTGATATCGATGTCGGTGACCTTGCCGATTTCGACATCCAGATAACGAATTTTGGTCTTATCGACTTCGAGCCCCTCGGCGGTCGGAAAATCGATCGTGATCACAGGGCCTTTTTCGGAGGCCGATTTATAGATCAGCCAGCCGCTGACGATGAACGCGCAAATCGGCAGCAGCCAGACCAGCGGCAACTCGGGCTTCTTGTTCAGCGACGT
>Ga0208116_1000391_pt1 | contig 14023 bp, 8 predicted proteins | sample LakWasMeta9_HOW4_2_FD_183859 | JGI IMG/M metagenome (GOLD analysis project Ga0208116, IMG submission 183859) | Freshwater sediment methanotrophic microbial communities from Lake Washington under simulated oxygen tension - Sediment Metagenome... | ecosystem: Environmental > Aquatic > Freshwater >... | reverse complement strand
GGCGGTCGCTTCGGACAGCAGGATCAGGCTGCCAAACGCCTTGTTGGCGCCCTCCAGCCGGGCTGCCAGGTTTACCGCGTCACCAATCGCGGTGTAGGAGAACCGCGTGTCCGAGCCGACGTTGCCGACCACCACCCGCCCGCTGTGCAGGCCGATGCGCATGTGGATGGCCGGCAGGCCGCGCGACTGCAGCTCGGCGGTCAGCCGCGCCATCGCCTGCTGCATGGCGATGGCCGCGCGCAGCGCGTGTTCGGCGTGCTGCGCGTCGTCCAGCGGGGCGCCCCAGAAGGCCATCACGGCATCGCCGATGAACTTGTCGACCGTGCCGCCAGTGCGGTGGATCAGCGGCGTCATGGTGTTGAAGTAGGCGGTCAGCACCTCCACCGTCTGCTCGGCGGTCTGTTGCTCGGACAGGGTGGTGAAGTTGGCCAGGTCGGTGAACATCAGCGTGAGCTCGCGCGTCTCGCCACCCAGGCGCAGCAGCTCGGGGCGGGCGATCAGGCGGTCCACCACCTCCGGCGGCACGTACTGCGCGAACATGGCGCGCGTCTGGCTGGCGCGCCGGCGCGCACGAACATAGTCGACCAGCGCGTTGGCGCCATAGACGGCAGCCACGCCGGACATCGGCAGCAAAGGTGCCAGCCACAGACTGTGGCCGATGAACAGCCACCACGACAGCAGCGCCGTGGCGCCGACCAGCGCCGCCGCCAGCGCGGCCACCGGGCCGGGGTGCCAGCGCCGGCCGGCCCACGCCAGCAGCGCCACGCAAAGTGCCAGCCAGGCCAGCGGCCACTCGCTTGCCACGGCGCGCAGGCCGGCGCCGGTGAGGTGGTTGTCCAGCAGCGTGGCCTGCAGTTCGACGCCGGGGAACAGACGGTCGCCGCCGAAGGCGCCAAACGGCGAGTTGAACAGGTCGGCCTGGGCGCGCTGGAACTCGGTGGCTGTCAGGGCCGAGCGGCCAATCAGCACCACCTTGCCCTTGAAGAAGCCCGCCGGCAGCAGCCCCGGCATGACGGCCTGGTAGTAGGAGCGCGTGTCAAAGGTGCCGCGCGCGCCCCGGTAGGCCAGCAGCTCGGGCGGCGCGCCCGATCGCGCGGCGCGGCCAGCTGGCAACTGCTGGGCCAGGCGCAGCGCGAAGGCGTCGGGGCGATCCACGAAGCGGCGCACCACGAAGTCGTCGTCGGGTTCCACGATCGCATCGCCCGCCACGGCGCCGGCATCGAGCAGGCGCTGCAGCGGCCGCACCTCGGTCCAGAGCGTGGCGTTGTTGCTGTCCACCTTCTCGCGTGACGAGGCCAGCACGACAGGCTTGGCGGCGGCGATGGCGCGCTGCAGCGCCGCGTCCTCGGCCTCGCTGCTGGGGTCGGCGAAGACCACGTCCATGCCGATGGCGGCGGCGCCCTCGGCGTGCAGGCGCTCAATCAGGCGCGCGTGCAGGCTGCGCGGAAACGGCCAGTTCTGGCCGAGTTGCTGGAAGCTGGGCTCGTCGATGGCCAGGATCACCACCGGCACCGCGCTGCGCTGTGGCGCCGCCAGCACGGTCCACAGGTCGAATACCTTGAGCTCCAGCGCCTGCCACGGCAGGGTGAAGCCGGCCAGCCAGACCAGCAGCGCCCCCAGCAGGCCCACAGCCCAGCTGGCGCCGTGGCGCGCAAGCTGGCGGTGCAGACCGTGCGTGGCCACCTTAGAAGCGGTAGCGCGCATCCACCACATAGCGGGCGGTCTGGCGCGTGGAGGCGGGGGCAAACAGGTTCATCGCCGCGACGCCCACCACCCAGTGCTTGTCGCGCGTCTCCCAGAAGCCCATCAGGTCCAGGCTCCAGCCGGGTGGTCTGCGGGTGAGGTTCTCCTTGTCTTCGAAGCGCTCGGAGCGGTAGACCACGCGGCCGCTCAGGTACAGGCGCTGGCTGCTGGCCCAGGTGGTGCCCAGCACGGCGGTGTGCAACGGAATGTAGGGCACCGCCTTGCCGCTCACGCGCCCGGAGGCCTGGTTGTCATCCTCGTAGCTGCTGTCGCCGTGCTGGTACAGGTACTTGCCGTAGGTCGACCATTGCGTGCTGAGCATGTGGTTCACACCCAGCGCCAGGTTGTTGAGCGTGCCGGTCTCGAAGCTGGGCGTGTCCTCCAGCACGTCGGTCGACGAGAGGTTGACCAGCTGGGCGTTGCGCATCTCCTCCAGGAAGGGCAGGCTGGGGGTACGCATGTCCACGCCCAGCGTGCCGGGATTGTGGACGCGCAGGCGATCCAGCCGCGCGTTGAAGAAGGTGCTGGCGCCCAGCTCCAGGCCCAACTGGGCGGCCAGGCGCTTGTGGCGGCCACCGGCTTCGAGCAGCCGGTCTTCCACCGCGATGCCAGCCGTGTCGACAGCGGTCAGGGTCGAGGTGCTCAAGGGGCGCACCCAGTCCTGGTAGGCCAGGCGCACGCTGGTGCCGGTGGCCGGTTGCAGCACCAGGCCCAGGCGCGGGCTGAGGATGTGCTCGGTGTCGTGGCGCGCGGCCCTGGTGTCGCTGGGCTCGGCTGCCGACGACGAGGCCAGCATGCTGTGCCCGTCCACGTTGTGGCGTATCTGCGTGGCGGTGAGGGCGGCGTCGAGCCGGTTGCGCTGGCCCAGGGTCTGCTCCAGCGACAGCGTGGCTGCGGTGTAGCGGCGGTCGATGGCGTTCTGCGCCGCGAACACCAGGTAGCCGTACTGCTGCTGCCCATTGGCGTCCAGGCCGACGGTCGGGCCGACGCCACCCATCACGCTGGCCTGCTTCTCGCGCGCGTGTTCCAGCGCAAAGCTCCAGCGCGTGCCGCGTTGGGTGTCCAGGCTGTGGCGCAACTGGAAGTCCGACAGGGTCTTGTCCGGCAGTCCCGACAGGCCCAGCAAGCCAGCCTGCTGGCTAAAGACGAACACGCCGGGGTAGCTGTCGATGCGGTTGCGCTCCAGGCCGCGCCCCAGCTTGAGCCAGGTCTGCTCGCTTGGCGCCCAGCGGTAGGACAGGCCCAGCACGCCCTGCTGGCGGGTGGTGTCGAACTGGGTGGAGCGCACCAGTTGGCCGCTGCCCAGCGAGAGGTCCAACTGGTTGTGGCCGTGCAGCGCACTGTCGAAGTGGTTGGCGTAGGCAAACAGGTTCAGCCGTTCGTTCGCTTGCAGGCCCAGGCCGAGCGTGGCCACCCGGGCGCGCAGGTCGGCATTGCCGGTGGCGTCGCGAAAGGCCGGGTAGTTGGTCACGCTGACATCAATCGGGAACTGCACCGCCTGGGCCTCCTGCACCTTGAAGAACCAGGCGATGGGCACGCGGCTGTTGTCCATGCCGTTTAAGGTGACCGAGGGTGCGCGCATGCGGTAGAAATCCCCATCCAGCGTGAGCCCGGCGGCGCCGTGGCTACCCGGTTGCTGCAGCAGCGAGGCAAAACGCTGGCTGCCGCCAAAGGCCAGCGGGTCGGTCAGAAAGCCCTGGAACAGCGCCGAGTTCTTGTTGAACTCGCCGGGGTAGCGGTCGGCCAGGAACAGATGGCTGGCGCCCCAGTAGGGATTGAAGCTTTGCTGCGCCAGTTCCAGCGCCCAGTCCTCCATGCCGAAGAAGGCCAGCGAAGCGCCCAGGTTGGCGCTGCCCTTTTGGTCGTTGGCCAGTTGGTTGAGCGACTTCAGGTAGGGCATGCGTTGCACCGCGGCGCGCGCTGCCTGCACCGCCTCGCCGGCGCGGAAATGATCGGTGTGGATCTGCGCCAGCAGCATGTAGGGTACCGGGTCCTTGTCGTCCAGTGTAATGGCCTGCTGCAGCGTGCTGACCGCATCCTGCGGGCGTCCCAACTGGTAGTAGGCCACGGCGGTCCAGGTCTTGGCGCGGGCGTAGCGCGGCTCCATCACGCCGGCGCGCAGCAGCGCGTCCAGCGCGGCGGCGGGCTGCCCCTGCTTGAGGCGCAGCAGGCCCAGCCCGGACCAGGCCACGTAGTCGCTCGGGTTGTCCGACAGCGCCGCGGCCAAGGCGCTGTCGGCCGCGGCGAAGCGGTTGACGAAGGTCTCCAGCGTGCCGAGTTCGCCCTGGTAGCCCTCGGCATGCGCTTGCAGGGCCAGGGCGCGTTGCAGCGCGGCACGGGCCGGACCGGTGTCTTCGCGTTCGTTGTGCGCGCTGCCCAGACCAAACCAGCCGCGGCTGTCCTGCGGGGCCAGGCGCGTGGCCTCGGTGTAGTGGGCCAGCGTGGCGCTGGCATCGCCGCGCCGGCGCGCCAGCTCGGCGCGCACCAGGGTCAGGCCCAGGTGCGTGGCGCCGCCGGCCGAGGACAGGGTGCGCTCGCTGTCTTCGAGCTTGTCGGCCAGCAGTTGCGTCTGTGCCAGATGCGCCTGCAGGGCCGGGTCGGCGCTCCAGCGGGCCAGGCCGGCTTGCAGGGTGGCGCTGGCCGCCGCGTGGTCGCCATCCATGCGCTGCAGGTCGGACAACAGCAGCCAGGCGGCGATGGGCGCTGCGGGCTCATTGGCCACCAGCTGGGTCAGCCCGGTCTGGGCGCCGGCGCGATCGCCCTCGCGCAGGCGCACGGCGCTGTCCATCAGGGCCAGCCACGGCGCTGGCGCGCTGGAGCGGGCGGATTCCAGCGCCTGCCGCGCCTGCGCGGTGTGGCCGGCGCGTAGCGCCTGGCTGAGCGCTTGCAGGGCGGCCGGCACCGGCTGGGCGTCCAGGTGCGGGACGACGTCCGCGCTGAGTGCGTTGACCCACTGGATGCGGTCACGCGGCTGGCTCAACTGCAGCTTGACCGGTGCCTTGCCGACCTCCGCCAGCGCCGCCTCGTTGGCGCCCACCGTGACCTGGCCCTGGGCGTTGGAGAACGCCACCGAGCCTGACAGCACCGTGAGCAGCGTACGGCCATCGCTGCCGACTTCGATGTCCCAATCGGTGCCACGGATGGCGGCCACAGCGGCCGGTGTTTCCAGATTCAGACGGCTGCCGTCGGCACGTTTGGTCTGGGCCCAGGCGCGGCCGGCGCCGAGAAACAGCGTGGTGACCGGCTGATTGGGCGTGGCCACGCCCTTGACCTGCAGCACGCTGTTCTGGTTCAGGCGCACCTGCGTGTCATCGGAAAACAGCAGCGCCATCTTGGCGGCCTCGCGCGTGCGCACGAAGTCGCCGCTGGCCAGGGCCTGCGCGCGCCGCGCCGGCTGCCAATCCGTCGCGCCAGCGCCACGCTGGTCACCGGCGCCCTGCAGGCTCAGGATCTCGGCGGCCGAACCCGGCGGCAGCGCGGCCAGTGAATGCAAGGGCCAGCACAGGACCAGTGCGGCGAGAACGAAGGGCGAAAGGTGGCGCGTCATCAGCACGGTGGAGTTCATGGTGCGGCTTCGATAGCGGTCACTGCGCTGGGGCGCGGACCAGGTGGCTTGAATCGGATGGGGGGACAGTATCGCCCCGGCGGGCGGCCCGCGGCAAGCGGCATTTTCCCTTGACAGGGCGGTGCGCGCGTGTCTTGGCCGGCGCCGCCCGGCCTGCGCTCAGACCAGCAGCAGGCCGCGCGCAGCGTGCAGCGGCGCGGTGCAGAGGGTGCGCAGCAGCACCCGGTTGACCTCGCCGCTGGCCAGGCCGTGCGCCTCGCACAGGGCCTGAATCGCCGGGGTGTCCGAGGACTCCAGCGCGGTTGCCAGCGCCAGGTAGGGCGCATAGGGGCCGGACTGGCTCAGCAGCGCCTGGTTGACCCGGCCCGACAAGGGCAGGCGCTGCAGCGCCGCGGGCAGCGGCTCGCCCAGGATCAGGTCGATCTGGGACAGCAGCCCGCACAGGTAGAGCTCGCGGCGCAACTCGTCGCCCTCGCCGGCGTCGAGCAGTTGCGCCATCAACTGGGCCCGCAAAGTCATGGCGCTGCGGATCGGCTGCAGGTTGAGGTCACTGCTGGCTTGCGGCAACTGCTCCAGCAGCCAGCTCTTGACCAGCGCGTGGCCCAGCACCATCAGGCCGTGGCGCAGGGACTCGATCTCGGTGCGCAGGCCCAGGCCGGCCGAGTTGGCATAGCGCAGGAAGCGGTAGGCCAGCAGGGGTTCTTCGGCCAGGGCCTGTTCGATCTGCTCGGTCGACTCGTCGGCGTCGATCGCCTCAACCAGATGGATGATGGCTTGTTGTCCGGGCTGCAGGCGCTGGTGCCGATAGCCGTGCAGCACGTCTTCGGTCGGCCAACCGGCCACGCCCCAGGCAGCCTGCTGGTCCAGGCAATGCTCGACCAGCACGCGGCTGGCCACCGACTCGTAGATCTGCCCGGCCAGCACCGGGCTGCGCGCGCCGCTACCGGTACCCGGCGACTCCTGGTGCGCCTGCTGGTGCTTGCGCAGCGATACCCGCAGGCCCGCCAGGGCCTCGTCGGCGGTGAGGTTGACCATGGTGCGCGCGAAGCAGGGCGACACCGCCACATTGGGGCGCTGCCCCGGCTCGCCGCGCCACACCAGCTGCAGCCCGCGCTGGTGCGCATGGTGGACACGCTGGGCCGTGGCCGCGCTGTGCAGCCAAGCCTGGTTGACTTCGATGTGGACGCTGCCCGCCGGCGCCTGGTCGAGCAGATCGTTGAGCAGTTGGGGTGATTGGGGGCTGAGTAGCAGGCTGGGCGCCTGTTCCGACCAGAGCGCGTCCACGGTGCCCAACAGGTGCGGGATGTCGACACTGGGCGCGCACTGGGGCCGCACAAACAGCTGCACTGCGCAGCGCTGCCGCAGCCGGTTCCAGACCAGCTGGTAGCCCAGCGTGACTTGGTCAAGGATGGAGGCTGGCATGGTGTTGGTCGGCCCCGCAAGTTCTAGTCAGTTGAGGACAGAGCAAAATCGCTGCGCGTTTTTGGACTGTCCCACTAGGCTATCAGTTGATAAAGTTGAACAGCGACAGGCGTTGCACCGAGGCGTAGGACTGCAGCGCGGCCTGGTAGCCGGTCTGGAATTTCTGGAAATCCGAGATGCCCTGCACCATGTCGATGTCCTCGGCCTTGGAGCGGTCCGATTGCAGTTGGATCGAGCGGCTGTTCTGGCTGTCCGAGATGCGGTCGCCCCGGTTCAACCAGTCGCCGGCCTGGCCGCGCGCGGACTGGATGCGGTCCATGCCGGCATCGAATTCGACCAGCGCGCGGTTGGTGGCATGGGTCATGATGTTGTCGCCGATGGCGCCATCGATCGCGGCAATGGCGCGGTCGACCACCTCGAACACATTGGTCTGCGTGCTGGGTGTGATCTGGACGGTGTCGCCATTCTTCGGCACGCCATGCGCCACAAAGGACAGGCCGTCGAAACTGATGGCCTGACCGTCCACATAGGGCCGCGCCGCCGGTGGCACGGGCAAGGCGGTGGTGGTGTCCACCACGTCATAGGTGGTGACGGGTGGAACGGTGGCGCTCACGGTAAAGGTGACGGTGTAGTTGTCGCCGGTCAGCGCGGCGGGCGAAACCACCTCGCCCGGCGACGCCCACATGGTGCCGGTGTTGGCGGCACCCAGGCCGACATTGAAGGTGCCGTTGCCGGTGGCCACGTTCATGAAGATCGCCTGCCCGTCCATGGCGCCGGGCAAGGACACTTCGGTGCTGGAGCGCTGTCCCGGGATGCCATTGAACACGACGCCGGTGGAGGGGTCGACAAACGGGGTGCTGGCGCTGCCCAGGCCGCCAAACAGCGGAATGCCATTGGTGTCGGCGCGGTTGGCGCTGGCAAACAGCTGGTCGCGCAGGCTGCGCATTTCCTCGGCCAGGCTGACCCGGTTGGCGCTGTTCATGGCGCCGTTGTTGGCCTTCACCACCAGCTCGCGCAGCGATTGCATCAAGGCGGTGGTGTCGCCCAGCGTGGACTCGGCCAGCGTGATGGCATTGCGCTGCAGCACCAGGGCGCGTTCCTCGGTCTCGATGCGGGTGTTGCGCGTGAGCGAGCGTTCGGCCTGCGCCGCACCGGTGGGGTCGTCGCTGGCGCGGTTGATCTTCTTGCCCGAGGACAGCTTCTCCTGCTGGCTCGACAGTTCCACCTGCCGCTTCATCAGGTTGCCCAGCGTGGTGTCGTAGGTGTTGGCGGTTCCGAGTCGCATAGTTCACTCCAAGGCTTTGCCTCAGTGGCCCAGACCCTGCATCAAGGTGTCGAACATGTTCTGCGCGACCTGCATCATCTTGGCGGCGGCCTGGTAGGACTGCTGGAACTGCAGCAGCTTGGCCGCCTCCTCGTCGAGGTTCACGCCGGCCACCGCGGAGCGATCCTTCTCGATGTTGTTGGCAATCGAGGTCGAGACCTCGGAGGCGAACTCGGCCCCCTGCACCCGGATGCCGACCTGCGACATCAGGCTGGCATAGCCGTCGGTCAGCGGCGCGCCATCGAACATCGGCAGATCGCGCAGCGCCATCATGGCCTCGGCGTTGCCGCCGTTGAGCCGGGGGTAGGGGTTGGGGCCGATGGTCACCGTGTCATTGATCTGCGGCGTGCCCTTGAGCGTGAGCGACCAGCCGGTGGTGGCGGGGGGCACCAGGTCGTATTCGATCGGCTGGCCCGGCGTGTAGGCGTAGACCGTGGCGCCGGTATCCGAGCGGGTGAAGGTGCCCGGTCCGGTGAAGGTGATGGTGACGGCGGCTGGCGGTGGGTTGGATTTGGCCGCCAGCTTTTCCATCACCAGCGTGCCGGTGTTGGCCGCGCCGATGCTGGCGGCGACCGGGCTGGCCATGGCCAGGGCACTGGGCGAAGCAAAGGCGGTGGTGATGCTGTCGGCGGCGCCGGCAAAGGGCGTGATCAGGAAACGGTCGCCGGCGGCGCCGGCGCCGGCGATGTTCAGGTCCAGGCCGTCGATCTGGATCAGGGTGGTCGGCCCGGGGCCGGGGATGCTGGTCAATTGGCCGTCGCTCAGCCGCACCACATCGATCGCGCCGCCAGCGTTGAAGCGCAGCTCGTAGTTGGAAGCCACCAGCGAGGTCGCGCCGGAAACCGGCAGTGTGGACACGTTGGCGGTAACGGTGGCGGTGCCGGTGTTGGTGCTGGCGCTGTAACCCGCCGGCATGCTGGGCAAGGTGAACATCGCGGTGCCGACGGCACCGTTGAGATCCAGGCCCAGGGCCTGCTGTTCATTGGCTTTGGTCCCGATCGCCAGCGCCATGCGCCCCAGCAGGTTGCCGGCGTCGACCAGGTCGGTGTTCTTGTAGCGCAGCAGGCCGGCCACCGAGCCGCCACCCAGGATGGCCTCGTCCAGTGGCACCGTGGTGCTGCCGCGCTGCATTGCCAGCTTGGTGGTGGCGGGGTCGGTGAAGTCGCTTTGCACCAGGCTCACCGGCGAGACGATGCGCCCCAGCACCAGTGGTTGGCTGTTGGCCAGGAACACGCCCATGCTGCCGTCATCGGCTTCGATCAGACTGGTCTGCACGTACTTGTTCAGGTCGCGCAGCAGTTGGTCGCGGTGGTCCAGCAGGTCGTTGGGGTCATGCCCCACGCCCTTGGCGCGGGCAATCTCGTCGTTGGCGTCGGCGATGCGCTGGGCCAGGCTGTTGATGGCCGCCACCGAGTCACGCAGCTGCAGGTCGACGCCTTGCTTCAGATCCTGCAACTGGGCAGCGCTGGCCTGAAAGCGTGAAGTGGTCTCTTCCGCGCGGGCCAGCACCACGGCGCGGGCGGTCTGGTCGGTGGGCGAGCTGACGACATCGGAGAACGCGTTGAACAGGTCGCTGACCGCCGCGCCCAGGCCGTTGGGGCCACCCTTGAAGACGTCTTCGAGCTGACGCAGCTGTTCGAAGCGCGTGGTGTCGGAGGCCGCCACCGCACTGGCCAGCGTGGCCTGGCGCGTCAGAAACTCGTTGTGCACGCGCTGCACGGTGATGATGTCGACGCCGGCGCCGTAGTAGCCGCTGCCGGAGAACTGCCCCTTGATGTTCTGCAGCAGCACTTCCTGGCGCGAATAGCCGGGCGTGTTGACATTGGCAATGTTGTTGCCCGCGGTCTGCAGCGCCGCCTGGTTGGCCAGCAGGGCGCGGGTGCCGATGTTGAGAATGCCGGTCATGGTGGTCTGGACCCGTGGGCGCGCTAGGCAAAGGCGCGCTGCAACTGCAGCGTGCTGTTGATGGCGCGGCTGAGCTTGGTGGCATAGGCCGGATCGGTCGCGTAGCCGGCACGCTGCAGGCCGGTGGCAAAGGCCTGTACCGAGCCGGTTTGCTGGCTGACCTTGGCGTAGCGCGGGCTCTGCGTGAGCAAGCGGGCGTAGTCCTTGAACGACTCCTCGTAGGAATCGTAGGCGCGAAAGCGCGCCACGGTCTTCTTGGCCACGCCATTCTCGTATTCGGTGGTGGTCACCTCGGCCACCTTGCCTTGCCAGCCAGGTCCCGCCTTGATGCCGAACAGATTGAAGGAGCTGCTGCCGTCAGCGGTCTTGATCTCGCTCTTGCCCCAACCGGTTTCATGTCCAGCCTGCCCCAGCATGAAGCCCGAGGGAATACCGCTGGCCTGCGCCACCTTGGCCGCGGCGGCGCTGTGACGTTGCACGAACTCGCTTTGCCGGGCGCTGGGCGCGGTATTGCCGAGCGGCGCTGTGCTGGGGCCGGCCCTGCTGATGGGAGAGGCTGCGCCCGCGCCGGGTGTAGCCGCGGCCGGCGCACTGGAGTCGGGTGTGGCGGCGGCCGTGCCGCTCATCTGCCGGGTGAGTTGCCTGGCGATCATGTCCGACAGGCCACCGGGGCGCCCGGACATCTGCACGGCGAGCTGCTGGTCGAGCAGGTCCGCGCCCAGGTCGCCCTGCGGGCTGTCGAGCAGGCCGGACTTCATGGTCGCCTCACGCATGCTCTTGATCATCTCGCGCATGAACAGCGCTTCAAATTGCTTGGCCGTCTCCTTGATGGCAGCCGGGCTGGCCTGGCCGGCCTGCAGCTTGAGCTGGTTGAGCGAGCGCGCGTCGCCGACCAGCGCGTTGCTGCCTGGGCTGACTTGTCCATAACTCATGTGAGCCCCCACGGCGCGTTGCGCCTGCCCCCCGAGGGGGTGCGAGCTTGCTTGGGGCGGCCCGGCGCGGCGCTCATGCTAGATCACCTCCAGCTCGGCGTTGAGGGCGCCGGCGGCCTTGATGGCCTGCAGAATCGCCAACAGATCCTGTGGCGTGGCGCCCAGCGCGTTGAGGGCGCGCACCACGTCGGACAACGCTGGCGAACCGGGAATCTGGATCAGGTTGCCAGGTTCCTGCTTGATCTGCACGTCGGCCTTTTCGGTGACCACCGTGCGGCCACCTGTGGACAATGCGTTGGGCTGACTGACCTGTGGCGTGGAGGTGATGCTGACGGTCAGGTTGCCATGCGCGATCGCGCAGGCGCTCAGCGTCACCGCCTGGTTCATCACGATCGAGCCGGTGCGTGAGTTGATGACCACCTTGGCAGACGGGGCGGAGGATTCGATGGGCAATTCTTCGAGATGGGCAATGAAGGCGACGCGTTCGTTGGCGTCCTGCGGTGCCTTCACCTCCACCGTGCGACCGTCCAGCGCCCGGGCCACGCCCTCCTGGACCAAGCGGTTGATGGTCTGCGCCACGCGGTTGGCGGTCTGGAAGTCGGACGCCTTGACGTTGAGCGTGATGCTGTCGCCAGCCTGCAAGGCGGTGGGCACCGTGCGCTCGACCTGGGCGCCGTCGGGGATGCGCCCGGCGCTGAGGTGGTTGATCTGCACCTTGCTGCCGCCCGCGGCAGCGCCGGCGCCGGCCACCACCAGGTTGCCCTGTGCCAGCGCGTAAATCTCGCCGTCCACGCCCTTGAGCGGGGTCATCAGCAACATGCCGCCCTTGAGCGACTTGGCATTGCCCATCGACGATACGTTGACGTCCACCCACTGGCCTGGCTGGGCGAAGGCCGGCAGTTGGGCCGTGACCATCACGGCGGCAATGTTCTTGAGCTGCAATTGCGTGGCCGCGCCAGCCGGCAGGCTGATGCCAAGCTGCTGCAGGTAGTTGCTCAGGCCCTGGGCGGTGTAGGGCATCTGGGTGGTCTGGTCGCCGGTTCCATCCAGCCCCACCACCAGGCCAAAGCCGGTCAACTGGTTGCTGCGCACGCCCTGCACCGTGGCGACTTCCTTGATCCGCACCGCCTGCGCCGGCAGCACCGCCAGCAGGCAAGCCAGCACCAGGCCCTGCGGCCAAATGCGGGCCAGGCGCTGGAGGGACTGGAGGACGGTGAACGGGTTCATGATGGGCGCGATGCGGTGGAAGTGCGGTGGAAAATCGGGCGGGCTGGGTTTGATTCTGGGCCTGGCTAGAAGGGCAGAAGACTGAAAAAGAAGCGGGATAACCAGCCAACTGTCTGCGCTTCGGCCTGGGCGCCGCGGCCTCTGGACTCGATCCGGGCGTTGGCCACCTGGGTGGAGTTGACCACGCTGCCGGGTTGCACCACGCGCGGATCGACGGTGCCGGAGAAGCGCAACACGTCGACGTTCTGGTTGACACCGATCTGCTTGTCGCCGGCCACCACCAGATGCCCGTTGGGCAGCACCTCGATCACGGTGGTGGTGATGGTGCCGGTGAAATCGTTCTTGCTCTCGGACTCGCCCTTGCCGGCAAAGTCGTTGGCGGACTTGGTGCCGACGGTGAGCTTGGCTGCTTCGGCGGCCGGCAGCAGCGGGAAGGCCGACACGCTGGCGCCCATGGCGGAGGTGCGGTTGGCGGTGGACTTGGAGGTCTGCGACGCGCTCACGTTCTCCACGATGTTGATGGTCACCGTGTCGCCCACGGCGCGGGCGCGGTAGTCTTCAAACGAGGGGCGGTAGGTGGCGGTGTTGAACAGGCTGCCGCTGGTGGCGCGGCTGCGTGCCGAGCTGGTGGCGGTGGGGGCGATGGCGGAGCCCGCCTTGGCTTCGGCAAAATCGACGCTGACCTTCTGCGGCAACGAACTGCATGCGGCACCGACCAGCGCCACGCCGACGCCCATCACCAGCCGCCGCGCAAGGCGCTTCACCGGGTAGAGCCAGCCGTGCGTGCCGGTGCTGAGGGTGTCTGGCGAGGGCATGTTGATCTCCAATCAGAGTTGAGCCAGCTTCTGCAGCATCTGGTCGGCGGTCTGGATCGCCTTGGAGTTCATCTCGTAGGCGCGTTGCACCTGGATCATCGAGACCAGCTCCTGAACCACGTTGACGTTGGACGTCTCCACATAGCCCTGCAGCAGGGCGCCCAGCCCGTTGGCATTGGGTGCGCCGGTGTTGGGCGCGCCCGAGGCGGCAGTCTCGGTGTACAGGTTTTGCCCGCGGGGCTCCAGGCCGGGCGGATTGACGAAGTTGGCCAGCACGATGCTGCCCAGCGTCTGCGGCGCCGAATTGCCTGGCACGGTGGCCGACACAATGCCCTCGGCCGAGATGGCGACGTTCTGCGCCGCCAGTGGCACGGTGATGCCGGAGGCCACCGGATAGCCGGTGGCGGTGACGAGTCGGCCTTGTGAATCGACCTGGAACGAACCGTCGCGGGTGTAGGCATTGGTGCCGTCCGGCAGGGTGATCTGAAAGAAGCCCGGCCCCTTGATGGCCACGTCGAGCTGGTTGCTCGATTGCTGCAGGCTGCCTTGGGCGAAGGATCGGCTGGTTGCCACCGTGCGCACGCCCAGGCCGATCTGCAGGCCGGTGGGCAGTTGCGATTGTTCCGAGGTTGCCGAGCCGGCTTGGCGCAGGTTCTGGTACAGCAGGTCCTCAAACACCGCGTTGGCGCGCTTGAAGCCGTTGGTGCCGACATTGGCCAGGTTGTTGGAGATCACGTCCAGCTGCGTTTGCTGGGCCTCCATGCCGGTGCGGGCGATGGCGAGGGCGTTGCTCATGGTGCTTCCTTAGGGTATGTGGGCGTGGCGCTTCAGCCTTGCAGCCCCAGCAGTTGTGCCGCGGTGCGGTCGTTCGACTCGGCGGTTTGCAGCATGCGCATCTGGACTTCGAACTGCCGGCCGACCTGGATCATCTGCACCATCGCCTCCACCGTGTTGACGTTGGAAGACTCGATGTAGCCAGTCTTGAGTTGGGCGTTCGGGTCCGAGGGCAGCGGGTCGGTGGAGCGGGCGCGGAACAAGCCGTCGTCCCCGCGCAGCAGCGGGTCGTCGTCGGTGGGCGTGACCATCTTCA
>Ga0208116_1000390_pt1 | contig 14031 bp, 8 predicted proteins | sample LakWasMeta9_HOW4_2_FD_183859 | JGI IMG/M metagenome (GOLD analysis project Ga0208116, IMG submission 183859) | Freshwater sediment methanotrophic microbial communities from Lake Washington under simulated oxygen tension - Sediment Metagenome... | ecosystem: Environmental > Aquatic > Freshwater >... | reverse complement strand
CGGTATCCTATCTGGTAGCCAGCGCATGGGATTACCCAGATGTGCGACTCTACGCCCTGCATCGTTTCAGCAAGGTAACGCTATTGGACAACGCCTCCAAAGCGCCCAACGGATTCAACCTGGACAAAGCAATTGCCGGTGGCTTGGCGGATTTTGCCTGTCAGGGCGAGCCCATTCAACTGGAAATTCGTTGTGAGGAATGGGTTGCCGCTTATCTGATTGAGACTCCGCTTTCGGACGATCAGATAGCAAAGGAAGAAGCCGATGGCTGGATACGATTGACGGCAACAGTCAACGACACTTGGCAACTGCGCTGGTGGCTGATGGGGCAAGGAGCGGGGATTGAAGTGCGCGCTCCGGCGACGTTACGGGTTGAGATTATGTCCGCATTGGTCGAAGCGGTTAACCTTTACACATTGAAGTGAGAGACCCGAAATGCATTGCATGAGGGCATTGTTGGAGCTGATGAATTTTTGCATAAGAAAAAATTCATTAATGATAGTTACGTGGAAATTCGTTTAACAAATTGGATATTTTGATTCCATACAAGAAGACTGATGCTGAATATCGGCACAGCGCTTAATTAAATTAAACACCATAATAATAAACCAAGTAAACAAGATGATTGAAAATCGATATTCCATTAAAGACTTCACGATTCTGGATAAGAACGCGAATCCTATCAAATCAATTTATATCCGTGAAATATTGGATTTCTCAAGCGATGAATATAAATATTCAAAACTAAACGCACACCAAAAAATCGATATTATTGATACGCTTGGATTTGAGACATTGACTGATGTGCTACGCGAATGTTTTAAAAGCAAAGGGACCTCCTATATTGCTTCAATTGAAGCTCACTCAGCATACCAGGAACTATGCCGTAATATAGGCAGGAGCACCAATATAGGACTAGTTGCTCTTCTCAAATCAACTAAAAAATTTAGTAACTTATTTATTAAAAGCGAGACAGTTGAATCGCTGACCATCGCTGAACTCGCAGCTTGGAGTTATTCTGATTTTGGGAGTAAGTTGCGGCTCCCCCCGATACAACGATCTATCGTTTGGACTAACGAGCAAATAATAAACTATTGGGATAGTTTATTACGCGGCTACCCCGCAGGAATGATGATGATTCATCGTGTCCATTTGGGCGATACTTCTGAAAGCAGAATGACGCGTGATATAGATGGAAATACTAGAGAAGCAAATAATGATGACTTTCAGCTTTTTGATGGTCAACAGCGGATGACGGCGATACTACTGGGGGTGGGCAAAGGGCAAATGAGTAATGGACGTAAACTATGGGTTGATTTAGTGCCACCTAGCCATAACTCTGGTTTATATTTCCAGTTGCGCATTAGCAGTCGAGGGCAACCCTTCGGCTATAAGGCAGATTATCCAAATCAAAAGGTTGAGCTAAGTAAGCGCCAAGACAAATGGGAAGAGTGGCAAAATCGATACGGTGATAAAGCAACTCCGCAGATGGTATTCGATAACGCTAAAGGTACAGACTTGATAAGCTCATTTCATGCAATTCCATTTTCTGAAATTAGTAGTCGCATTCTCAATGAATCCCCAGAGACCGCAATCGAATATCTTTCAAACTTGGATGGCATTAACTTTGAAATAGCAAAGGAGTTTGTAACTAAGCTGAATAAAGCACTGCAGGGGGCGGTCGTTCTTCAAGAGGTTCCTTCTGACATAGTTAAAAAGCAAGACGAATATATTCGCTATTTCGGACGTCTTGGGCAAGGAGGATCTCGACTATCAGATGATGAGTTGACCTATTCAATCATCAAACAACGGTATCCGAACATCCATGATCAAATGCGAAAAATTATGGATGGCAATGTTGGCCGTATAGCCAGCGAAGTCGATTTGGTTTTAGCAGCTGTGCGTGTTGCAAAAACCATGGAGCCATGGGAAAAAGCAAAAGAATGGGAAATCATTGGCAGACCTAATCCAACATCAGTGTCCCAATTGCATGAAAATGAAGCTGTTCTAAATAAATTTTTCGAGCTGATCCCTTTGGATTCTGAAGAAGGCTTACTTAAAGCTTCTCTTCAAGAAGTTCGTGAGGCTTTATCATTCGACAAAAAAAATAACCCCAAAGGACTACCGTCTATGTTATTGGCGCGTCTACCGCATGAACTTGTTGATGTGCTAATTCTTTTTGCTGTGAAACAAAGCCACATTAATCTATCGTGGAAAGAAGATGATCGTGGGATGCTTTGCTCTTTCACTCTGTATTGGTTGCTTTTTGTCAGGAATCATGAAAAAGCTGCTTGGCGGGCTTTCCAACATACTAGAAATGAAGAATGGTCTTTTGGACAGATTGCCATATACAAGCTAATAAGCGAATTCGAGGAACACGGAATCGCAAACTTTATTCCAAGACAGGATGATCTGGAAAAATTACAGAATGAAGTGATTTGTGAAGTAGTGAAGGAAGGGGATGTTCTTCGCTCTTGGGTAGATCGCTTTAAAGCTGCTGATCTTGATGGAGATCACAAACCAGGCGAAGCGTTACGTGCTCTTTCGACCAATAGAGAATTAATTCAACGTGCTCTAATGTGGCTCCAGCGAAATTACATTGTAGAAAATTACAGCAATTACGACCCTACCTCTGATCGTGATGATGACCTGCCAATCGATCTTGATCATATCATTCCTCATGATCTCTTCGGTTTTCATTGGACAGACAGAACAAACCGACTGCAACAAGATATTATTACTGATGATGCTATTTCTGCCAATTTTCGTTGGCAACGCGATCTTGTTGGAAATTCATTAGGAAATTATCGCTGGCTTGATTCTAGGAGAAATCGTGCTCGTGGCAAAGGTGCATTTGAACCGATTGAAGACAATGCTGATTTTGTTTCAAATCCTGATGATTGGAATAAGATTATTCCGAATGACACAAAAAATCAGAGATGGTCAAAAGATAATATCGCCTCGTTTCAGCGCCTCATTGACTTGCGTACTCTTGATCTCTACGAAAAAATACTAATCGAAAGTGGTATTAAGAATATTTTACCGTCAGAAACAGTCTTTAAATAAAAGCGTAGAGATACTGAATACGCCTTATTCTGTCGCACATACGTCTTATAGCGAGGGCCAATTTTGCATTAAATTAGCCCTCGCTATAAGGTAGCCGTCCCCGTAAAACTCGCCGCCGGTTTCATCGTGGTTTTTTTCAATGGTTTCATGAAAATTAATCGCGGTTTTTGACCGTTCAGCTCCGGTTGGTCAAACGCACGGATCGTTGTCTGGAGTTCACGATACCTGGTCTTAATCCTATATTGTCATTTACTTTGACGACTTGGGAGCTGGGAGTTCATGTGGAATGGCAAGGCGTATGGTGGGATGCGCTGGTGTTTTTCGAGTACTGCCCAAGAAGCAGTAGCCGAGGGTATTTTAGCCAACTGTGCGATTCATAAGACGGTAAAACCTACTCCAGCCGAGAAGCCCTCTTGATCGAACAAGACTTTGAGCTGTTTCTTGAGTGGGTGAATATCAACTGGCTCCCGCATACGGGCTGGCTTAATACGGAGAACCCAATTCCAGCACCTGGGCATAATTGATTAATGAACCCAGTCCTGAAGTCAGGATCACTGTGTCGGTATGGTTGAAATAAAACGACAAGCTTTAGGTTTTCTATCAAGCCGAATAAATAGCAGCTAAATCCAATGACTAAGGCCATTCAGAAAAACGTTAAATGCTTAAGGATGTGAAATGAACATTGCCCCCAATTCAAAAAACAAAAACAACATTGATGCGCTTTACGATCAGGCGGTTGCCTTTGTTTTTAACCGCAAAGATACCTCCTGTTCGGGTTTGCAGCGGCATTTTAAAATGGGATATTCATTGGCCTTAGAGTTAAAAGAGCGATTAGAGAAAAACGGAATGTATGTCGGAATTGAACCGCGTATCTACCGTACCGACCCTGAGCACGTTACGATCAAAGTCATTGACATCGGTGTCACTGGTTTTAACTTGGCGGAGGAAATAATCGGCAAGGATATGTCTGGCATTGAAATTATTTCAGTGAAAGCGGATGTGCCCACACTCATGCGTTCCAGTCAGCATGCAGTCATCCCGACAAGCGAGGTGCGCGACAACCTTGAAATCAAGCCGGAAGGCAAACATCAACTGCCTCTGAAATCCCGTTCCCAGATTGAAGAAGCTTTGCTCGGGGCACATATTGTGTTGGTTGTTGCCGGTATGGCTGATGATACAAGTTATGGTGACGTCTCGATTGTTGCGGAGATTGCCAGAGAACAGGGGGCTTTAAGTATTGCTGTGGTGTACGAGCCATCTGCCTTTGAAAATACGTCATGTCAAAAAGTCGTCGATGAGGTGTTACGAGCCATGACGTCACCTGCCGATGCATTGTTCGTTATTCCGAATATCCGGCCTAGAGAACGTGATGACTATGCCACCATTGCATCAGAATTTGAAGCCAATTCAATAACTCCAGGGACGATTATCTCTAAATGGATTCGCAGTATTGTATCTACCATGGTAATGCCGAGCTTATTCAATGTCGGGCTTAATGATTTCTGTCACACCATGACTGGATCGCGTAATAGCGGTTGCGCCACCATCAAACCGGCATGGAGTGAAGCGCGGGGGGCGGATAGAGCCTTGGTGGCAACCGCAAAGGCTCTCGCACATCCATCATTCCGTAAGCACCTGAGCCAAGCTGATGGAGTGCTTTTAATAATTACTACGGCTAATCCAGAAAGTCTGATGCAATGCGAGGTGAATCAAATTAGCGAAGATCTCTATAAGCATGCACCAGAGTGCTGCCTCCACTCGATTAGTGTCCGCTTTAATCAGTGCATACCAATCGATGCGTTAAAAGTTGAGATATTGGCTTCCCATTGGGCTGTGTGAGTATTATCAAGGCTCGTGTAGGTTGTTATGGATAGATATTCTACTTTACCAATGACTGGTATCGGGAAGCCTAAATCCATATCCGAATGTCCATTGTGGGTCGCCTGTCGACTGTCTTCTCTTCAGATTCATCGCCGAAAAGCTGTCAATCAAATTCCAACTCCTGAAAGCAGTCACTCATCACTGAGTTCAACCGACCCCTCTGTGACATTCAGATATGGATTTATGCTTCCCGACACCGGGCATTGGCAAAGTAGCACTTTCAATACATTACTGACATTCCGGCCTTGTAAAGCTTCCTGTGTAAAATGGATGACATCGGGGCTTTATGCGAGGTCATTTTTTTGCTTGCTCTATTAATTCCAGAGTATAAGCTTGTTTATCACCAAACATCGAAGGGTATTGTCTAGCCAAGGGTGCCAACAGGGTGGCGGACTCTTGCAAATAAACCAGTGCCTTTTGCGGTTCATGCCAGCTTAGATAAGCTCTACCTAAGGCAGCTAGTGTATCCACCACATAAGGCAAATAGACAGAGGAGTTTTCGGCGGCTAGTTTGCGGAAATCGCCCAAAGCCTCTTGGTACAATGCTTCCGCTTCTTTCCGCCGGCTGCTGTCGGCGCTAACCAAGAGTCCTAAATTATGCAATGTCATTGCCACATAAGATAAATAGATCGTGGGGTTTTCGGCGGCCAGTTTACGGAAATCGCCCAAAGCCTCTTGGTCCAAAGCCTCCGCATCTTTCCGCCGACTACTATCGGCGCTAACCAAGAGTCCTAAATTATGCAGAGTCCCTGCCACATAAAATAAATAGACGGCAGGGCTTTCGGCGGCCAGTTTGCGGTAATAGCCCAAGGCCTCTTGCTCCAAAGCCTCTGCTTCTTTCAGCCGGCTGCTGTCGTCGCTAACCAAGGCTCCTAAATTATGCAATGACCTTGCCACATCAGCCAAATAGACGGCGGGGTTTTCGGCGGCCAGTTTGCGGAAATCGTCCAAAGCCTCTTGGAACAAAACTTCCGCTTCTTTCCGCCGGCTGCTGTCGGCGCTAACCAAGGCCCCTAAATTATTCAACGTCGTTGCCACATAAGATAAATAGACAGCGGGGTTTTCGGCGGCCAGTTTGCGGAAATCGTCCAAAGCCTCTTGGAACAAAACTTCCGCTTCTTTCCGCCGGCTGCTGTCGGCGCTAACCAAGGCTCCTAAATCATTCAACGTCCTTGCCACATCAGCCAAATAGACCGCAGGGTTTTCGGCGACCAGTTTGCGGTAATAGCGCAATGCCTCTTGGAACAAAGCTTCCGCTTCTTTCCGCTGGCTGCTGTCGTCGCTAACCAAGTTTCCTAAATCATTCAACGTCCTTGCCACATCAGCCAAATAGACCGTGGGGTTTTCGGCGGCCAGTTTACGGAAATCGTCCAAAGCCTCTTGGAACAAAGCTTCCGCTTCTTTCCGCCGACTGCTGTCGGCGCGAACCAAAAGTCCTAAATCATTCAGCGTCGTTGCCACATCAGCCAAATAGACCGTGGGATTTTCGGCGGCCAGTTTACGGAAATAGCCCAAAGCCTCTTGGAACAAAGCTTCCGCTTCTTTCCGCCGACTGCTGTCGGCGCGAACCAAGATCCCTAAATTATTCAGCGTCGTTGCCACATAAGATAAATAGACGGCGGGATTTTCGGCGGCTAGTTTGCGAAAATCGCCCAAAGCCTCTTGGTAGGCCTGCTCCGATGCCTTGAATTGATTGTTATTTTGTAAAAAAAGAGCGTAAGCAAATAAATTATCAGGCGTTCTGGCGGATTTCAAAGCTTTTTCAAAGAACTGGCTGGTTTGTGTGATACGGTCGGGCAAGCTGTAGTCAATCGCTGTCAGTTTGGCTTTTAACAAAAATTCACTGGCATTATCCTCTAATTGTGCGGTGATTTCGGCCAGTTCTGTGTGTAAGCGCTGTTGTTTGTCTAGCAGTGCGACTTGGTCGCGGCCTATGCTTTCTGCATCTAAAATAGCCCGTGCGGACTTATAATCGCCTGCTTCAAAGTATTGCTTGGCTAAACGCAGCCGCTCGGTATTAATGAGGATTTTATTAAAATCGTCTGCCAGCTTTAGCACATCACGTTTGAAGTCTTCTAATTTTTTTAGTGTATCTTTTAGCTCTTGTCTAAAAGTTGGATCATCAGGATAAGTCTTAACATGCTGCTGTGTTTTTTCAAGTTCAGTTTGTAAAGCTTGGTAGTCGGCTGAACGGTATAAATTAACGTCCCCTGTGGTATTGATCGCTGTCCCATTACCGATGGCTGTGGCTGTTATGGTCTGCGCAGCCATACCTTGACCGGAAGCCGTAATATTCAGTATAGGTGTTTTTTTATCATCAGCTTTGTGAATATATTCTGTATAAACCGCCCAACCGCTGATGAATATAGCAGCCAAAAAACTGCCAACGAATGCTAGTTTTGCTCGGTTATTCTCATTCAAAGAATTCCAGAATTTGTTCCATAAAGTGCTTGCGTTCATTAACCTGTTCCCATCTGTTTCAATTGGGTTGGCTGTTGTTAACCGGATATTAAGCTAACTAACAAACTTTCAATTTTTGCCATTGCCGTTGCTTTCAGTTATGAATAATTCGCAACAACGCGAGGACAGGGGTCAGTAGTACTGTCCTTTTGTACCACGAATGGTAATTTCTTATTTTGTTGGTGTGTGACCTTAGATTCAAGACTTCGCTTTTTATGGTCAAATTCAATCAATATTTATTTTGTTAATTTTGATGCTCCTTGGTATGAAGCACACACGATTATACTGAACTTAGTTGCAAGATAGTTATGCAACATATTAACTGGTTATAAAAAATATATTTGACTGGCTGAAATTAGCACATTGCGAACTTCATTCTGCCATATTCATCGCCATAAAGCGGCCAGTCGTGACCGGCAGAAATTGGCCGGAGTGACTCAGTGATAATGCTAATTTGCTCGCCGAATACCGGACACCCAGCTGGGTCACAAGAAGCCTCAACTATAGAAATTGGAAAGTTACCCCGAACGGCAGGTAGTGGCCGTTTGGTTGAGGTCGCCAACGGCGGCTTTGTGGTCCTCCAATTCCAGAATCTGGCTTCGGCCGACTGGCGGCTTTGGAAAAGCGCGATTGGCAAAAATGGGTCGAAACTGTCTATTAGCTATTCCCTAAAACAATCTTTCACTTCTGGCCTAATCCTATCGGAATCGGTGTGTGGCTTTATGTGAAATGATAGCAATGTCATTCAACATTAATACTTTTCAATTATCAGCACTGACGTTACCAGCCCAATGTACTGTAAGGCACTGATTTCTTAAACAGCATTATTAGCATCTGGCAAATCTTCAATGTTGTTTTCTATAGTTACCGACTAAAGTTTGCATGGCGATTGACAGGCAATATATTTGATACCGGCATATAGTTCCGACAATGAATAAGAAAATACCATATAAAACAACATATTAAATGCATTTTAGACATCGGCAAAACAATCGGCAAAATTACAATAAATTCGTATACTATGCCTTATAAAAAACAATAGCTTACGAATATATAAGATCGGCATGAACCCACTCATTGAAACAAGCTACCGAATCGAGCCTTGCCTGCTTGAAAATATCCCTATGGGCATCACTGATTTAATTGCGAATCTAACCGAATCGTCAACAAGAATTGCCAGTCGGTTACATCCTCGCACTGCAGAAAGCTTGGCGGAGCTGGTTAGGATCATGAACTGCTATTACTCGAACTTAATCGAAGGCCATCATACCAAGCCACGAGATATTGAACGAGCATTAGCCGATGATCTAGACCAAGACGAATTGCGGCGTAACTTACAGGTTGAGGCGCGCGCTCATGTCAGAGTACAACGAATTATCGATCAGCAGCATGCTGAGGGAATTTTGCCAGAACCTGCATCTATTGAATTTTTGTGCTGGCTACACACTGAATTCTACCGAGATGCGTCAGAATCTATGCTTGGGATTAAAAATGATAAGGGTGGATTTAAAATGGTCCCTGGCCAGTTCCGCACTAGGCCTGAACACGATGTGTCAGTAGGTAGGCATATTCCGCCTACCAGTGATCATGTTAATGACTTTATGCGTTACTTCGAACAACGCTATCGACTAGAGAAGATGGGCAAAGGTCAGCAGATTATTGCGATGGCAGCAGCCCACCATAGGCTTGCCTATATTCACCCATTCCCTGATGGTAATGGGCGCGTCAGTCGCTTAATGAGTCATGCGATGGGGCTTAAGGCTGGCATTGGTGCGTCGGGGCTATGGTCAGTTTCACGGGGACTTGCTCGTGGCCTGCAGAGTCGGCAAGACTACAAACAAAAGATGGATTATGCAGATACGCCCCGACAAGGTGATTTAGATGGTCGCGGTAACTTATCCCAACAGGCATTGATTGACTTTATTCACTGGTTTTTGGAGGTTTGCCTTGATCAGGTAAACTTCATGACCAGCCTATTGGAACTTGATCGTTTAACTAAGCGCCTCAAAGACTATGGAGAACACCAAGCGTTAAAGCCAGAGGCATTTTTTATTTTGGAAAGGGTATTACTGCAGGGTGAAATGCCGCGTGGCGAAGCTGAACGCATCACTGGTTTGAAAGAACGCAGTGCTCGTATGGTGCTGTCAAGTTTAATTAATGATGGCATCTTACAGTCGGAAACGCCTAAAGGCCCGGTAACGCTTCATTTTGGTAGTAACTCAGTTGAATTTCTATTTCCAAAGCTTTTTGCTGAAAACTAACGCCACACTTCGGAATTTAATTAAGCCCAAATTGTTAACTAATAGGAATGGAAAATAGAAAACTGTTCTAAAAAGGTATGAAATTTCATGTGCATAAAATGTGCTTCTGTGTGGTTTCTGTCCAACATTTCAGGGCGTTTCGCAGCTCACAATGACACATTTGCAGAATGTAAGGCATTGTTTTAGTTGATATTATTAATTATAACCAGGTCTTTTAATGCGATGGTCATGCGTTCGAATCGCATGCGACCCACCATAAATACCATATAAATCAACCAGTTAGGGATTTTTCTCAACTGGTTTTTTTATGCCTTTCGTAAAACTTTCCACTTTCTTTCCACTTTCTTTCCACTTTCTTTCCACTTTTTTTATTTTCATTATTAACGCCAGCCAGGGGATTAAGTTCTACTACCTGGTTCATGTAACTTGGTGAAAGGTGTGAATACCTCATTGTCATTTGCAAAGATGAATGACCAAGAAGCTGTTGAAGGGCTCGAATGTACCCCCACCCATGACAAAATGGCTAGCGAAGGTGCGCCTAAGAATGCGCGACAACTGAAGGGGGGGGGAACCTGAAGTATCTTGTATATTGCTAACTATGACACGAAATTGTCTGTCCCGAGTGCGCCACCAAAAGCTTCATGCTGGGGAATACCGTTATCGTGCCTATGCACCGGGTATCAAGGCACAATTGATAGGCATGGCATCAATCCGTGACGCGGCGAACTGAGCGTTAGACTGGAAGTGGAGGCTAATGAGCTGTGGTCGCATGCGGGAACCAAGCCCAACCAACGCTGGCGTTGGTATACCCAAGGGCACAAGTGTCGTTGACCACGCCACCAATACGATCTTGGCTTATGTGACAGATGACGTTTTTAAGCAACTCAAAGCGCTGCTTGATCCTTTATATTATTTATGCCTTTGGGTACACCGACGATTGGGGCGCTTATTCACGCCATTTAGATGCTGACCAACATGAAATTGGCAAACGTAACACTCAGAAAATTGAGCGCCAAAATTTGAACCTGGGAACCTGGATCAAACGGCTGACACATAAGGCAATTTGCTCCTCCAAACTCGAAGTCATGCATGATACGGTCATTGATTTACTCATCAATAAGGCTGAATTCGGGAGAAATATTTATTTATGATTCAGATTTTACCCACTACCGCCGACCGCAACAAGGCGGGCGACAGCTGCGTTTTTTCGGCGAGTAATTGCTGGAATTTTTTGATCGTGGATTCCACGTCGATATTATCAACTGTCAAACTTAAAACCCGTAACGTGCTGATTGACAGTTATTATAAGGCAGCTTCAAAAACCCAAAGGCCTTCAAGGTGCCGTTCTTGCGCGGCTTGTTGCTTGCGGCAACTGGCAAAAACTATAACAAGAAAATTAACCTAGCCATGCAAGCATAGCTATTCGCGTCTATAGAGACAATTAACGGTCTTTTCGGTAAAGGTATTTTGAATGTGGATTTTAGCGAAACCCATTATAAAGCTTTATTTTTGAAAATTATGCCGAATAATTACAATTTAACTAACTTTATAGTCGGCATAGAAAAATCTAGATTCTATGTATTAAATATTTAATACATACCAGAATAGTATTGATGCACTGATATATGGCGTCCCCAGGGGGGTTCGAACCCCCGTTACCGCCGTGAAAGGGCGGTGTCCTAGGCCACTAGACGATGGGGACCAAGGAGCTTATTTATCTTTTTACAACTTAAACTGACACCAGTTTTTTTAAAAATGGCGTCCCCAGGGGGGTTCGAACCCCCGTTACCGCCGTGAAAGGGCGGTGTCCTAGGCCACTAGACGATGGGGACTAATAACTAACTATTTATATCCTGGTGGAGCCAAGCGGAATCGAACCGCTGACCTCAACACTGCCAGTGTTGCGCTCTACCAATTGAGCTATGGCCCCTCAATTAAGAAGGGAGATTATATATCATTTTAAAATCATATCCAATAAAATTCACCATTAAATGCAATTAATCTTGGCGAATAATGTGGTCGGATTGAAAAAATACTGGACTATAGCAACTTGCATTTCCCATTCTTTTAAAAAAGAATGGGCGTTATTCGTTGAATTAAAGTGTTATGCAAATAATCAGTATTTCTCCAAAGCCTTCGGCATTTTCCTAACCACACAAAAAATCTTTCTCCCCCCAGGATCATTTGGAGCTAGTCGGTAATAGATTTCCCCGTATAGCCACCATCGACCAGCAACGAAGTTACCTATGAAATAGGATGTATCAACACGCCTGATTAAGCAGCTTTGTGCTGCAATCAGTTATCTAGTGGCGACAAATGCAATCACTCACAGTTGTAAAAGACTTCATATATCCAAACACTGCCTGCCACCTCAGCTCGAGTTTGCAAGCGAGCCGCTATTTTTAGTAAAGATTTTTCTGGGTGTCCTACCCAAAAATCCTCAAAAATTTAACGACGGTTAAATTGCTACGCAAGCCCGAGCCTCCTACTACTATATTGCTCTCATCCAACAAGGCACTGCCATTAAGCCAAGCTTATTTGGTAGAAATAACAGGCGGATAATTACCTAATTTAGAGATTAACATAGTAAAAAAGCGAGCGATGGAAATGAGCCAAAAGCGAATTGAAGCTAATGATTTCAAGGCGCACCACCGCCAAACTGACACCCATTCACACGGGCGCGTAGCTCACCCTTCGCATTAGGCTTGGTAAAAAAGTGTGAAAACATTACAAAACGTGGTGAACGAAGCAATGACGTGGCTGGAGCAGAAACCAGTGACAGCCAGTGCTTATTCGCAGGCCAGGTACAAGCTAAAACATACCGCATTTATTGAACTCAACCAAGTGGCCGTTGTCGACACCCTCTATAGCGATGACCAATATCAGACATTCTGGGCTTGGCGGGTACTGGCGATCGATGGTTCAAGGCTTGTGCTACCGGACACCCTGGCCGTGCGTGAAGAATTTGGCACGATTGCGTGGTCGAGAAATACAAGACGAGCGTCCGTATGCCTTAGCATCGGTATTGTATGGCGTACTAAACCGGGTGGCCTTGGAGGCCACCTTAGGCAAGGCTTATGAAATCGATTTGGCGGTGGAACATTTGAAGGCGGGTAAGGTGCTGGCGATGGACCGTAATTATCCCTCTTATCGAATGTTGGCAGCAACCCACCAGTATTTCCGCGACTTTGTCGTCCGTCGCTCGGCAGATGCTCAAAGGCGAAGGCCTCGACAGCCAAGTCGTCACCCTGACACCGTGTGCGGAACAAGCACCATTGATTCGGCAACAGGGTCTTCCCCCAATTAACTTAACATCCGCTTTGTGCGCGTAAGATTGAACACAGGCGAAGATGTGAAGTATTGGTGACATCTTTACTGGATGAGAACGCTACCCACTGCCGAATTCTTAGCCCTATATGGGCTGCGCTGGGGCATGGAGAGCTTTTACGGCCTACTCAAGACCTCCTCGCTTGGCGTTGGAAAACTTCACCGCAGCATTAAGTGCTGAAGCAAGTCAGACAAGATTTTTACGCCACCGTGTATTTACCCGGCGTGGAGTCGCTGTTGACGGATGTGGCGCAAGCCCTGCTCAATGCGCTAAGACCACGAAGTTCCACAGACGGTCAACCGTGCCGTGTCGTTCAATGTGATCACAAATCACGCATTGGCTTTGTTGCTGAGCGACAAGAACACCGATGCACTGCTGGAAAAGCTAACTGAGTTATTTCTAACCAATCCATGTCTTGATCGACGTCACCGCAATCCACCACGTAAAAATTCATCGTCCAGAGTGTTGCTGAACTTCCAGAGACGCCATAAAAAGCATTGTTTTTAGATGACTTCTCTTAACTTAATGGGCAAGTGACCCAATAAAGAGATGAACATCGCAGCAATGACTTTACGCCCTTGATATCGACCGGTTGCATTTTCCCTTCGCAAACAGCACGCTCTATAAAATGCCGGTATCGATATTGCTTTGTTTAATATTATTAATTATTACCCAGCCTATTAGCCCGCGCTACTCGAACATCCAGGTTTCAGCCGGGTTAATTAACAGACTTCTCACTTTGCAGCGCTTGAAGGAGTTGCTTAGGTGGTAAGTAACCCGGGAACACAGAGCCACCAGTAGTCACAATCATCGGAGTACCTTTTACTTCAAAGTCCTCGGCTAATTGCATATGTTCATCAACTGGGTTCTCACAAGTTTTAGACGGAATATTTTCGCCATTTTTTGACGCTGTTAGTGCAGCTTTACGATCGCTAGCGCACCAAACTGAAACAGCTTTATCATAAGATTCCGAAGGCTTGCCTGCCCTAGGAAAAAACAGATAATTAATGGTAATACCTTCAGCCATATATTGAT
>Ga0208116_1000388_pt1 | contig 14068 bp, 25 predicted proteins | sample LakWasMeta9_HOW4_2_FD_183859 | JGI IMG/M metagenome (GOLD analysis project Ga0208116, IMG submission 183859) | Freshwater sediment methanotrophic microbial communities from Lake Washington under simulated oxygen tension - Sediment Metagenome... | ecosystem: Environmental > Aquatic > Freshwater >... | reverse complement strand
TAAATACCCACTCCATAAACATCACCAGATTCAGCTGGCACCAAGATGTTTACAGGCTAGATACTTACTACGGACTAACCTTTCGCCGTTTTCTAGTTTGATACCTATTCATATCTAGCAACCTTGCAAGGGTTCTTTTTTCAGTGCCGGTACTTTCCCGGCTGTCAGAATGTTTAGCTATAACCACTTCCAGAATTTTCAGCATTCAAAGCACATCTGTGTAGCCGTACTCTCGGGCTCCTCAATAAGTCATACAGCTACCTATTGCCTCAACGCCTCCACGGGGTGTTCTTACGCTGCCTTCAGCTCACCAAACGACTGCTCTAGCCAGCGCTGCGCTGTACTGCTATCAACCTTGTACGTTGTTGCTACCAGGTTAATAATTGCTTGAGCAGTAGGGCGCTTGCCTGTTGCTTTCGCCAATGAAACATGGCTAGTTGTAACTTCGTTTTGTTCATTTACTGAAACACTTAGTGCGCCTGTGCCGGTGTTTACTGAATCAACAAATGCATTGGTAACGGCATCACCGTCCGGTATTGAGGCATCGACAACCACGCCATTTTCTAAAATTTCTTTTGATAATTCGCGTGCCTGTTCTGCTTTGGCTTTTGCTGCTGCCTCGGCTTCTTCTTGCTCTGCCTGCAGCAATGAATCATGCTGGCGTTTTAACGCATTGAATGTTTTAGCCTTAATCTCAGCTGCCTCGGCGGTGAACTCTTGATATTCCTGCTCGCCGATCACCAGATCATCAACAGTCGCCATTAGAAAGCTAATCTGGTTTGAAAAATCACACTCTGACGCAGTAATAATATTGTTCTTAATAGCTTGAATCTTGGCCTTAATGCGATCAACACGCGCTTGCTCTCTAGCGGCCAGCTGCGCCTCGGCTTCTCTCGCTGCCTGCTCTGCCTGTAATGCGCGGTTCTGGGCTTCCAGTTGCTCTTGCGCCTTCTTGCCAGATAGAATTGATGCAAGCGTATCAAGCGTAGCTTTTAATGCGTACTCGGCTTCTATAAAGCGTTCGCCATACTCGGCTGGCGTAGGAACTAACGGGGATAATTCCGCGATAGCCTCTTCAATATCTGCCACTGATTTATTCATAACTTCCAGCGGCTTATTCTTGATTGCATCAATCTTGTTTTGAATAGCGGCCTTTGCATCTTCTTCTGCTTTGAGCTTGGCTGCTTTCTCGGTTTCGATACGCTCTTCTTCGGCTTTAATATCAGCGTGAAACTTATCTTCGTGCGGCGTTACTGCGCTTTCAAGTTCGGTGTACTTTGATTCAAGCAATTTTCCGATAGCTGTGATGGGGGCTTTACGTGCAGCACGCTCTTTATCTGCATCAATACGGATGGCACGTAAGATAGCGCGATGCTCTTTCGCTACGGCCATTCCTTCTTTGGTTTGAATGTTGTAAGTAATACCTGTGCTATTTGCAATCTCAGCGTCTAGGCGAGCTTTAAACGGCTCGTAAACTGCTGCAGCGTATGCTTCTGGGTCTAGTGTAACCAGCGCTTGATTAGCAACGCTGCCGGCTTCTACTGTTTGTAATGGCTTGCTCATGATGTTTTCCTTTGGTCGTAATTTTCTAAAAGTGCTTCGATGTGTTCTGGCTTGAACTTCTCTAGCTTTTCTCTTACTTTGCCTTCTGCTACAAATACTGCTTTCTCTAACTTGTTGATGTAATCGTCATCACGCCATACGCGCTGGATATATAGGCGCATGTGTTCTGGCATTCGCGGATCAAAGCTCACCCAATCCCACCATTCCGCACCGCATACCCAGATACAACCTTGCACCTGTGGCATAAATTCTTTTTCGTTCATGCCGTTAATGAATCGATCAATGTGAATTTTCGGGTCTTTCGGGCACTTAAATTCACAACCGCCATTACTACCTACAAGGCCGTCAGGTGATACGCCTGTAATATCCCCGTATTTCTGGTGCTTAATAAACGAGGCTTGATTAACAATGTTTCCAGTCCGAAAGCTGTATGCTGACCTTGCAAAAGGCTCTGTATCACGCCCCCATTTGAGAGCGTAAGAATCCATGCCGGTATCAATAAAATCATTCGTTAATCGCTCTACTACAATTTGATTGATTAAGTCGGCGTAAGCCTTCGTTCCTTCTGCCAATAAATCAACAAAGCGAGATCCGGTGAACCTGCCAGCGCGGTCCATGTACCACTGTTGGGTACGCTGTTCTGGGCTTAATAGGTTCTCGTTTTGAAACATTATGCTTGGCCTTGCTGTTGCGCTTCGGCCTGCGCCATTTCAGCTACGAAAGAATCTTGAACTGTTGGCGCCTGGTTAAAGTCTGCTTCTTTTGCAATTTCTAAAATGCGCAGGTACTCTGGCTCGCCTACTAGAACTGCATCAGCGCGATTAGCTTTGCCTATGGCTTTCCATTGCGTTAAGAAGGCTGCTGAACCTTTTGCAGCGAATGCTTCTAGTGCGGTAATCAAACCAGCGCGGCGGCTTTCCTGCTCTGCATCAATTACACGGCCTTGCTGCTGCTCTTGTGCTTGGCGGCCATAGTCAGCGCCATTGCGTGGGCGTGCAGGTGCTTCATTAATGTCTTTAATTGGTGAATCTATCAATTCATCGTATGTATAAACACCAAGGATCGCAGATGGCGCATAAAGCCTTGCCCAGTTCTTTACCTGCAAGTACCCCATCTGCTGCTTTACGTTGGTTTTCCAAAGCGGGCTATTCTTAGTAGTCACTGAATTGCTACTAAGCCACTCACCCCAAGTAATCTCACCTTGGCCGCGAAGTACTGCACCCACTCGGCAGCTAACAGACATAGACGCTCCGCTGCCTACTTCATCTTTATATTCGTAGCTGAATGTTCCAGATATGGATTTGCTTGAACAAACAACCGCATTAACCAGCTGCGCCTCATAACCCAAAGTACTGCCGACTAAGTGTGTTTTTTGAGCGACTATGAACGGGTCCATGCCCCAATTCATTGACTGCATAACAACTGCAGCACAATCGCCTTCGTTATTTTGTAAATGCTTAGGCACAGTAACTTTGCTTGATGCCATTAACTTAGCAATTTTTGTAACTCTAGCCATGTGGTCATCGCTACTCATAATTGATAGTGATGACATGCGGCTTGGCTCAATGGTATTAAGTTGAGAATCTTGCTTAACTGCTAAACCTGTATTTGCTTCCATTTGATACCTTTCTTTGATCGGGACTATGCCGATAGTTGAAAAATCTTATAAAACTACTTTTATTGCTCTGCAAAAACTTTTAAGCTTTCCGCTGCCATGCCTGCGGCAATAGCTGTAATACTCAAAAAATCCCATTGCTAATATTCCAATCTGCTTACTCGGCGGCAATCAATCGTTGCATTGCTACTTTTAAAATCTACATTGCACCAACCTTTAAATTCACTTATCAATGCACGCTTTTCAAGCTCTGCCGTAAGCTGCTTTTGAATCTCAATCGCACCAAAGAATGTACAAATAACAATCAGCGCCCATAAAATGCTTTGCAGGAAACTAGCCATGTGGAAAGTACCTCGCATGTAAATCACGCATCATCTGGCGGTTATATTCAAGTTTGTCTGGTGCAGCATCAAAGCCAGCTTGGTATTGGTCGAAGCCTTCGCGCCAGTTAGGATCAAGCTGAATGAGTGGCTTTGTTGCACCAAACACGTTGATAACAACTAACTTTTCGGCTGCCATGATTAGGCGGCCTCGGCTTTAGCGATGGCGGCGCGCGCTTTTTCAATTGCCGCTTTTTCTTTTTCTGTCACATGAACAAGAAATGAATCCTCATTAAACTGAGCCAACATATCTTTCAAAGCCGCCAGCAGTTCTTTGCTCTGTTGCTCCGCGCTCAAGCAGCGCTCTAAAAGAGGGCTAGAATTGATAGCTGTTTCTTTAAAGTAAAGTAGCGCATCACGCTGAGATACAAGGCCGGCCACTTCATCAAAAGTAGCTTCTTCTGGATTAGCCTTAATAACCTCGCGGATTTGGCGCAATTCTTCCCATGCCGCATCGCGCTGTTCCAAAACAGCAGAAATTCTGTTAATGGTTGTCATGATTACGCCGCCTCTGGACTTGTATGCGCACCCATCACGCGATAATCATTTAGTGTTAATACTCTTGGCTTAACTGGATCAGGTTTGCACACCAAGCGCAGGCCAGCTTGTTTAATGTTGGCTACATCAGCATCAGTTAAGCGGTTCGCATTAACTTGTAGCTGCTGCACATCTAAGCCTTGTTTTAATAAATTCATGTTCATTCACCTTAAAAAATACCGCCGGTACTAACTTATGCTTGCGTTCCCGGCGGTTAAGTGGGGAGGTATCGAGGCGGTGTTTTGCGTCGATGTGTGAATATTACCTGCGGGTAATGTGTATGTCAATACCTATAGGTAATTTATTTTAAGGATTTAAAGTAGAGAAAATTTAGACGAAAAAAAACCGCCTCAGTGAGCGGTTGTGGGAACTATCCGATTTAAGCGGATGGATGAATGGGCGTAAAAAAACCGCCAACCGGCGGCTTTTTCTTAATTTATTACTACGCGTGCGTTTTGTCCAATATGCGGTCAATAGTTTCAATTTGACTGCACAGATCATTGGCCATGTCTAATGCAAGGTCTAAAAGCTGAATAAATTCAGTTTTTGTTGTTGGGTTCAATAGGTTTTTAATTGTGTCCATGTTCATGCTCTTCTCCTTAGCAAAACAATTTTAAAATGCTGCTTGGCGCTCGATTTCATTGATAGCGGTGTCAAAATCTTCACGATTATTAGCTTTTAATGCTGCTGCGACTTTTTCCATTCTAGTTATTTGCTCTTTAGCATTTATTAATAGCCTTGTTGCATCATAATCAACATTAAACACTTCTGCGTTTGTGATGATAATATCAATCAATGCAGTAAATGCTTGCAAGCTAACCAGCATCATGTGTATGTTTGGGTTAGGAACTATTTCCATTCCCAAAAAGCCATGGCTACGAGCTTGTGATATTACTCTGTTGCTTGATTCAAAAACTTTATTCCAAACAGCTTCAACTCTAGTTTTGATGAGCAAATCATCAAATAATTCAATGTTATTCATTTTTTATTCTTTAAAACTGAAAAAAGATATTGACGATCTCGTCAACATCAACAATCGTATAGTAAACAATAATTACCCTCTAGTAAATAGCCTATTGTTAACTAAGTAGCTAATTGGTAACTATTTACTAGCTTGCAGTAAGATTAGTGTACTAAACGCAGCTAGTGGAAGCAGCCAGGCTTACATAAGGCATAATGGAAGTCTGGGATAAATGAATCTGATAATCAATCATTGGTAATCACCAGATTTATTCAATAGCTAATGGCAGTGATAGCCGCCTGTTTTTCTATCGTGATGACAGCCATTAGCATCGGTGCGGCCAGAGTGCGCAAATGCTGAGAGTGAAAATGCCAAAGCTAAAACGATTAGTACATATTTCATAACATACTCCTTACGTTTGCCAGATTGTCAGCTCTGGCATTGCTGTTAATTTATGCAGTCATATACATACTGATTTATATGAGGCTTTAATGAAAGCCTGGCATATCTGCCATATTTTGCGCATTCAGCATCTGCAATCTTTTGAGCTTCTGCTGCGTCCTGTATCCTTGCTTGCACCATAACGCTGCGTTCAGACGAGCTTATAAGCTTAGCGGCGCATCCGGATATTAATGATGTTAAGAAAATGGCTATTAATGTTATAGATAGTTTCATGATTATTTTTTGTAACAATTAGAGGATTTCTGCATTAACTTTTAACACACTCAAATATATATCTGTCTGAGTTGGGGGATGTAACTTGCTGCGTTCTGGCAGAAAGCCCCTTTTTCATGCACTCCTGATCGGCTAATAGTAGAGCCTTCTCAATGCCCATATCTGGGAAGCCTGCTCTTACTACGACTGTCCTATCTGTGACAGCTGTTACTTGGGTTGCGCAAGCGGTCATAAGTAACACGGCCGCCAGAAGTGATAATTTATTCATGTAAAACCTTTGTTATTTATTTTTAGATAGGGCGATAAAATATGAGATTAATATTACTGCGGTGATTTGCACCAATATCATCCCAATATCAATTCTGGCGCTAAAATTGTTTCCGGGTAAATTAAATATAAATGAATAGCCATAATCTTTTACCGAGCCGTGATAGCCATAAACAATATATGGCGGGAATAAAATCATTAGCGCTATTGCCGCTGCTACAATCTTTGGGTTTATTCCGTTTTTTAATGTTTCGTTAATTAGCTGCATTAAAACTCTTCACTTTTCCATACTTTCAACACGCGGCCAAACACTTCAAAGTCCATATCGCTTGTAATCGTCCATGTTTCGTATTTCTTATTTTCTGAAATAACTCTAACACCTTCACCTGGTATTCTTTGAAGTGTTTTAATGAATCCTTCATCGCCGATTCTAAAAAAATAAACACCATCATAATCCAAGCTTTTAACGCCGGAATCTACTAGAAGTGGGTCACCGGAATTAAACATGCCGCGCATGGAATCACCAAACCCGGTAACAATGGCTAGATTATTCTTTCCAGTATTAGATGGTACGTTTTTATTTAACCACTCTGGCGTTACTCGCCATCCAGTGATCTGCCCTGATTCGCCTCGAAGCACCAAACCGTTACCCATTGCCCCTCTAACATCGTGATACTGATTAATTACAATCTCATCATTGTTAGAATTTTTATCTATTGTATTTAGTGAGGGTTCATTTGTATCGATGCTTAACCAGCCAGGAAAAAGCTGATCTAGTTTATCGACCATATCCTCACCAATCCGCTTTTTTGCTGGCTTACCCTCTTCATAAAGCATACGAGAAACGTAGCTAGGGTTAACTTCCAGCCCATCTGCAAGCCTAGATTGGCCCCCAACTTTGTCAACTAGCTTTACTAGAGCTAGCCGTCTTAATTCGTATTTATCCATAAGTTTTATATTCCCAAACAATTACCCGCGAGTAAATAACCCGTAGGTATTGACATACACATTACCCATAGGTAATATTCGCTCATGGATAAATTATTAAATTTCATCAACAGCCTAGACCAATTGGAGAAAGATAGATTTTCTGCTGGATGCTTAACTTCAATTGGGTACTTTAGAAAGGCCGTATCAAAAGGCTCATTACTAAGCCCAGCCTTGTGTGTGTTGGTTGAAAAGCACAGCAACATGAAAGTTACTCGCAAAGACCTTCGCCCGGATGACTGGCAAGCAATCTGGCCTGAACTCGTAGAAGCCGCTTAGAAAGGTATCGCTTATGTCAAATGAAAAAATAGCATTTTCACGCACTAGCCGCACTGGTGAAGAGCTAGCTGAGTTGCGTGTTAATTCCCCTCGCCATATTTTGGCCGTCATTGATTCAGTTGCTATTTCAGAAACCAGATCATCAGGTAAAAACGTTTCACGTACTGACATTGTTAATCGCGTCCTTGGTATTTTTGTTGAACATAAGATTGATGAAGCCAGTTTAGTTAGCAGGGCGCTTCAAGACAATCCGACAGTGCTGGAATAACGTTAATGATTAATTCCAGTACTAAAACATCGAGATTCAACGGCGCTGATTACAAGCACAAACGCGACAGCGCACGCTTAACCAGTCAGCACAACGACATATTCAATCTAATGGCCGATGGCGTGTTTAGAACATTAGGCCAAATCTCAGAGTTAACCGGACACCATGAATCAAGCGTGAGCGCACAGTTGCGCCATATGCGTAAGCCTCGCTTTGGTTCGCACCAGGTTAATCGTGCATATAAAGGCAAAGGCCTTTACGAGTATCAGCTAGTTGTCAATTTAAAGGCAGCAGCTTAGATGTTTTTCAATGCTGGCCGGTGCGTACACACCGTTATCGTGATTCAAGCCCACGGTTTATGCCAGCACCCTATTAATGGCTTGATGGAAGGCTTGTAGATGGCGCGGCAGCAGTTATTAGATATACATAGAGAACTTATTGTTGATTTGTTCGCCGGTGGCGGCGGTATGTCCGAGGGCATTCTTAGAGCGCTTGGTCGCAATCCTGATATTGCAATTAACCACAATGATGATGCATTAAGTATGCATCGCGCTAATCACCCTCAAACACGTCACTTTGTAGCAGATGTATTTGAAGTGTGCCCACATTCAGTAGTGCATGGCCGCCCGGTTGGGCACTTACATGCAAGCCCAGACTGCACGCACCATAGCCAAGCAGCAGGCGGCCAGCCTCGTAATGAAAAGCGCCGCGCGTTGTCATGGGTTGTTGTTCGCTGGGCGGGTCAAGTTAGGCCGCGAATCATTACGCTTGAGAATGTTAAACAAGTACTCCAATGGGGTCCTTTGATTGCGAAGCGCGATAAAACCACTGGACGAGTTGTTACGCTGGATAAAATCATTGGTGAAGATGGAAAGCCAACTAACCGTATCGCTTCACCTGGCGAAGTTGTCCCACGTGAAAAGCAATATTTGGTACCAGATAAGAAGCGTGCCGGCACAACCTGGAACAGATTTGTCCGCATGCTTGAAGGAATGGGATATGAAGTAAAACATAAGCTCATGGTATCAGCAGATCATGGCGACGGTACTACCCGTGAGCGCTTATATCTGCATGCGCGCTGCGATGGCTTGCCTGTTGAGTTTCCTGAACCTAGTTATTTCAAAAATCCTAAACGCGGTCAGATGAAGTGGAGCGCTGCGCACGAACACATCGATTTCAGTATTGAATCTCAATCTATATTTGATCGTAAAAAGCCATTGGCTGAAGCCACGATGCGCCGCATAGCTAAAGGCATGATGAAGTACGTTATCAATAATGCTGATCCTTTCATTGTTCAAGTCACCCAAAGTAGTGCTAATGGCGTGCATGATATTAAAAACCCATTGAACACAATTACCACTGCCAAAGGCGGTGAGTTCACGCTTGTTACACCGGTGATGGTGCAGGCCGGACATGGTGAAGGGTCTGGCGAATCAAAGCGCTGGGGTATGGGGGCCAAGGATGTTCAATCGCCGTTAGGCACGATAGTCGCAAATGGCGGTGGCCATGCAGTAGCCGCAGCTTATCTTGCTACTATTGGATATGGTGAACGTGCAGGTCAGGAACCAAGGGTGAAGGACATTGATTCACCTGTTGGAACCATAGTCGGGAGCAATAAAAATGCTCTTGTAACAACTTTCCTTGCCCAATACAACAACACCGGAAACGGCCAGCCAAACCTTGGTCATGACGTACGCGATCCTGTAAGCACAATCATTTCACAAAGAACAGTTCAAGGCCTTGTTTCTGCCAGCCTTCTTGAGATGGGCGAAGATGTGATTACAGAAAAAGCTTTGCGTGTATCAGCTTTCTTAATGAGCTACTACGGCACTGACAATATGAGCAGCGTTAATGAGCCGTTGCCAACCATTACCACTAAAGACCGCTTAGCTTTGGTGACCGTAATTTACCAAGGCATGCCATACCTGATTGTTGATATTAAGTTGCGCATGCTTAAGCCTAAAGAGCTTTATTCGGCTCAAGGCTTTGGTAAAGACTATATTTTCACCCATGGGCACGATGGCAGGCGGTTTAGCGTAGCCGAACAGGTGCGCATGGTAGGTAATAGCGTTTCACCAAATACGGCCGCTGCGCTTATTCGTTGCTGCCATGAAGGTGACGAAATGAGATTGGTCGCGTAATGAACTACTACGAACGCCACCTAGGGGATTATGCGCGTGATACAGCGCATTTAAGCATGCTAGAGCATGGTGCATACACCTTGCTAATGGATCGCTACTACACCACAGAGGCCGGCATACCAGCAGACCAAGTGCATAGGTTAATGCGTGCTCGCAGTAAAGAAGAGAAGGCCGCCGTTGATGTTGTGCTGGCCGAGTTCTTTAGTCTATCTGATGGCGTTTGGGTTAAAGGGCGCATAGAAGAAGAGATTGAAAAATATCTAAGCAAGAAACCTCAAGCGGAAGAGAAGAAGATAAACAATGCTGAACGTCAACGCAGAGCGCGCGAACGTAGAAAAGAGTTGTTTGCTGAACTTGCCAGTCACGGCATTACATTACCTTGGAATACAACTACAGAAGATGCACAAGCCGAACTGTCACGCATAACGTCACACGATAGTAACGCACCTGTCACGCGTGACAACACGGCTAACCAGACACCAGTCACCAAACCCCAAACACCAAATTATCAAACACACAGTAATGAAGCTTTAACCAGTGTAGAGCCAACGCTTGCCGGAACTGTGTGTTTGGAGCTTAAAAAACTAGGCTACCTGGACATAAACCCTAGTCACCCAAAATTGCTATCAATGCTGAAAGCCGGGGCAACGCTAGACGAGTTTGTTAATGCGGCTAAGACGTTAAGTCCGCTTAAAAAGAAATTCGTTTACTTGATGGGCACGGTTGAAGGTATGCGCAAGCAGGCAGCTCAAGACAATGTGACTGTTGGCAACTTTGAAGAGGCGAATAAAGCAAAGGCTTGGCGCAATAACGCTGAGTTGATGGTAGCTAAGGCTAGAGAGCTAGGCATAGGCACATCAGGCATTGGTAAGTTTGATCTAATCGCCAAGATTGACGCAAAAATTGAACAGATGAGGAAACAGGCATGACCGAAAAAACCTGCAATCAATTCATCAAGGAAATGAAAGAGGCCGGATTTTCTTTCACATACCGAGCAACAAACGGAACTCAAACATTCACAGGCAAGGTAGATGCAAGCGGTGAAAGTGAAGTAAAGGCAGTAAAGACGGTTGAACAAAGTCGTAATGAAATTAAACAACTTTTTAAACAAGGATGATGTGATGAAAACATATATCGGCACGAAGATTATTAACGCAACACCAATGACACGCCTGGCTTACAACGAGTTTAGAGGCTGGACATTGCCGGAAAATGAACGCGGTGAAGATGAAGGCTACCTGGTTGAGTACTTGGATGGCGGCGAACCAAATACCGCGCAATACGAAGGCTATGTTTCATGGTCGCCTAAAGCTCAATTTGATAACGCCTACAGAGAAACCAATGGTTTGAGTTTTGGGCTTGCATTAGATGCAATGGCAAAAGGCCACAAAGTTGCACGCGCCGGCTGGAATGGTAAGGGCATGTGGATTGCTAAAGGCGAAGGCACTAAATCACTGCCAGCAGAAAAATTCTGGAACAAGCACTCACGCAATCATGCTGAATTAAACGGCGGTGCAGCGGAAGTGCTTCCGTACGCCATTATGAAAACGGCAACAGGTGAAATCCTCATGGGCTGGCTGGCCAGTCAGTCAGATATGTTTGCTGACGATTGGGGGGTTGTAAATTCAGATGTTAATAACGAAGCCATAAAAGTTGGCGATAAGGTTATTTCAATCAAAGGCGCTAATCGTGCAGGTGTTAATGGCGTGGTTGAAATTATCCGTTCGCAAGAATCAGTAGGCGTGCGCACACCAGGTGGCAGTTTATGGCATGAAGCGGCAATTCATTGGAAGAAAGTAGCGTAATGGCAAGAATCAGTGCAGATACAGCCAAGTGCGCCGGCCAGGCGCCAGACGGTTCAAAGCAGTGCGCATACCGTGAAACATGCTTGCGCTTTGCGGCTCCGGCCAATGAGCGCCAGGTGTGGAGTGACTTCTGGCTGGCCGGTGATGACTGTCCGCAATATCTTTCGATTCCGAAAGTAGCGTAATGACCACAATCACCCTAGTAAAACTACCAGACGGCTCACTCCGCGGAATGAGTGAATCTGATCAGGTGGCTTATAAAAACTTCAAGACACGCTTAAACAAACTTGAAGAGGGTGAGTTGTGTTCAATTGAGGCAAAACTGCCTCGCAACGGTAAGTTTCACCGCAAGTTTTTCAAAATGCTAACGGTAGGTTATGACGCTTGGGAGCCAGGTCGGAAACATAAAACACACAAAGGCCTTGAAGTGCAAAAGAACTTTGAAATATTCCGTAGCGATGTACTGATCGCCGCAGGGTTCTATGAGCAGACGTTTGGTCTGGATGGCCGGTTGCGGTTAGAAGCTAAGTCAATCAGTTTTGCAAGCATGGAGCAGCCAGAGTTTGAAGAAGTCTATAACCGTTGCCTTGATGTGCTGCTGGCAGATGTTTTAAGCACATACGCAGGGCGTGAAGAAGTGAATCAAGTAGTCGAAAAAATGTTGAGGTTTGCATGAAAAAACGTAACAAGAAATATAACCCAAACAAGCATGCAGTAAATCCAAATAGTGCGTTTGAAGCTATCAATTTAGTTAAGCCAGTACGCGATGACAGCAAAGACCGATTAGCGCTTGATGCTCACTTTGCATTAAAAACTTTTACTAGCGGCGTAGCTAACAAAGCTCAGTTTGACGTGCTGGCATACACCGCTGATATGGCGATGATTCTATCAAAGAATCTTTTTGAAAATGCACACATGGAAGAAATTACGGCAGCACGCGAAGGTGTGATCCGCTGCAAGGATAGATTTATTGACACTGGTAAGTTTGGCTTTGATGGTGAAGGCCGTAACGCAGTGGCGTTAGTTATTGAGATTTTCACCGAGCAACTGAATCACGTAACAGGCGCAGAGGTTATTAATTTTACGAAGGCCAGAGATAACCATATCCGCAGCGGTAACTTTTATCGCGGCAAGGAAGTTAGACAGATGGCGGCTGCAGCTTGATAGTCAAAGTTAAACCGCCAAAGCCTAAAACATGCAAAGCCTGCAAAGGTAAATTTACACCAGTTAGACAAATGCAATGCGTATGCAATAACTGGAAGTGCGCAGCCGACCATGCCGAGAACCTGAGAATTAAACGTGAGGCCAGCGAAGCCAAGCGAGTAAGGAAAGAAACTAAACAGAAGATTGAGGCGGCCAAGCCATTAAGCTGGTGGTTGAAAATTGTAGAGCGCTACTGTAACCGCGTAGTGAAGTTAAGGGATTTTGACCAGCCATGTATCAGCTGCGGAACATTCAAGCCAACCATTAAATATGACGCTGGCCATTATCGAACAGTGAAGGCAGCGCCACACCTTCGGTTCAATTTAGACAATATTCACAAGCAATGCAGCAATAACTGCAATGTGCATTTAAGCGGAAATACTTTTCATTACAGGCCTCGTTTGATTAAGAAAATAGGCATGGAGCGGTTTGAGGCAATAGAAAACAACAATGAAATACATCGATACACGATTGATGAGTGCAAGGAATTGATAGTGAAGTTTAAAGCAATGATCAAAGAATTAGAGCAACAACAAAAGGCGGCAGCATGATTGAACCAGGTAGCAGGGCAGAGAAGTTTGCAAAGATTTTAGAATTTTGTACGGACTACAAAGATGCACAGGATATTGCAAAGCATTTATTTACTACTGAAATGACCGCACGCAAGTACATGAAGGTTCTAGTTGATTCAGGGTACGTTACCGTAAAACAGAAATCACTTAAATTCAGCACCATGCGCCAAATTAAAAGAGCGGTTACAAATCTACCAGAGATTGTATTGCTGGACTTGTGTGAGAAGTATCGCGTTAAGTTTTCCGTAGAAACAATCACGGCTAACTCGATCAGGAAAGCAAAGCGCATTGCCGAAAAAGCAGCGGCCGAGAAAATCAACAAAGAGCATAACAATGGATCGATTGACCCAAAGACAGGGGCAAGGGTGTTTCTATTGTCAGGAACACAACACTGGACCAGGGAAAAGAAACCATCGGGAAAGGTTCACGCCAGCGGCGGGACTTTAAATATGGTAATGGCAACGGCCAGCTATTAGATCAAAGCACTAGATAAATAAAAATAAGGGGTAACAATGCGCCAAGTCTGTATTAATCGCCAAGCCGTACTAGATTACATCAAACAATCAGAGGGGAACTTAGACACATATCAAATCGCAGCTGCGCTCAGTACGCCGGAGCGCACAATTCCAGAGCGATCAGTTCGGGCATCTGTCACCTGGTTAATCCTTGCTAATTTCTTGGAGCGCTCAGAAAAGCCAGTGTTCAGAAAGTCACCGGCATCCGAAGGCAAACCATCGCAGACGTACAAAGTATGGCTATACCGATACACAGGCAAGCAAGCGCCAATATCTCGCGTTAGGCACGACCCGGAAGAG
>Ga0208116_1000386_pt1 | contig 14098 bp, 13 predicted proteins | sample LakWasMeta9_HOW4_2_FD_183859 | JGI IMG/M metagenome (GOLD analysis project Ga0208116, IMG submission 183859) | Freshwater sediment methanotrophic microbial communities from Lake Washington under simulated oxygen tension - Sediment Metagenome... | ecosystem: Environmental > Aquatic > Freshwater >... | reverse complement strand
ATATGACGTCTTGAGTGAACGAGCGACCCAAGAAGAGGGCCTTTGTTAACAAGCATGTATGCTAGAGTGCCGAAGGGCCATAAATATGCTGCTTGCGCTGAAGCGGATCAGCATCGCTGACGTCACCATACATTGAGAATCATGCGCGCGCTGTCCCAAAGCTTTTTGATCAGAGCCGACATGGCGCATGCCTATCAACCTCACTTCCCCACGGCCTACGACGCGGATCATAAAGTCTTCGTAAACAAAAAGGCTCCGTGATCAAAGCCAACGCGAACCGACGCTACAACTCCGAAAGTATCTCCACCGCGCGCTTCATCCATTGGTGCGAGGAAGCCGGCGTTCCCTATCAACGCTACTCGCACCGCTACGACCTGCCCTGCGGCAGTACGATCGGACCGATCGCCTCGGCGAAGCTCGGCATCCGCAGCGTCGATATCGGCTGCCCGATGTGGGCGATGCACAGCCTCCGCGAAAGCGCTGGCGTGTTGGATCACGATTATATGATCCGGGTATTGAAGCAGTTTTTCAGCGATTACCCCCCTCTGCACTGCACTGCACTGCACTGCCGCCGGGCAAGACCCTGCCCGGCTTTCCACTCGCTTACACGTTCGGCTTATCGGCCATCGCTTACTGCCCGGGCATCGCTTTTCAATTTTGCGATTCTGAAGCTGAAAGGGACAGCAAACTGGCCATGATCCGCGATAGACCTTTGGCGGACTGGTGATCCTTATACATAGTTTGCAAACATCAGTAGGCTTTTACTCTCCAAGACAACTCATCTTTAAAGCTAACCACATAAGGATTCGTACGTATTGTGCGCTTACCTCTTATCTTGTAGTTTTAACATGCAAAAGTTACATGTCCATATGTTACTTTCCAGCCCCATACCGAGACAATAGGCACAAGTCGCCTTAGGTAATGGCAACCTTATCTCATCAGGAGAGGATTATGCATAGAGTCAACACGAGTACACAAAAAATGACCGCGGTATGTCTGTTTATCGCAGGAATTTTATTCAGCCTGACGGTTTCCGCGGGCGAGACGGATCCCTCGGGAAAGAAGAAGAGGATCCCTTTGCATAGAGACCCCATCGTCAAGAACGCCGCCCGCATGGTCGGCCAGGGCCGGGATATTTTCCGTTTCGATACCTTTGGCGATGAGAAATTCTGGGGCGATACGCTGCAGTTGCATCAAGCCATCCAGGGCGAACGCTTTGGCGGAGTCGGCGCAGGGCTCTCCCCCCAGCAAGCCTTGGGAGTGGGTCTGAAGGTGGACATCGATGCGCTCCCGAAGCAAATCGTCCATCAGCTCAAACGGGGCAAGGTCGACCTGAACGATGTCGCGGTCACCTTGGCCCTCCTGCAGCAAAATGCGGTTGTGGGCGTTAAAGGCAACTTCAATGAGAACGGCGCGTTGAAATCGGTCGGCATTACCTGCGCCCTCTGCCATTCCACGGTGGATGATTCCCTGACGCATGGCGTTGGCCACCGGCTGGACGGCTGGGCGAACCACGACCTCAATGTCGGCGCGATCATCGCCTTCGCGCCCAATCTGCAACCGGTCACCGATTTGCTGAAGCTCGTTAACGGACCGCAATTAAGCAACGACGACGTGCGCGCGGTATTGAACAGTTGGGGGCCCGGCAAGTTCGACGCGGAACTGCTGTTTGACGGCAAGACAGTCAATCCGCAACAGATAACCAACGGGGAAGTTACCGCCACCAATGTGCCTGCGGCAACCCTGCTCCCCGACGCCTTTGACCTTGCCGGCTTCAACCAGCATACCTGGACCGGCGATTGGGGCTCGGTGCCTTATTGGAACGCGCTGGTGGCCGTGCTGGAAATGCATGGAGTCGGCAACTTTTTCGATCCAAGGCTAGACGACCCCGTCAAGTTCCCGATCGCCGCCGCGAATAAGTTTGGCCATACGTCGGTAAACCCAGACAAGGATCAGGTCACTTCCAAACTGCCGGCGCTCCATTTCTATCAGTTGGCCCTGCCGGCGCCGAAGCCGAAAGCCGGCATTGATTTTGATCCGGCAGCGGCCAAGCGGGGAGATGCGTTGTTTAGCGGCAAGGCCAATTGCACCCGCTGCCATGCCGAGCCGCTGTGGACGGAGCCGGGCTGGAACCTGCATACCCCGGAAGAGATGAAGATCGACAGCTTCCAGGCGGACCGGGCGCCGGGCAATACCTACAAGACGATGAACCTGGCCGGCCTTTTCGTGCGCGAACGCGGCTTGTTCATGGACGTAGCGAACAAGGGGCGTTTTTATCACGACGGCCGTTTCACGACATTGATGGACGTGGTCGAGAGTTACACTGCGCGTTTTAGCCTGAATCTGAACGACACGGAAAAACAAGACTTGGTCGAATACTTGAAATCGTTGTAAGAAGGATGGGACGACGGTCGCCATCACACAATGGCGACCGTCATCGGTTGACCTATAACCAATCGGCCGAGTACGCCGATGTCTGCCTACGACTGATGAATGTGCATTCGACATGAAAAAGTCGAGGGACATCTGTGCGTAAATGCTGGATTTCGTACTTCAACCGAGTATACGCGCTAAACCGTATCTACCTGGATTCAATGTATTCACGCATTTTATTTGCGGTATTGCGAAGGATCATATTGGCACCGGATTCCATAATAAACCGCGGAGGGAAATGCTCATCTGATTGCATTACCCGGAAATAAACGAGAGATGTGTTTTGATGTCCGCGTTTTGCTTCAAAATAGAAATCACCTTCCATACCCGCAAAGGTGCCCTGAGTCACTACAAAGTGGATCCATCCTGGATCTTTGTCGTGGAATTGAATCAACGAGAGCATTTTCCAACCCAAAATTCCGCCTTCAATCGCCACTTTGGCGGGGGCTTCAATCACTTTGATGTCATCGATAAATGGAATCAGCTTCTCGTAGACTTCATAGCGTGTAAGAATATCTCGTGTAACCGATACAGGCGCATTGATTGTAAATGCAGCGCCTGCTTGGTATGTTTCTAAAAAAGGTGGATTTGGAGTTTTGCCCAGTTTTGTGGTGACATAGGTCTCATCATCTTCGATAAGAGCCTCATAGTCTTGTGAGCTCAGAAGCGACTGGATTCTTGAAGCTTGCAAGGATGCGCTTGCCGCAATTCCCATGCAGTTGTATCCCATCGCCACAATTACAATCACCCAGCATTTTCGCATAGACATAAAACCGACTATCGATTAGAAGAGCTGTTAGCCCCCGGTTTTGCAGGCTTTAAGAAAGGGGGCATCGACGACCCAGAAGATAGATATTTCAGCCATCTATCATGACTTGAAAGAGCACCTCCCTACGGTTTGTGGAATAATGCAACAAGCTTCATCTTGGCCACTTGTTACTTGCTATAGAGACATCTTGGGTCCAGCAAGCGAATTTGATTCCGCTTTAAATCCAGGGTATTCAGTCAGCAACTCCAGTATTACCGTTTCACAAGCCCCGCAGCCTGCACTAGCCCCGGTAATTCTCGAAATTCTTTCCAGATTGTCGACCCCATTGTCGATAAGTTTGATGATTTGCTGTGTAGTCGTTCCGCTACAGTGACAAATCACGTCGTTTTTTCTGTTCGGATGGTCTGAATTGATCGTGTTCATCGGCATTTTAGGCAAGCGCCTGCATCTGAGCCAACAGCCAATCCGTCCAGGCCGAAAAGTTTTCGCCCTGGGTCGATGACAGCCGGATGATCTGGATATCCGGATTGACCCGCCGCGCGTAATCGATACAGCGCTCGATGTCGAAATCGACATACGGCAATAAATCGGTCTTGTTGATCAGCATCAGATCGGCGGCATGAAACATGTCCGGGTATTTCAGCGGCTTGTCGTCGCCTTCGGTCACCGACAGCACCACGACCTTGTGCGCCTCGCCCAGGTCGAACGAAGACGGGCAGACCAGATTGCCGACATTTTCGATCGCGAGCAGGCTGTTGTCCTGCACGCCCAGATCCATCACCGCATGGCCGATGCCGTGCGCATCGAGATGGCAGGCGCGGCCGGTATTGATCTGCACCGCCGGCGTACCGGTGGCGCGGATGCGGTCGGCATCGTGTTCGGTCTGCTGGTCGCCTTCGATCACCGCAATCGGAATCCGATCTTTCAAGGTCTTGATCGTTTCGACCAGCAGGGTCGTTTTGCCGGCGCCGGGGCTGGAAACCAGGTTCAACACAAAAATATTGTGTTCCTTGAAGTACGCCCGGTTTTGCATCGCGTAGGCATTGTTCTTGCCGAGCAATTCCTGCTCGATCCTGACCAGGCGGCCGGCGTCGGGCTCGTCATGGCTATGGTCATGTTGATGGTGGTGGTGACCCTGGCTCAACACGAATCGGTGAGTCTGTTTGGGCTCAGTGGAGCCGCAACCGCATATTCCGCACATAATGATTCCGCAACTAAATGACTATCAAATCTTTAATTTTCATCTCCGCGCCCTGGACGACGTCCACATAAGGGCAGCCGCACTCGGCGCAGGGATCGTATAACGTTTCGATGACCGACTGGCGCCCGCATTGCCGGCACAGCCCAATGCCGCTCGCTTCGGTGATCACCAGTTCGGCGCCTTCGGCCAACGAGCCTTGCATGACCACATCGAAGCCGAAGCGCAGCGCTTCCGGTTCGACGCAGGACAGTTTGCCGATTTCCAGAGTCACCCGCGTGACTTTGGCGAAGTTCTGGCTCTGCGCGTGGCTTTCGAGAATTTCGCGCACGTTTTCGAGCAATGAAAGTTCATGCATGACGACTGCTTCCAAAAAAAATCACCCGTGGGAGCGACGCCCACGTCGCGACGTGGGCGTCGCTCCCACCACTCGCTTATCGATTTTCACGGGGATGGCCGTAACTCTCGGGACGGGATTTGCAATTCCGTCTCTCATCGTTTTTACGATGCCGATACGCCTAAGCATCCATCAAATCCTGCGGACGGGGCAACATGCCCAGTCCGGCGAGAGGGTGCCTGCTATCGGCTTGTTGCCGCCAGACCGCAACATCGGTATGACTCAACAGACTCAAGGCAAACCGGCAAGCCTGTTGCAGATTTTTCCCGGCATTTTCGCTCAATTCCTCGCCCAGTTCGAACGACTCGCCCTTGATGCCGAGCAAAAAACACGGAGGCGGCAGCTGTTTTTTGATCGATCGGTAAACCGCCATCACCGCCGCGGGGCTCATCGCATGGGTCGTATAACTGTTATCCTGCGCCGGCTCAAGCTCGGTCAATTCGAAAGGGTCGGTACAACTTACCGAAGCATCCACAAACAGCACGAGTTCCCGGTTTTCCAAATCCAGCGCGTGCTCGATCTGCAACTGAAAATCGGTCAGCAGCTCGATTTCGCTCAAATCGCAATGCGCCTCGACGTATTCCAGCAGCAACGGCCCCAGTGCGTCATCGCCCCTACTCAAATTGCCGCAGGCTAACAGCAGAACGGGCTTAGGCATGCCGGTCGATCGTGCCGTCGTTGTGCTTGACCAGCTTGTCGACCAAATTGCCCTCGGCATCGACCAACTCAAGCTGGAGCGGCATTTTGCCGACCGCATGGGTCGCGCAGGACAGACACGGATCGTAGGCGCGTATCGCGACTTCCAGGTTGTTCAACAACGGCTCGGTGAGTTCGCGGCCGGACAGATACGTCGCCGCCACCTGCCGTACCGACTCGTTCATCGCCATGTTGTTGCTGGTGGTCGAGACGATCAGATTGGCCTTGGTCACGATGTCGTTTTCATCGACCTGATAATGGTGAAACAGCGTGCCGCGCGGGGCTTCGATGACGCCGATGCCTTCGAAGCGTTTTTCGCCCTGGGTGACCAGATCGTGCCCGATGATGTCGGGATCGTGCAGCAATATCTTGATGCTTTCGGCGCAATGCAAAAGTTCGATCAGACGCGCCCAGTGAAACGCCAGCGTGCTGTGCACCATCGCTTCATTGCTGTGCGCCTTGAACTCCAGGCGCGCCGCCTCGGCCATCGGCGTATCGATGAAGTCGCAGTTATTGACCCGTGCCAACGGGCCGACGCGGTACCAGCCATTTTCCTTGCCGAGGGACAACAGATAGGGAAACTTCATGTACGACCAGGAGCGGACTTCTTCGTGAATCGCCTCGTTATAACGGCAATAGTCGAAATGATCCAGAATCGTTTCGCCTTGATCGTTTTTCGCGCGAATGCCGCCGTGGTACAGCTCCAGCGCGCCGTTCGGCTGGATCAGACCCAGATAATTGCTGCGTATCGTCGCGAACTCGTCGTAAAAAGGCAAGCTGGAGCAATGCACCTTTTTGATCAGCGCGACCGAATCCGCCGCCCATCGAATCATCTGATCGACATCTTCCAGTAAATAATCGCGCTCGGCCTTGGTCAGCGACTTGTTCATGCCGCCGGCGATCGCGCCGGTGCCGTGAATGCGCTTGCCCGACACCATCCGGATCACTTCCTGGCCGTACTTGCGCTGCTTGACGCCCTGCAGGCCGATGTCGGGATAGGCGTTCAACACCGCGATGATGTTGCGCTTGCCGATGTCGCTTTCGAAGCCGAACAGCAAGTCCGGGCTGGACAGATGAAAGAAATGCAGCGCATGCGACTGCAGGACCTGGCCGAAATGCAGCAGGCGTCTTAATTTGGTTGCGCTGGGTGTCAGATTGTCAGGATCGACGCCGACCAGCTGGTCGATCGCCTTGGCGGCGGCCAGATGATGGCTAACCGGGCAGATACCGCACAAACGCTGCACCAGCACCGGCAACTCCCAGTAAGGCCGCCCCTGGATGAAGCGCTCGAAACCGCGGAATTCGACAATATGCAGCCTCGCCTGCCTGACCTGGTTGTTTTCGTCGAGCAATAGCGTAACCTTGCCGTGGCCTTCGACGCGCGAGACTGGATCGACGGCGACGCGTTTCAGATTTTCGCTGCTCTCGGCGGTTTCTAAATGTTCGTACATAGACTTCTCTAATATTTAACTAGAACAACAGGTATCGCCCAATTGTTTCGGCGGGCAGGCAACCGTTCCATATGAACAAAAGACGCAGCAATCGCCCTGCTTAGGTTTTAATAAAGCCTGGCAATTCGTACATGGGTAAAAATAAATACAGGAATCGGTCGGCATGATTTCCTGTTTTTCAAATCCGCACTCGGGACATGTCAGCACCGATGTCAATACAGGTTTCGTCGCTGATCGCTTAATCATAATGCACCAGTTCATAAGACAGCGACGGCTCGCGCCCTTCCAGCAAATCGGTCAGAAATTTCCAGAACACATCCGCCGACGGCGGGCAGCCGGGCAGGAAATAATCGATCTTGACCACTTCATGTACCGGCCGCACCTTGTCCAGTAATAACGGCAACTCGGGATCGCTAGGAATCTGCGGATTCTCGACGCCGATACCGTCCAGATAGGCTTCCTTCAGGCATTCCTCCAGCGGGATGAAGTTGCGCAAGGCCGGCAGGCCGCCGTTGATCGCGCAGGCGCCGACCGCGACTAGGATTTTGCAATTCCTGCGGAACTCGCGTAGCACATGCACGTTTTCGGAATTGCAGACGCCGCCTTCGATCAGGCCGATGTCGCAATTCGTGCAGTGTTCGATATCAGTGATCGGCGAGCGGTCGAATTCGACCACTTTGGCCAATTGCAGCATGCGTTCGTCGATGTCGAGGAAGGACATGTGGCAGCCGAAGCAGCCCGCCAGCGAGGTGGTGGCGACGCGGATTTTTCTATTAGCCATGTTCGCCTCTCTCCTCTTCCAAGCTAACTGCATCGATCTCTCTATGGTCATACACCCGCTCGCCGATCGGCACCGTGTAGCCGGTGCGTTTGATCAGAATCGCACCGGTCGGGCAGATAGTGGCGGCTTGATCGGTCGCCTCGAGATCGGTGTCCTTCAACAGGCCGCTTTCGGCGTTCACGATCAGATGCTTGTTGATGCCCCGACCGCTGATCGCGAACACGTCCTTGCCGTCTTTTTCCCGGCTGGCGCGCACGCACAGCGTGCAGAAAATGCAGCGGTTGTGGTCGATCAATACGTCAGGGTGCGAGGCATCCATGTTCCGCTTCGCATAAAAGTGCGGAAAATGATTGTCGAGCATGTTCAGATGATAGGCGACCGCCTGCAACTGGCAGTTGCCGGTCTTTTCACAGCCGGGGCACAGATGATTGCCTTCGACGAACAGCATTTGGGTGATCCGCCGCCGGTCGGCGTTCAATTCCTGGCTGTCATTCAAAATATCCTGGCCTTCGGCCGCCGGGAAGGTGCAGGCCGAGCAGATCCGGCCGTTGACCCTGACATTGCACAGCTTGCAACTGCCGTGCGGCGTATAGCCCGGATGATGGCAGAGATGCGGAATGTAGATGCCCGCCGCGGTCGCGGCCTCCATGATCGTTTGCCCCTCGGTGAAAGGGATGGCCTTGCCGTCGATCGTGATCGTTTTACTCATGTTCTGCCGCCGTTTGTTGCAAATGCGACGCCGCATCGCTGCGGTTCGCCATGCGCCGCGCGGTTTCGAGCGCGCCGTCGAGATCGAAACCCGGTTCGTAACTGATTTTCTTCAAGCGGCTTTGATAGAGCTCGGGATAGCGCTCCAGCGTCGTCAGCACCGGGTTCGCGGCCGTTTGCCCGAGGCCGCAATGGCTGTTCGTCTTGATCAGGCGGCAAATTTCCTCCAGCGCCACCACATCACCGGCCGAGCCGTGGCCGCCTGCGATCTTGTCGAGCTGATTCCGCAGCAGCGATGTGCCGACCCGGCAAGGCGTGCAGAAGCCGCAGCTTTCATGCGCGAAGAAATGGGTGAAATTGTGTGCGATAGCGAGAATGTCGCGGCTATGGTTAAAGACGATGAACGAGCCACCGGTGGCCAGATCCTCGAACGCCAGCTTGCGGTCGAATTCCTGGTCGGAAATGAAGGTTCCGGAAGGCCCGCCGACCTGTACGCCGAGCACGTCGGTCGCGCCGCAGTCATCCAGAATGGTGCGGACCGTCGTGCCGAACGGGTATTCGTAAATGCCGGGTTTGGCGCAATCGCCGCTGATGCTCAAAATCTTGCTGCCTTGCGACTTTTCGGTGCCGCAGGCCGCAAACCAGTCGCCGCCATGCACCGCGATCGCGGACGCCGCAAAGAAGGTTTCGACGTTATTCACGACCGTGGGCCTTCCGAGATAGCCGCTGGTGACCGGATACGGCGGGCGGTTGCGCGGAATGCCGCTTTTGCCTTCCAAGGATTCGATCAGGGCGGATTCCTCGCCGCAAATATAGGCGCCGGCGCCGAGGCGGATTTCGATGTCGAAGTCGACGGATCCGCCCAAAATGCCCGACCCGAGCAGTCCGGCCGCGCGGCGCCGCGCCAGGATATTTTGCAGTTTGTCGTAAAGGTGCAGATATTCGCCGCGCAAATACAGAAAACCCTGCTTCGCGCCGATGATCGCGGCGCACAGGGTCATGCCCTCGAACACCTGATGCGCGAACGAATTCAGCAGCACCCTGTCCTTGAATGTCCCCGGCTCGCCCTCGTCCGCATTGCACACCACATAGCGTTCTGTTGATTGTTCTTCGGCGCAGAAGCGCCATTTCATCGCGGCTTTGAAGCCGGCGCCGCCCCTGCCCCGTAAGCCCGACTTGTCGATTTCTGTCAGGGTTTCCTTGAAGCCTCTCGCAAAAGCCGCCTTCAATGCTTCGCCTTGTGCAATCGGACTGTTCAACAATAAGCCCGGTTTGCGGATGTTATCGTCCACCTCGAAAAACTCGGCCGCCCACTCCTCCAGCGGTATTTCCCCGTTGATCAGTTCGGCGATTTGATCGATCCGACTCCGGTCGAGACGGGTCAAGGCATAACCGTTGACCAGCCCTGCCGGTCCCTGGTCGCACATGCCGGTGCAGGAGGTGTTGTCCAGACTCACCACGCCGTCGCTACGGACCCCGCCGACCGCGACCTTCAATTTCTCGGCCAGATAAGCCATCAGCTCCTGCTTGCCCAGCATATGGTCGGTGATCGAATCGCTGATCAGCAGTTCATAACGGCCCTTGGGATCAGTCGAGAAAAAACTGTAGAATTCGGTGGCGTCGATGATTCGGGTTCGCGGTATGCGCAAGGCTTCGGCCAGCAGTTCGACCGCATCGGCCGGAATATGATGGTAGCGGGCCTGAACCGCTCTTAACATTTCCAGCAAGTGCGTCGGCCGAAAATCGTGTTTTGCCGCAAGACTCTGAATGAACTGTCGCATGGGAACCGCCTGGCTGGGTCTGATTTTGAAACGGCTATTTATTTTTTATTCAAGATCGCGGTTAAATAGTATTAATATCCGGTTATTAGTTCAACAGGTTTCAAAATTATTACCGAGCATCTCGTCATTTCGATTACAGGCTATGTCCAGGGTGTGGGCATGCGGCCGTTTATCGCCCGCCTTGCGGGGCTGTGCAGGCAGAACGGCTGGGTTGCGAATACCGCCGAGGGGCTGACGATTGCGATCGAAGGCGAGCCCGGCTTGCAGCAACAATTTCTTGAGAGCCTGCGCAGCCAGTTGCCGCCACTGGCCCGCATCGTCTCGATAACGGTCGACAAGCAGCCTGCAGCCCATTACCCTGATTTTCAGATCAAAGCGAGTCGCGACAAAGGTAGCACATCGGCCTACGTATTGCCCGACATCGCGGTCTGCGCGGATTGCATCAACGATATATTCTATCCCGACAGCCGCTTTTACCGCTATCCGTTCACCAGCTGCACGGACTGCGGCCCGCGTTACAGTATTATGCAGAACCAGCCTTACGACCGGGAACGCACCGCGATGGCCGGCTTCGCTATGTGCGCGGACTGCGCATGCGATTATCGGTCTGCCGACAACCGGCGCTTTCACGCCCAAACGATCGCCTGCCCGAACTGCGGGCCTGTCTTGACCCTGCTCGACCCGGCCGGCAAGCGCTTGGCCGAGCGCGATGAAGCATTGCTCGCCTTAAGCGATTACTTACGAGAAGGAAAGATCATCGCGGTCAAGGGCATCGGCGGCTTTCAGCTCTGGGTCGATGCGGCCAACGAGAGTGCGATCGAACGCCTGCGCTTTAGAAAACGCCGCCCACAAAAACCCTTTGCGCTGATGGTGGCCGATTTGGCGGCCGCCCAGGAACTGTGTATGATCGATGATCTCGAACGGCAGGCGCTGACTTCTTCCTCCGCGCCGATCGTGCTGTTAAAAAGACGGGCCGGCGCGCGGGTCGCCGATGCGGTCGCGCCCGGCACCGACCTGCTCGGCGTGATGCAGGCCTATGCGCCGTTGTATCATTTGCTGCTGCGCGATTTCGGCGCGGCGGTCGTCGCGACCAGCGGCAATCGCCAGAACGAGCCGATCTGCATCGACAACGACCAGGCCCTGGACCGGCTGGCGGATATTGCCGATGTTTTCCTGACGCACGACCGTCCTATCCTGCGCCCCCTGGACGATTCGATCGTCCGGCTGATCGACGATAAGATGACCGTGTTGCGCCGTGCCCGAGGTTACGCCCCCCTGCCCGTGCTGCTGAAAACGGCGCTGCCCGATGCGCTGGCGGTCGGAGGCCATCTTAAAAATACGGTCGCGGTCTGCCATGACCGGCAAATGATCCTGAGCCCGCATATCGGCGATCTCGATTGCGCAGCCTCGCAGCAACAATTCGAGGCCGCGTTGACCGACCTTCGGCAGTTTTACCGGATCAAGCCGCAAAGATGGATGCGCGACCTGCACGACGGCTACGGCAGCAGCCAGTTTGCGATGCGGGAATGGCAGACGGCAAGCGGAAAAGTGCAGCATCATTACGCGCACATCCTGGCCTGCATGGCCGAGCACGGCCTGGAGCCGCCCTTGCTCGGCGTGGCCTGGGACGGCAACGGCCTCGGCGACGACGGCACCTTGTGGGGCGGCGAGTTCCTGAGGATTCACGACCACGGCTTCGAGCGTTATGCGCATCTGCGGCCGTTTTCGCTGCCCGGCGGCGGCAAGGCGATCGAGGAACCGAGGCGCGCCGCGCTGGGCCTGCTGCACGAGATATACGAGGAGCGCGTATTCGACCTGAACTTCCTGCCTTTTACCGAATCGGAATTGCAGTTGCTAAGCCCCGTATTGGCGAAACAAATCAACTGTCCGCGCACCACCAGCGCGGGCCGCCTGTTCGATGCGGTCGCGAGCCTATTGGGGCTTTGCCACCTTAACCAATATGAGGGACAGGCGGCAATGGCGCTGGAAAATTGTGCTTCAAGAAGCGATAGCGAGGCCTCTTACCCTATCCGAATCATCGACAGCGAGCCTCGGGTGATCGACTGGCAAGAGGCGATCGAAGCACTTTTAGCCGACATACCGAACCGTGATGCTGAACTGATCGCCAAAAAATTCCATAATACGCTGGCGGAGATGATCCTGGCTATCGCGAAACGCGCCGGCGAGCCAACCATCGTCTTGAGCGGCGGCTGTTTCCAGAATGCCTCTCTGGTGGAAGCCGCCGTCGAACGCTTAAAAACCGCCGGCTTCAAGGTGTTCCGGCATCAAAACATCCCCCCAAACGACGGCGGCCTGGCGCTCGGGCAGCTGTATGCGACAAAATACATCGGATAAATCTATGTGCCTAGCCGTTCCCGGACGCATCATCAGTCTTTCAAACGCAACCGATCCCTTGGCGCGGACCGGAAGGGTCGATTTTTCCGGCGTTAGCCGGGAGATCAGCCTCGCCTATGTGCCGGAGGCGAAGGTCGACGATTACGTGATCGTGCATGCAGGCTTCGCGCTGTCGGTGCTGGACGAAGAGGAAGCCCGAGCCAGCCTTCAGGCTTTTCGGGAGCTGGACGCGGCGGGCGAAGACCAATGAAATACCTGCAAGAATACCGCGACCCCGTAACCGCCAGGAAACTGGTCGCGGCAATCAAGACGGCCGCCACCCGGCCCTGGAAGATCATGGAAGTCTGCGGCGGCCAGACCCATAGCGCGCTGAAGTACGGCATCGACCAGTTGCTGGACGGCGCGATCGAATTGATCCACGGCCCCGGCTGCCCGGTCTGCGTCACGCCGATAGAATACATCGACAAGGCGCTGGCGATTGCCGAAGTGCCGGGGGTGATGTTCTGCTCGTTCGGCGACATGCTGCGCGTCCCCGGTTCAGCCAGCGATCTGCTGGGTCTGAAGGCGCAAGGGGCCGATATACGGATCGTCTACTCGCCGCTCGATGCGCTGACCCTGGCGCAGCAAAACCCGGACAGGCAGGTGGTGTTTTTCGGCGTGGGCTTTGAAACCACCGCCCCGGCAACCGCGTTGGCGGCCTATCAGGCCAGACAACTGAACCTCGAAAACTTCACGCTGCTGGTCTGCCACGTGCGCGTGCCGCCGGTGATCGAAGCGCTGCTGAACTCGCCAAGCAACAAGGTACAGGGCTTTCTCGGCGCGGGGCATGTGTGCTCGATCATGGGCTACCACGAATATCTGCCGATTGCGGCGCGCCACCGGATACCGATCGTGATCACCGGTTTCGAGCCGGTCGATCTGCTGCAAGGGCTCTATATGACCGTCCAACAGCTCGAAGAAGGCCGCTTTGAAGTCGAAAACGAATACAGCCGGGTCGTGAAAGCACAAGGCAACCTGCCGGCCCAAGCCTTGCTGCTGAAGGTATTAGATACGGTCGACAGAAGCTGGCGCGGGCTCGGCCCGATTGGCGGCAGCGGCCTGGCGTTAAACGCCGACTACGACGACTGGAATGCCGAAAGGCGTTTCCCGGTGGCGGACATTGCCACCCAGGAATCCGCCCTCTGCCGCAGCGGAGACGTGTTGCAAGGCCTGATCAAGCCAACCGAATGCCCCGAGTTCGGCGTCTGCTGCACCCCCGAAAAGCCTTTGGGGGCGACCATGGTTTCTTCCGAAGGCGCTTGCGCCGCCTATTTCCATTACCGTGTGCATCCTCATGTCTGACCTGGAACTTAATTGCCCTTTGCCTCTGCAATACGACCGGATCGTGATGGCGCACGGCGGAGGCGGCCGCCTGATGCAGCAACTGCTGGACAACCTGATCCAGCCGGCTTTCAGCAATCCGCTGCTGAACCAGAAACACGACAGCGCGGTATTCGACATCAACGGTGTGAGGCTCGCCTTCACGACCG
>Ga0208116_1000385_pt1 | contig 14105 bp, 9 predicted proteins | sample LakWasMeta9_HOW4_2_FD_183859 | JGI IMG/M metagenome (GOLD analysis project Ga0208116, IMG submission 183859) | Freshwater sediment methanotrophic microbial communities from Lake Washington under simulated oxygen tension - Sediment Metagenome... | ecosystem: Environmental > Aquatic > Freshwater >... | reverse complement strand
TTATTTCATATTCAAGAGGTGTCAACCGCGTAGGTTTGGATAGCATTTCAGCTGGAATCGCAATTTTTCCGATATCGTGAACAAGCCCAATTTCTTGCAAATTCTCGCATTTATCATCCGGCCAACCCATTTCGCGGGCAATGTCAGAGGCGATGATGCCAACGCGACGTTCATGTCCTGATGTATAAGGGTCTCTCTGTTCTACCATATTTGACACGGCCAAAAGTGTCCCCTTCATTGCACTTTTTAGTTTTCTTAAATAAGTAGCAATTTCATTTTCAGTTTGCTTGCGATCGGTAATATCAATGTTCGTGCCAACCAATCGTAACGAACGACCATTTGAGTCGCGCGAAATACTTTTACCGCGGCCTAATACCCATCGCCAATCTCCGTTTTTAGTTTTCAATCGGTACTCTGCTGAAATTGTCTCGCTTAGACCTTCAACGCAGGCCATGTTAACTTTCATGGTATGCTCAATATCATCGGGATGTAGCAGATCTTGCCAGGCCTTAAGTGTTCCAGGAAAATCACCAACTTGGTAACCCAACATGTGATAACAAGCTGGGCTGTAATACACCTCATTGGTTTCTGCATTCCAATCCCATAAGCCATCTCTAGTTGCTTCCATACTTAGCTTGAAGCGTTCCTCGCTAGCTTCAAGAGCATCTGCAGCAAGCTTACGTTCGGTGATATCTTCAAAGATACCGAGTACACCATAAGGGATATTACTTGAATCAACTAGTGGGATTTTTGATGTATCGACATCAATGCGCTTACCATCTGCCTGATGAATAACTTCTTCAATATGGTACTTGGCTTGATTGGAACTAATTACGCGATAGTCATCTTGTCGATAGACCTCTGCCTCATTTCTCGTCCACGGAAGGTCAAAGTCTGTTTTGCCGATAATATCATCTGGTCTAACAAAGCCAGCTGTTTTCGCAAAAGCTGTATTACAGCCAAGATATTTTCCTTGAGTATCTTTCCAGAAGACTGCTTGAGGTATTGTGTTAAGAATTACCGACTGCATTGCCTGACTTTGTTCGTGAGTTTCGCGTAAGCGATGTGAAATAATGCCAAAAGATAGGTCGGCGGCAAGCTGTTGCATTAATACTATTTCGTCGTTATTGAACGGATCATTCTCGGATGAGTAGATCGTGAGTGTTCCAAATGCTTTCCCATTAGACATTAGGGGGAAAGCACTGCTTGAACGATAGCCTCTTATATGGGCTTCCTCAAGCCACGGTTTAAGTGATTGATTCGACTCAAAATTGTGGTTAATGATTAGTTGGTTTGTTCTAATCGCCAAACCGGTAGGGCCGCAACCTCTAGGCGAAGAGTCGTCCCAGGTTATTTTTGCAGTTTCAAGATATCCATCATCGCCGTAAGATGCAGCAGGTCGCACGGATTTCGCTATGTCGTTCTCTGCATATCCGATCCAAGCCATCGGATAGTCACCTGTTTCTACAATTACTCGGCAAACATCATTGATTAATTGCTGCTCATTTTGTGCATGAACGAGGACTCTATTCCCCTCACTTATTATTTTAAGTGAACGGTTCAATCTAAGAATATCGCTCTTAGATAAAAGTGCAACTGCCATTTCGTCAAAATCACGCGCTAGCTGACCAACTTCATCGTTAGTATGAGGAATACCGGATCTTGCTTGGTGATCACCCTCTTTTAGCAGCCTTATAGCATTAATAATTCCTTCCATAGGGCGAATAAATAGTTTTTCGGTACTGAGCCATACTGCAATGAATGCTAAGGTTGCCACCAATAAAGTAATTATTAAATCTTCTATGAACTGGCGATTTGCACCACTTGTTACAATCTCTTTCGGAATGCCAATCCATAGATATAAGGGGCCTCCCGAAGTTTCAGTAAAATTTGAGAATGCATAAATTCGAGTTATTCCATCAAAAGCTGGTAATTCCGCTGTGCCTTTACCATTCTGTGCAATCATTGCTTTCATTGCTGGTAAATTAGCAGCATTTTTTCCAACTAAATTTTCTGGATCCGGATAGCGAGCCCAGACATTGCCAGCCCTATCCGCGATTCCAATTCTTGAGCCGGCCGGATAGTCATATTTTGCAAACTCTTTATTAACCCACTCTAAATCAAGCGTAATAGCTAGAACACCGCGAACAACGCCAGACGCATCCCTAAATTGTCTAGCAAACGGTATCACCCTTCGTTTGATAATACGCCCTATCGATGCCTCACCAATCACCACTTCTGAATTAACTAGCGCTTTCTGAAAATAAGTGCGATCTCGAATGCTGACACTAGCCTTATTGGGAACTGCGCTACAAATGAATGTTCCACTCAAATCAGCAATAAGAATATTGGCAAAGTGAATATCCTTTTGAATATATTTATTAAGAGTCTCTGAACATTTAGGATCTTTAATTAATTGACTTAATTCGCCATTATCAACCAGCATGTTCATGTATTGCTGGGTATGGCGAATTGAAAGCCTCTGGTTTTCTGTAATCAACTGTGCATGAAGCTGCATTTTTTCATTTACATTTTTTGTATCCGAATCTCGTCTCTCTATGACTCTGTGAATGGTTATGCCAATGACGATCAAGAAAATAAGCGTCAGCAATAGGAGAATACGTGACCGAATACTCTTAAAAGATTTTAAAAAAAAATTAGCCATTACATTACCAATCTAATTGTTAGTGTTAAGTATATATCTATGAAACCAATTCTTTATAAAACCATCTCCTTGTCCGACTAATTTTTTCCTTGTGCCTAATCTTTTGTTTAATAAATACATTTTAATCGAACTATTGAAAGCAATGAAGGAAACATAACAAGAAGCTCAACTCGGGCGGTCGAAATGCTGCGTTTTTTCAACCGCCAATTAGCTCTAGGTTGACAGTCCGCTTTGGGGATGCAGCAGAAATGCGGGACAAAGCAGTCATTCAAAGTTTGAGTTAAGGGGCTGGCTGCAAGCCTGTCCCGCTTGAATGATGGGGTAGGCTGATAAAACGATAGCAAAACCACCGTGGAGCAATTTAAAACTGAGTAGTTGACGGGTTAATCACACGGTACACCCTCTTTGCAGGAATGCACACATTCATTTTCATGCTAAATATTACATCTGACTTTACATGTATCGTCAGTATTCCTAAAAATGCAATGATCTCGGCAACCAATAATTAGCAAGAATGTCATGAGTACGGGAAATGAGCGAATGTAAATCATTCTATTTTGAGTTGCCCAACGTGGAGCTAACGACACGGATCCGCAGGCGTAGCATCCGAGTTGAGCGCCAAGTTAAGGCGACCAAATTGCAGCAGTGTGTCGCTACTCATGATGAGTATGCATATAACTGCGTTCAAGTTCCACCAGATGCGGCAGAATCTCAGCATTTTTTTGCAGGTGAAAAATGAAGCGTGGAACATCTCGCTCATTGGTCTGCGCCATGAACGGCTCACCCCAGAAGCTGAGCAGCGCCTCCGTCCCACCGCTCAGTTGGCTATCGGCAAGAATGTAAGAAACAGTCTTATCCAAGCTGTACCAACGGGGCTCTCTCACCTTCGCGTTACCGGAACAAGCAGCAATCCTAGGCTGTATGCATTGTTGCCATAAATCCTTTTGACTTTCATCAAGGATGAACTGAATCGATGACACCATCGGATTGTCCACCGCCGGACGCAGCAATGCATCAAATAACGGTTGTGGCTTGTACATCGACAGGCAGACATTGAACCAAATGGTGTCTCCGCACATATGCTTAATAAATTGCTCGTTCGTGGTGCGCAGGTGGCGTGGCCCGACTAGAAGCACATCAGGATGCTTTAGAGCCGAGTGGATACTTTCAACCGCATGAGCCGTGTGATCAACCTGTTCGGCGGTGAGTTCATTGCTTCTTGTATGCCGCATGAAGTTGATGAATAGGAGCGCCATCAGGGCAAGAATGATGGGCAAGATGACTTGCTCGTCCACAACATGCAAAAAATGAAGAACGATAGCTGCTACCGCAGCTACGATTCCCGCGATTGCATCCCATTCAAGGCTGAGAAGTCTTTTAGCTTTCATGTGTGGCCCAACAGTTTATATAGAGAGCCATGGGTCCATTAGTACTTGATTTTTTGTGACACATGGCTGGAATTCCTTTTATTGAAATATTAATATCGAGACGCGGCAATCCTGTTTAGGCGATTGTAAACTATTAACTTTTTTATCACCACTAAAGGGGGAAAGCTTATGGGGTAAACCTGTTTAGAATAATAGGGCACAGAATACGTAGTAATAGGGGACAGACCACGATTTCTGAAATCTATAGACGTAAAAAAAGCCCACTAAAAAGTGAGCTTGATTTAATGGTGGCCGGGGGCAGAATCGAACTACCGACACGCGGATTTTCAATTTTAAAAATTATCTTTATACATTGTTATAGGCTCGCCTTGACGCGCCATGACTTATTAGAATGTGGAAAACTATCACACTTCTAACTTAGATTTCATTTTTAAAGATCTTTGTAAATAGCCCACAAAAAATTAGTGGCAATTCAGGTAAAAATGCCTTAGATAGAATTATGCAGACATTACTTGCTAAAGTTTACACAATTCTTACCGCTAAGTTTAGCTTTGTATAAAGCTTTGTCAGCTCGGTTAATCAGGTTAGCTGTACTTTCGTATGCTTGCAGCTCAGCGACCCCAAATGATGCAGTAATCCGCCCAACATCCTTATCTATATGCTGCTCTATACTTCTTCTCATGCGTTCAGCAAGTTCCATAGCTTCATCAAGTTTTGAGTCAGTCACTATAATAAGAAACTCTTCACCGCCCCATCGGATTAGGCTATCAGTACTTCTTACTTTGCTATTGATTAATTGACTACTGGTTTTCAATATCTTATCGCCGAAAACATGTCCATAAGTGTCATTGATTTTTTTAAAGTTATCAATATCCATCATGATCAGACATAGCGCTCTCTTGGGTAGATGTTTCACTTCATCATACTGCTTAAGTAGTTGCTCCCCAGCACGTCTGTTGAGCTGACCAGTTAAAGAGTCTCTGGATGCCATATCTTTAAGTGCGAGTTCACGTTTCAATCTGTCAGTGGCGTCTTTGCTAAAACTCACATAATGGGTGGTGTTTCCAGCATCATCCTCAATATGGACAATGCTCTGATCAACATAAAACAATGAGCCGTCTTTTGATAGATTGGGTTCGTGCAGCTTAAAATGCATGCTCTTTTGGGAAAGATATGACTCAGAACTTTCTGAAACTACATCTAATGGGGAACCCCACAGGAAAGAGGGTTTTTTTCCTAATACTTCATTTTGTTTATATCCGGTCAATTGTTGAAAGCCAGCATTTACAAATACGATTTTATTCTCAATATCGGTAATAATGACGCAATCAGGCGAGTCATTCAATGCCTTTGTCAATAGTGTGCGCTCATGTTCAGCCTTGATATATGCAGTAATATTTTTCTGAACGGAAACGAAATATTGAACGATTCCTGATTTATCTTTAATTGGAGATATATTCCATTCCACATGATAAGGTTGACCTTCCTTATTGTAGTTAATGGCAGATCCTTCAAAGTATTTTCCAGCACGTATGCAAATGCGCATTTCTTCTATAACAGCTCTATCAGTGAGAGGACCTTGCAGAATTTTAGGAGACTTTCCTTTGAGTTCTTTAACTGAGTAGCCTGTCATATTTTCAAACGCAGGATTAGCATAAATAATACTGGGACCATCACCACTGTTGCTGGCATCTGTAATTACTACCGAGTTATAGGATTGATCAAGCACAGCCTGAAAAAGAAGAACTTTATCTTCCAGCGACATTTCCAATTCTTGATACACGTTATTGCTATAGTCGGTCATATATTGATAGTTATCAAAAAATTGTAATGGCCTATTTGTTAAGCCTGAAAGTTAAACTGAAATACATAACCGTCATAACCATGCATCTTCTTTTATTGATGGCAATGATTCAAAGCCAGGATAGGCAAAATGATAGCCTTGGAATAAAAAGACACCTTGATCAAATAAAGTTTTGCACTCTTCTTTGCACTCAATACCTTCAGCAATTATTTTTATAGATAATTCATTGCATACGGCAATGATGCCAAACACTAAAGACCTACGAACCCGGTCGTTATGGATATTTCTAGTTAACGACATATCCAGTTTAATCACGTCAGGCTGCCAGTCTGCTAAAAGATTAAGCCCCGCATAACCTGCACCAAAATCATCTATCGCAGTGGTGAAATTTTGTTTTTTATATTCGATAAAAATACTTTTAAGATGATCGTGATCTATAACTTTCTCGCCCTCAGTTACTTCAAACATAATACGTTCAGTCGGAAAATTTAACTCTGCTGCAGCCTCGAGGGTTGCTCTAATACAGGTTTCTGCACGATATACAGCGTTGGGCAAAAAATTGATACTCAGCATCCCTTGCAGGTTCAGTTTTTTTGCCAAATCTAGAGCTTTAACACGAATTGCCTGATCAAATTTATAGCGATTATTATCATTTAACTGCGATAGTATGAAGTCTGCCCCTTCCTGATTAGGGCCTCTTACCAGCGCTTCGTAACCAAAAATGGTTTTATCACGTACATTTACAATAGGCTGAAAAGCCATAGTGAATTGGATACCTAGCTTTTCAGGGTCGCGGCAGTCTTTACAACCCACTGGGTTAAATTGCTTAACTTCTATCATCAAATCTCTCTCAAAATAATTGTTAAATATTCTTATATTTTTTAAATTAAACCACGAACCGACAGCAGTGCTGTAACTGATAATACAAAAGCAATTATTGAAAAGAATAAAGATAATATGCTGATATTTTTAGAGTGACTTGTTTGGAGTGATGGTGGTTGTGCCGAATTTAGATAACTTGATTCTATTTCTATGGTTGGGTCATTGGAATCAGTTAACAAGCCTAAGACCTTTTGTGTGATTGCCGGGGAAAAAATATACGGATCGAAACTTTGGTAACCATTCTCTTTCAGATATCTACTGATTTTCTCATCCAGAGGCGCATATTTCATTGCCCAATCTGGGAAAGAAAGTGCTGAAATATATTTTTTCGAAACTAACTTAACATCTTTATGGCGCGGGTCGTTCTCAATTTTAGAAAAAACTGCATTAATTGCGTCTTCCCCACCTTCCAGACATTGAAAGAATGCACCATCACCGAAATATAAAACACCGACAAGTCCATTTTTGCGATTATTGATTCTGGATTTTGCCAGTATTCTTACAACATTAGGCTCAATTTTGTTTATTGCATCAGTACTCTCAAAGGTTGATCGACTGATATAGATAATTTGAACAAGTTTTTGCATATCGTCCCGCGTACTATATTTTTTATAAGGATAATTATTTTGTAAAATAAAAATAATTGACAGTATGATTTGCTAACTTGTTCGACTGAGTAATAAATAAATCTAAAAAAATAATAGGGACAGACCACGTTTTTGCGCAATCTGTAGACGTAAAAAAAGCCCTCTAATAAAGTGAGCTTGATTTAATGGTGGCCGGGGGCAGAATCGAACTGCCGACACGCGGATTTTCAACTTTAAGAATCATCATTTATATATTGTTTTAAGCCTGCCTTCACTCGCCAGCACTCGTCAAAGCGCGAGAAACTAGTCACGCTCTGTAATTAGATATAGTTTAAAAGGTGTTTAAAAACAGGTTATAGATTGTTTACCAAATTAGTGGTGATTCAATTTCCTCTACTTTTCCAAGGTTAACAAATTGATATAACTAGGAGTTTTTACACTTTTTTTACACTAAAAAGCGCATTATTGTTGTCAATAATATTTGTTCGAGAAAAGCTGTCTATAAGATATGCGGCAAAATAATCAATTGGGCGTTTATGTTCTTGCGATTTTCATACTTACGTTAGTAACGTTGATTTCGACACCCCTGCATCATTATTTAGATCTTGCCAACATAGTGATGATCTTTTTGCTGGTGGTCTTTTTAAACGCTCACAAGCTAGGCCGTGGCCCAGCAATCATGTCTGCGGTTCTAGCTGTTGCATTATTTGACTTTTTTTTCGTGCCGCCAAGGTTCTCATTTGCAGTTCATGACTTGCAATATCTTGTCACCTTTCTTGTCATGCTTTGTGTTGGCTTAGTTACTGCACATTTGACAACAAGGCTGCAAAAGAAAACTGAAGATGCTGTAAATAAAGAACATGATACGAATCGACTTTACATGCTGGCAAGAGAGCTTGCAGGTGCAACTACACTTGGGCAAATTTTTGAAGTTGTCAAAAAGTACTTATTAAGCCTGGGTTGCCAATCAGCATTACATCTCGTAGATAACCAAGGCAACTTTCCGACTCTTAGATATGAAGTACTCATGCATGATTTGGCTTTATCCGCACTTCGACAATCTTCAACATTAAACATCACTCAATTATCCAACAATGATAGTCAAGGTTTTGTCGTTCCCATTAAATCAATCAATCAATCATTTGGTGTCTTGATCGTACAAGAGAGCGCTGCGATTCCCGATGACTATCAAGTTAATGTAAGGAAATTAGAAGCTGTATCGGATCTGGCGACCATCACGATGGAACGACTTCACTATGTAGATCTGGCACAGCAAACTCAGCTTGAGGCTACGTCTGAACGGCTTAGAAGCTCCATCCTTTCTGCACTATCGCATGATCTCAGAACACCATTGACCGGATTAGTTGGTATGTCTGATTCATTAGTCATGTTGACTGAAACCAAGGAAATAAAAATCCACAGTGCTGCAACCGCTATACGTGACCAAGCCCGCACTATGAACAACTTGCTCAGTAACCTTCTGGATATGGCAAGGCTTCAAGTTGGAAAAGTCAAATTAAAAAAAGAATGGCAGCTATTTGAAGACGTTATTGGCGCATCCATCCAGTTACTCAAACCCGCGCTAGTCGGCCATCCTATTACTGTTCAATTGGATCCGGATTTGCCTTTAATCAACTTTGATGCAGTGTTAATTGAGCGCGTACTGTGCAATTTGCTTGAAAATGCAGCCAAATATTCACCAGCCGAGGGAGTCATTGAAATACGAGGTTTTGTGAATGCCGAAACTGCATGTATTTCAATACGAGACCATGGCAAAGGTTTTTCCGAACACAATCGAGATTTGTTGTTCCAGATGTTCAGCCGAGGCGATACTGAGTCAAGATTACCCGGTGTAGGTATGGGGCTGGCTATATGCAAAGCAATTGTGGAGGCGCATCAAGGAACGATTTCGGCCGAGACGTCGAATGACGGTGGGGCGGTTGTTACGATTGCGCTTCCACTTGGGAACCCTCCGGAATTCAAGCCGGAACTTGAGATCTAAAAATGAGCGTCATCAAAAATGTCATAGTAATAGAGGACGAGCCTCAAATTCGCAGCTTTGTGAAAGAGGCGTTAGAGAACGAAGGCTGGATCGTATTTGAAGCGGAGAATGGTAAGCGTGGGCTCATTGAAGCAGGCTGCCGCAAACCAGATTTACTCATTGTAGATCTGGGGTTACCAGATATGGACGGTGTTCACATCATTAAGGAGTTTCGCAATTGGTCTGCTGTTCCGGTGTTGATACTTTCAGCCAGAACTGAAGAGACAACAAAAATAACTGCTTTAGATGCCGGTGCGGATGATTATCTTACCAAGCCTTTTGGTATTGGGGAGCTGCTTGCCCGAGTGCGTGCTGTCACCAGGAGAAGGCTTCAAGCAGCCGATGCACCAGCCAAAGTCATCTTTGGTAATGTAGAAATCGATTTACCCCAACACTCGGTCACTCGCCATGGACAAGCTGTACACCTAACGCCGATAGAGTATCGGCTACTGGTAATGCTGATTACAAATCCGGGCAAAATCCTTAGCCAAAGCCGTTTAATGAAAGAAGTGTGGGGGCCTAATCATGCTGAAAGTAGCCATTATTTACGCATCTATATGAGCCATCTTAGACAGAAACTTGAAAATGACCCTGCACAACCTGAACATTTACTTACCGAGATCGGTGTTGGTTACCGTTTCGAATCTTAGGAAATCTTATGACGCAACAAAAGAACACCAAAACTTCTGGACTAGCGCTTGCAGCACTGGGTGTGGTTTACGGAGATATTGGAACCAGCCCTCTTTATACTATGAAAGAAGTGTTTAATGGGGCGCACCATCCTGTGCCAATTTCGCCGGAACATATCCTGGGCATACTTTCAGTCATCTTCTGGTCGTTGGTGATTGTTGTTGCTTTGAAATATGTCGTTTTCGTGATGCGGGCTGATAACCGTGGCGAAGGGGGAATAATGGCGTTGATGGCGCTAGTGTTGAGAGGAGCTGCTGATAAGCCATATGCAAATGGATTGATGTTGCTAGGCTTATTCGGCGCAGCACTTTTTTATGGAGACAGTGTGATTACTCCTGCCATTTCAGTACTTTCCGCCGTAGAGGGATTGGAAATCGCTACGCCGGCATTCAAACCCTATATCTTGCCAATTTCCCTGGCAGTTCTTGCCGGACTATTTGTAGTACAAAAACATGGCACCTCCAAAATTGGAGTCTTATTTGGGCCAATTATGGTGCTTTGGTTTGCGACTCTAGCAATTCTCGGTGTTTTAAGTATCAGCCAGAACCCTCAGGTCCTGTCCGCATTGAATCCATCTTATGCCGTTCATTATTTTCTGACAGACCCAATGCTTGGTTTTTTCTCACTTGGAGCTGCTGTATTAGCATTAACGGGTGGAGAGGCGCTTTATGCGGATATGGGACATTTTGGTCGCAAACCTGTGCAGCTCGCATGGTTTGGATTGGTACTTCCGGCACTTGTGCTTAACTATTACGGACAGGGTGCATTGCTACTGAAAGACCCGGAAGCTATTGCCAATCCTTTCTATCACCTGGCGCCTGAATGGATGCTTTTACCGATGGTAGGACTTGCTACTTTGGCAACGATTATCGCTTCACAGGCAGTCATCTCTGGTACTTATTCGATTACACAACAAGCGATTCAGCTTGGCTATTCGCCACGTATGGAGATTCAGCATACCTCACATGAAGAGATCGGGCAGATTTATCTGCCTGGAATCAATTGGGGCTTGATGATTGCCGTTGCCCTGCTGATGGTGGGGTTCGGGTCTTCATCCAATTTGGCAGCTGCATATGGTATTGCGGTAACTGGCACGATGGTCATCACAACCATTCTTTCTTTCATTGTGGTAAGAAAGATTTGGAAATGGAGCTTACCTTTCAGCCTTTTAGTCGCAGGTGGTTTCTTAATAGTTGATTTGGTGTATTTTGCTGCCAATGCGGTCAAAATCCATGAGGGTGGCTGGTTTCCTCTGCTACTTGGTATCAGCATCTTTTTGTTGATGACAACTTGGAAAAAGGGACGAAAACTATTACACACACGCTTGTCTTCTGAAGCTATCGCAGTTGTGCCATTTGCAAAAAGCCTGGAAAAACTGGATATTGCTACGATACCAGGCACTGCGATTTTCATGACTCCGAATGCAGAAATTATTCCTCATGCTCTATTGCATAGTCTTAAGCATTACAAGTGCCTGCATGAACGGGTAATTATTCTCACTGCAGAGACTTTGGATGTTCCTTATGTAGAACAAGATCAGCGCATTCATATCGAGAAACTGGATAACAGGTTTTATCGTATCAGAATAAAATTTGGATTCATGGATCAACCTGATTTACCCAAGGCTTTAGAACTATGCAATTCACAGGACCTTAGCTTGGACATGATGGACACTTCTTTTTTTCTTGGTCGAGAAACACTTATCCCAAAAATTGGTTCGGATATGGCTTTCTGGAGAGAGAAATTGTTTGTTTCAATGTTTAAAAACGCTGGTAGTGCCGCAGCGTATTTTAGATTACCGCCAAATCGCGTTGTAGAACTTGGCTCTCAAGTTGTACTTTGATTGAAATATTCTTTCATGAAATAGCAATAACAATAATAGGGGACGATCCACGATTTCCGTAATCTAGAGGTGTAAAAATCTCGCCTAAATGAGCTTTTAAAATTTGGGTGGTCGAGGGCAGAGTCGAACTGCCGACACGCGGATTTTCAACTTTAAGAATCATCATTTATATATTGTTTTGGGCCCGCTTTCACTCGCTTACACTCGCCAACGCGACAAAACTGTCACGCTCCACTTAGCGTGATTATGAGTCCTGAAAGTGTCTACTGCATTTTAGTCGACTCAGGTTGATAGGTTGCTATGCGGGACGAAGCGGTCAACGAGATGTTTTTTCCAATTACAATCCGATATAGATTACTTAATTTTAATCACCACTTTACCTTTTGCTCGTCCAGTTTCTAAATATGCCATCGCCTCATTGATTGCATTGAATGGAAATATCTGGTCCACAATTGGTCTTATTTCACCTGCGTTTATTAAAGTAGTTATTTCAGACAATTGACTCCCGCTGGCCTTCATAAATAAAAAAGAATAATCTACATTAAACTTCTTAGCTGTTTTTCTGACATTCAAGCTCAATAATTTCATGAGTAGTTTTACAATCCACGATGCGCCAATCTCATCCGCAAAACTTGGGTCGGGCGGCCCAGAGATTGATATTAGTTTTCCATTTGGTTTAAGCACGGAAAGTGATTTTTTAAGTGTTACCGTATCCTGACTATTCAAAACCACGTCATAATTGTGCAAGATTGTTTCGAAATTTTCATTTTTATAGTCAATTACAATATCTGCGCCTAAGCGCTTCACTAAATCAAAGTTAGCCTTGCTTGTTGTAGTCGCGACAGTTGCACCTAAATGCTTTGCCAACTGAATTGCGATTGTTCCAACACCACCAGAGCCCGCTTGAATGAATACCTTTTGGCTCATTTTTAACTTAGCCATTTCTATGAGCGCCTGCCAGGCCGTCAGGCTAACGAGAGGTATTGATGCAGCTTCTTCCATGGTGATGTTGTTTGGTTTAATAGCCACATCATTTTCATTTAAGGCAATATATTCTGCAAACGCACCAATTCGATAATCGGCGGGTCTGGCATACACTTCATCACCAACTTTAAAACGCTTAACATTGGGGCCCACCTTAACGACAATGCCAGCCACATCGTGACCTAAAACCAAAGGTAATGTGTACGGTAATAGCAGCTTAAATTCTCCGTTTCTGATTTTGGCATCTAAAACGTTAAGTCCTGCCGCATGTATTTCGATCAGAACATCCCTCTCACCAAGTGCAGGTTGCTGAAGATCAGCAACTTCAAACGTTACATTTCTGCCATAACGCTTAATCACATATGCTTTCATTAGATTTTCCCCATTCTCTTCAATTATGCAAAACCTGTTAAGAGTTTGATATGATTACCTGCTGCAAGATTTTTTGCAGATGATTGAATCTGCTCATGAGGCACCCCCAGGGCCACAGCACTGGCTGCTTCCAATCGGTTTATCTGGCTTTCACTGAGTACTACCTCCAGCGATCCTAGTGTCGCATTTAGTTGTTCAGCCGTTCTTGATCCTAATATTGGAATTAAAGCTGTGCTTGAATGAGATGCTTTGTAAAGCAACCAAGCAATGGCAATGTGCGTCGCTGTAGCGTTCGTTTCTTTTGCAATATCGAAGATAGTGTTAATTAAAAAAGTATCTTTTTCGTTTTTTTCGGTATGTACTAAGATACCCAACTTAGTTAAACGGTTGTCATCAGATTTCTGCCTATATTTACCAGTTAAGAATCCGCCGCCAAGTGGCGACCAAGTGGTGATGGCTAAACCTAACGCCTCAGCCATGGGAATAAGCTCACGTTCAGCTGTGCGTTCAGCCAAACTATATTCTGTTTGTATGGCAACGATAGGTGCCCAGCCACGCAATTCCGCCATCAAGTCTGCACGCGCAATACGCCATGCGGGGAAGTTAGAAAGCCCTGCATAGATGATTTTTCCAGAACTGACCAGGTCATCAAATCCTCGCATGATTTCTTCCATGGGTGTCATGCCATCACTAATATGTGCCCAGAAAAGATCAATGTGATCCGTTTTTAATCGCTTTAGGCTTTCCTCTACAGCGCGCATCATATTTTTACGGTTATTCCCTTTTTCAGAAATTCTGGCGCTTGAATCGGTACCATTGGTGTATTTTGTTGCTATCACAAAGTGATCT
>Ga0208116_1000377_pt1 | contig 14312 bp, 11 predicted proteins | sample LakWasMeta9_HOW4_2_FD_183859 | JGI IMG/M metagenome (GOLD analysis project Ga0208116, IMG submission 183859) | Freshwater sediment methanotrophic microbial communities from Lake Washington under simulated oxygen tension - Sediment Metagenome... | ecosystem: Environmental > Aquatic > Freshwater >... | reverse complement strand
ATGTCGATGTGCTGGGCGTGTGATTTAGGGGGGGTAGCCATAAACTCCCCAAAGCAGAATCTAGCGTTCTCATTTTGCCCGCTTTAATAACCTTTCTTTTATTGTGGGCTTGATGTTTTGTCCAAATGTTGGCATTGTAGCGGCCCGAATCGATCAATCCTATTCACCGCATGATGCAATTTATTCTCTCGCTGATTCATCGCCTGCACGCAAAACAGGTTCCCGCGACCGGCATCGGCTTGTTCCGGCTTTTTTACGGCCTGGTCACGCTGCAGGAAGTGCTGTTTTTAAGTTATTTCAATCATCTGATTTTCGACCCGATTCCGTACATCGATATCGAATTTCCGACGATCCCGTTCTTTCTGGGGCTGTGGGCCTTGGTCGCGTTTTTCGTCGTGATCGGCTACCGCTACCGCTTTTCGCTGCTGGCGAATTATCTGTTCTGGATCGTGTTCGTCAATTTCACGCCGATGCAGCGCGATTTCGACGGCGGTTTCGACATGTTCATGACCGGCGCTAATTTCTTCCTGCTGTTCATGCCGGGTGATCGCGCCTTTGCGATCGACGCGCTGCGCCGCAAGCTCGGTACGCCGTTTCGGCATTACCTGAGCTATGCGAAGCCGATGGTGTCGAGCCTCGCCTATTACCTGCCGGTCGCGATCTGCCTCGGCTTTCTGTATTTCGATTCGGCGATTCACAAACTGTTTGCCGAGCATTGGCGCAACGGCCTGGGCTCCTGGCTGCCTTCGACTCAGCCTTATTATGTGTCCGCGCTGGATATGTCGTTTTTGTTGAACCAGGAAACGCTGGTCAAGACGATCGGCTATACGATCCTGGTTTTCCAGTTCACGTTTTTGTTCTTCTTCAACCGGCCCAAGCTGCGGCCGGTGTATCTGTTCATCGGCATCGGCATGCACCTCGGCATCACGCTGTCGTTGAACATTTATCCGTTCGGGATGGGCATGCTGATCTTTTACACGCTGCTGGTGCCGTTCAGCTGGTGGCGCAGGATTGGTCGGATTGTGACGGCCGGAGAGCCTGTGTTGACCGTGTTTTATGATCAGTTGTGCCCGCTCTGCAATCGCACGGTGCTGACCCTGAATCATTTCGATATTTTCCGCTGCATCGACTTCAAAGGCGCGCAGGATCATGCGGCACAGTACCCGGCGTTAAGCGTGTTGAGCCAGGAGGTGTTGTTGACCGATCTGTATGCGCTGGACCGGAACAATCGGCTTTACGCAGGGCTGGGCACCTATATCCAGATACTGATCAAGATGCGTTATTTAAGCCTTCTGGGCTTAGTGCTGAAACTGCCCGGCATCTATCATCTGGCCGCGAAAAAATACCGGCAAATCGCCGATAATCGCGCGCGCGTGGCTTGTACCGCCGATTGCGTCAGCGCGGAGCCTTTGCCGGATACGACCTATTATCATCGGGTGTTTGAGCTGTACGCCGCGCAAAAACCAAAGGCCTTTGCGCGCAAGCTGGCGAAAATCCTGGTCGCGATTATCCTGCTGCAACTGAACAGCACGATTCATTACGGCGTCCTGTACCGCTTTAAATTGAACAAACCCGAGAGCCCGGCGTTGGCCGCCGTGATCAAGAGCAGCAACGAGCTGATCTCGGTGTCGCAGCTTTTTCTCGGTATCGCGCCGCATGCGCTGTATCTGCATGATCATTTTGCCGGTTATGACCGGATCATCGGCATTACCTATACCGACGCGGAGGGCCGCGAGCAGTGGCTGCCGTTCGTGAACGAGCAGGGCAGGCTGCTGGCGCCGAACTGGGGGCGCGTGCATTCGATGTGGGCGAACATCGCGGTGACCCCGACGATCAACGAGACGCGGCTGAAGAAATTCATCATGAAAGTGACCGCGTTTTGGGGGCAAAAAATCGGCTTGCGTCTCGATCAAACGGTCTTCCATCTGAAGCTCAAAAAAATCGAGTCGCCGACAGAGTGGGTCGATGACCAGCTGCACAAGAATTTCGCCGCGCCGTGGCAGGAGATCGGCACCGCGACCTGGCAAAACGGTTCGATCCGTATAGAATTGCCAAGCAACATCAACGAGCTGTAATGCGGCTAGCGGCAAAGCCTATTTTTTATTGCCTGATCGCCGATGGCATGGTATAAATTACGAGTGCTTTTATGGGCGCACACATAAAAATAATTTAAACGTTTTGGAGGATATTATGAAAAAAGTTCTTTCAGTTTTCGCTCTGGCTCTGATGATTGTTGGCCTGACCGGTTGCTTGGACCCACAAGATGGCGAAAAGCAAAGACCAACTTCTGCATCTAGCGTTTCTCTCTAATTATTGAGCGAACGGTCGGTTTGTTTTATTGCATCAAATAGTAAGTCGTGATATAAAATGCCGGTGCTCACAAGAGCACTTACTTATAAAAATAATTTAACCCCTTTTGGAGGATATTATTATGAAGAAAATTTTAGCACTTCTGGCTCTGACTCTGACTATCGTAGGTTTGACTGGCTGCTTGGATCCGCAAGACGGCGAAAAGCAAAGACCAACCTCTTCAACCTCAGTTGGTTTGTAATAAATATCAGCTCAGTAGTTTTGTAATAAAACTGACCGGATATACCAAAAAACCCAGCTTAACGGCTGGGTTTTTTGCGTTTGGGGGAAAGGAAAAAGCGGGTTGCTGGCTTCGGCTCCGTTCAGCCAGCGCTAACTTTTTCTATCCTAGCTTCTCCGTTGCAGTCGCAACGAATTCAACACCACCGAAATCGAACTGAACGCCATCGTCGCCGAGGCGATCATCGGGTTCAGCTTGCCGAGCGCCGCCAGCGGAATCGCGAAGGTATTGTAGCCGAGCGCCCAGAACAGGTTCTGTTTGATGACGCGCAGGGTGTCGCCGCTCAATTCCATCGCTTCGGCAACCTTGCCGATGTCACCGCTGACCAGGATCAGATCCGCCGTTTCGATCGCGACATCGGTGCCGGTGCCGATCGCGAAACTGACATCGGCCGCGGCGATCGCGGGCGCGTCGTTGACGCCGTCGCCGATCATGCCGACCCTCGCGCCCCGGCTTTGCAGTTCGCGGACGATCTCGAGCTTGCGTTCCGGTTTGGCGTGGGCGATCACCTTTTCGATGCCGACCTGGCGGGCGATGTAGCGGGCGGTCTGCTCGGTGTCGCCGGTCACCATCAAGGGCTCGATGCCGAGTTTCCGCAGCCGTTCGATCGCTTGTCCGGCATTTTCGCGCGGCTTGTCGGCGATGCCGAACAAGGCGGCGGCGCTGCCGTCGACGCCGAGATAGACGGGGGTCTTGCCCTGCTCGGACAGAGTCGTTTCCTGCATTGTCAAAGCGCCGAGGTCGATGCCCGATGCTTCGAGCCAGCGGCGGTTGCCGAGCATCACCTGGCTGCCGTCGATCAGGCCGTGCACGCCGTGCCCCGGCATGCTCGCGAATTCCTCCACCGGCAGGGATTCAACCCGGCGCTGATGCGCGTAAGCGACGATCGTTTTGGCGAGGAAATGTTCGGAGCCCGATTCGGCGGCGGCCGCCAGCGCCAGGATCCGGTCTTCGGAGAAACGGGAAACCGCGATGAAGTCGGTGACCTCCGGCTTGCCTTCGGTGATCGTGCCGGTCTTGTCGAACACGATCGTGGTCAGCCTGGATGCCAACTCCAGGCTTTCTCCGTTGCGGATATAGATGCCGCGCCGCGCCGATTCGCCGGTGCCGACCATGATCGCCATCGGCGTCGCGAGTCCGAGCGAGCAGGGGCAGGCAATCAGCATGACCGCGACCGCATTGCTGAAGGCGGCCGGGATACCGGCGCCCCGCATCATCAAGGACACAAAGGTCAGCGCCGACACCGCCATCACCGACGGCACGAACACCGCCGAGATGCGGTCGACCGATTTCTGGATCGGCAGTTTCGAGGACTGCGCCTGATCGACCATATGAATGATGTTGGCCAGCACGGTATCGGGTCCGACCGCATTGACCTCGATCTTGAGCAGGCCGTTGCCGTTGATGCAGCCGCCGACGATCGCATCGCCGGCCTGTTTGACGATCGGCAGGCTTTCGCCGGTGACCATCGACTCGTCGACGTTCGAGAAGCCTTCGATCACGGTGCCGTCGGTCGGAATGCGTTCGCCGGGACGCACCCGCACGATGTCGCCGACCTTGACCTCGGCCAGCGGCACGATCAGTTCGGCGCCGCCTTTCAGCACCGTCGCATTTTGCGGCTGCAGGTTGACCAGCGCGCGGATCGCCTCGTGCGCCTTGCCTTTGGCTTTTTCTTCCAGATAGCGGCCGAGCAGCACGAAGGTCAGAATGCCGGTCGCGGAGTCGAAATACAGACCGGAGCGGCCTTTCAGCAAGGATGCCACGCTATAGCCGTAAGCCGAGCCGACGCCGAGCGCGATCAGGGTGTCCATGTTGGTCGCGCCTTGCTTGGCGAGTTTATAGGCCTTGCCGAAGAAGGGCCTGCCGGCCCACAGCACGATCGGCATCGCCAAGAGATGCTGCGCCCAGTGCCAGAATGGCGACGCCGGCGCCAGCATGCCGATCGCCATCACCGGCAGGCTCAGCGCGCCGGCAATGATGGCGCGGCGGCGGGCGGTTTGCAGGTGCTTTTTCTCGCGCTCGACCAGCAGTTTGCGCTGCGCGAGCGAGTCGAAGGACTGGGCATGGTAGCCCATCCGGTTGATCAGGCCGCACACGGCGTCCTGGCTGATATGGCCGCTGACCGCGGCAGTTTCGCTGGCGAAATTGACCGTGGCCGAGGCGATGCGCGGGTCGCGGCTGAGCAGCATTTCGATCAGCAGCGCGCAGGACGCGCAGGTCATGCCGTCCACGTTCAGGTGGTGTTCGAGCGGCTTGCCGGTTTCGGCGGACGCCGCTTCCGACGCGGTTTCGTACAGCGCGAGCGGCTTTTTTTTGCCGAGATTGCCGAGCAGCGTATCCAGCAGTGTCAGCAAACGGGGCTTCGGCAGTTTTTCGGGATCAAAATGAATCACCACCGAGGCGATCTCGGGAACGGTTTTGACCTTGACGATGCCGTCGCGCTTTTGCAGCAGAATTTCGAGGATATAGGCGCGCTCGACATCCTTTCGCAGCACCGGGGCGATCACGCGAATCCGCCGTTTGAGCTGATGCACGACTTTGCCGTGAGCGAGTTTTTCGTGAGGTGCAAGCATCTGTTGGATGTCCATCATTGTTGTTTGTCGATGCGGCGCTTCGTCTCTTCTCTCGTTCCCGCGCGCCGCGTGGGAATGCCGTCACGACGCGCTTGCGGCGCGAAACGGGACGCCGGCGCGTCCACCCTGGGTTCCCACGTGGCACGTGGGAACCAGGAAAATTACTTAGTGCAAACTCTTCGGAGTATCCCTTTCTTCCGGGGTTTCTTCGGTCAGGTTTTGCAGATGATCCTTTTGCCGCAACACAAAATCCCGGCTTTCTTCGAGCGTTGTGCGGGATGCCGAAACGATCTCCCTGCGGTATTTGTGTACGAAATAGCCGGCAACGATACCCAGACCGAACATGATGACCGGCTTTCGGGTCGCAGCGACGACGATGCCGCGGCCGGCATGAATGATTGTTGATACCACGATGCTGGTTGTCAGGCCTTTGGCGATCATGTCGGCCTGCAGTGTCGGCTTGGGGGCAACCTCTGATTTTGCTGTGGTGATGTTACGATTCGTTTTATTCGATGAGTTATTCATCATATTCCTCAAAAATGACAAGGGATTAGTTAAAGCATTTTAAACTGAGAAGTCAATAGCCATGCAATTTCCTTACCAATCCGCTTTTTGTGGCGTATCGGTTCGGAGCGGTGGTGCCGCCGGCAAACTTCGGCAACAGTGCGCCTCGCATTGCATTCAAGATGCCGCGTCAGTCTGTAAATTCCAAGCCGTGTGACGGCGATTGGGCGCAAACGTTCCATTGCACCGGCATCGAATGGTATGCTGAAATAACCTTTAAGCCCGTCACTTCACAAACATAGATACAATAGGATATAGCCGGTGACCATCAAACCCAACGCCGATTCAAGCCAGACCGATTCACGACCGGGCCGCTTCGGCAAAGCCCTGAAAAGAATCGCCGCCGTCACGCTGGCGGTGCTGGGCATCGGCTTCATCCTCTGGCTCGACAGCTGGTTCATGGATCATGCCGAGATGCCGAAACTCGGCCGCGACATCAGCTATGGCTTGCTGATGCTGATCGGTTTCTTGACCAGTTTCCACTGCGTCGGCATGTGCGGGCCGTTGATTCTGGGTTATACCGCAAAAACCGCCGCCAAGGGGCATAAATCCTACGGCACGCACGTTTTGTACGGGATTGGCAAGACGCTGTCCTATACCGCGATCGGCGCGCTGTTCGGCGCCTTCGGCGCGATCGTGGCGTTCACGCCGTTTACGCAGGGCGTGGTCGGCGTTGCGGCGGGTGCATTTCTGATCCTGTTCGGCCTGCACATGCTCGAAATATTTCCGGCGCTGAGCCATTTTCAGATCAAGCCGCCGGCGTTTTTGATGCGTTTCGTCGGCAAGGAATACCGTAAGCACAGCAACCCGTTCATCATCGGACTGTTGAACGGGCTGATGATCATTTGCGGCCCGCTGCAGGCGATGTATGTGATGGCCGCAGGCACCGGCAGTTGGTCGGAAGGGGCGAGGATTCTGTTTTTTTTCGGCATCGGCACCTTGCCGCTGCTGATGGGCTTCGGCTTCCTGACCAGCCTGTTGTCGGCGAATCTGACGCCGAAAATAGTGAAGGCTTCGGGCGCGATCGTGATCATGCTGGGCGCGATCATGCTGAACCGGGGGCTGGCGGTGACCGGCACCGGCATCGATTTCAATACGCTGGTCGCGCGTGTGGCGCAGAAGCTGGCGCCGGTCGCCTCCGAAACCCAGGTTTCCGCGACCGAACAAACGATCACGATGGACGTGCTGAGCACCGGCTTTTCGCCGAACCGTTTTACCCTGCGCAAGGGCATTCCGGTCAAATGGGTGATCAACGGCGAGGAGCTGAACGAATGCAATAAGGAGATCATCGTGCCCGCATACGATCTGAAGATCAAACTGAAACCCGGCAAACAGGTGATCGAATTCACGCCACCGGAGGCCGGCGTGGTGCCCTGGAGCTGCTGGATGGGCATGATACCGGGGACCTTCATCGTCGTGGAGGCGACGCCCGCGCCGAAACCGCACGCAACGGCGGGCGCCGAGCCCGCAGCGCCAGAGGCTTCCGAATATCAGCGTTTGATCACGGAGTTCAAACGCTTGTGGAGCCGATTGCTGATGTATTTTTAGAATCGGTAGCCGCTGTCAATTAACGTTATTCATCAATCACCGTCGGCCAAAAACGTTAAGCCTTTGCTAAGCGCTGTTTTGCAGCGCTTGGGTCGCGCGGCCTGCACTTTTTAAGATTCGATTTATATTCCTTTGCTAGTCTTGGCGCTGATTATTTTGACTGAAAAATGAACCTATATTCATCAGGCCGGCATATACGGGAGCCATGAGTCGCAGGCTCTCTGGCGGCTCGATCGATTGAGCCCGCGAAGGCGCGGTGGTTCACCTGATCCGGCATATCCCCTAATTATCAAATCCAACCACGATAGGTGAAAAATGAAGAGACGATATTTGTCATTGGCTATAGCGGCGATGGCTTTGTCAGGCCATTCCGCGATGGCTTCCACGGCTTATGGCGACCTGAATAATTTTGATGTGGTCAACGACACGAATCAGCCTGGCCACGGTTTCGAAATAGAATTGGACGGCGTTCATAGCCAGGATATCACCTATACCTATGACTGGAATCATTACGGGGCGCCCGTGATTCGCGAGGATGTGGACGCCAGCGGGAATCCGCGGGTGTTTGTGCGTTATGAAAGTAAAAAGGACGCGAGCGGCGCATTCCTGGCTTATACCGCTGTCCCCGCCGCGCCTTTGGCGCCGACGGACGGCCACATGTGCACCAATCCTGCGGTTAACGAAGGCTGCGAGCATTTCGGCGTGGGTTATTATGGGACTCCCGCCGTGGTTCGCTATCACTGGCTTATCGAGGACCCGGCAAACCCCGGATCGTTAATTCACGGGCCGGCAGTGAATGTCGCCACGCCGAGCTGGGTTTATAATCCGCCAGCTGATGGTCAACCCGCGCAGGTCATCGCCGCGATTCAGGCACCGCCACCGCCAGCCCCGGAAGTCGCGCCTCCGGTTCCGCCACAGTTTGGCGAGGCCGTCTGGGCGAAAGAAATCAAAACGTCGTCAAAAAACAACCAGGCTGTGGCGCTGAAGGATTTGGTTTCCGATGATCCGGACTCTCCCGATGACAAAAACTGGCTGAACGATAAGCCCGGCGATGGCATTGATGTGTTGCCCGAGGTCGAAATGGAGTGGCGGATGATGCAAACCGAGTTCGCCAAACTGAATGATCCTAAAAAGCCGGGCGGCGCGAACGGCCGCTTGGCCGCGGCAGCCGAAGATTTCCCGGACGGCGACGAAGTGGTGACCCTGCGTTACGAGTTTTATAAATATGCCGGGAGCGATGCAACCTTCGATATCGAATCCGGAGAAGCCATGTGCGACAAGGTCGGCGCCGATGGTCTGCATGGCGACGGAACCGTAAACGTAACCCGCAACGATCCTGCACGTCCGGGCGAGGTGATCAGCGTGCCATTCGATTGCTCCCTGGAAATCGTCGTGGGCGACTATATCGGCGCGCAAATGGCAGGATTTGATGCCGAAGCGGGCTTAGGCGTCATCGACAATCTGCAGGACGGTGAAATCAATCAGCCTTATACACAACGCACCGTGGTGGTGGGCGGCAATTCGCCTTACCTCATCGATGTGACTGCCGGCACATTGCCTGCGGGCATGGCATTCGAACAGGACGCCAACGGCAAGCACACCGGCGTGTTGCTGGGAACGCCGACCGCGGCGGGCAGCTTTGCATTCAGCGTAGCCGTGACCGATGCGGCCAATGCGGAGGTCAACAAGGCTTTTGTGCTGAATGTGGTCGATCCGAATCATGCCAATCCGCAAAGCCATTCGCTGACGGTCGCCAAACAAGGCAGTGGCTCCGGTTCCGTGTCGGGCAACGGCATCGACTGCGGCCAGACCTGCGGCATTGATCTGCCGGCCAATACCGCGGTTTCGCTTTCCGCAACGGCGGATACCGGCAGTGTGTTTGATGGCTGGAGCGGCGCCTGCACGGGAACAAACACTTGTAACGTGACCATGGACAGCGCCAAAACGGTGACCGCGAGTTTTGCTGTCGCGCCTAAGGCCTATAGAGTGTCGGTGACGGTGAGCGGTGCCGGCCGAGTAGTCAGCAAACCTGGTGGCGTTAGCTGTCGCAAAGGAACCTGCAGCAGGTCCTTCAAGACCGGCAAAACCGTAACCCTAACCGCCAAGCCGGCCAGAAAGCATACGTTTAAAAACTGGTCGGGCAGCGTTTGCGAAGGTTCGACTTCGAAGAAATGCAGTGTGCCCGTGACTCAGAATCAAAGCATTACCGCCGTGTTTAACTGACAGCCATCAAACAGACGCCTCTTGTCTTTCAAGAGGCGTTTTTTTTTGCTTGCCGCAGGTGTGTCCGCCGCGCTGAATAAAAGTAGTCTCCCGATAAGTTTTTACCGATGATGCGATGGCTCACGGTCGGCATCGATTGCGGTCAAAAAAGGGGGATCGCGTTTGGTTCGAGCGTGCAACTTAGATTCGGCGTTACCTTGATTGCGTCAAATCACACACTTTTTATCTGTTAAAAGACAATGTTTAATTAATATCTCCGCCTGAATGGCGCTGCTGCCAGAGAATATCAATCACTTATTAAGATTGGCATAAATCATGCCGCCTATTTCTTGGGAACTTCGGTTATTTGCGTCTGACAAACTTTTGATATTCATTTTTACAAACCTCATCGAAATTATGGATAATGAACTCCTAATATGGGGATGGCCGGCCGACAGGATGGCATCAAGCGTCGCATGCCGTGATTTTCCGAAGCAAAAAAGAACGTTGACGTCAGCCGCCGTGATCATTCAGCCATGCGCAATTCCACGCTATTTTTTTACTGCCTGAGCGTCGAGGTTCTCGTCCTGAGCCTGCTCCTCGCGCATGCGTCGGTTCGCGAAGGCGCCGCGCAAGACAGCCTCGGCGAAAAATCCGCGCTGGTCAAGCGGCTGGGACTGACCGACCTGTGCCTGTTCACCGAGGCGCGATATACCCGGCATCTGTCGCAGGCCGATTTGAACACCCCGTTTCAGGACCATCCCCTGTCTCTCGAACATTTCCCTTCCGGCTCCTTCACCCAGCCGCCGACAGTATTGACGCAGCAGCCATGAATGCCTGGATTGAAAAGCAACGCTACATCATCGATTTCACGCTTTCCTCGCTGCTGCGCCGGAAGGTGAAGAACATCGGACTTTTGGCTTTATACACGCTGATCGTGTTCATCCTGGCCTCGACGATGTTCTTTACCTATTCGATCAAGAAGGAAGCCTCGCTGATCCTGAAGGGCTCGCCGGAAATCGTCGTGCAGAAAATCCTCGCCGGGCGGCATGATCTGTTTCCGGTCGGCTATATCGACACGATCAGGCAGATTCGAGGCGTCGCCGGCGTCGAGAGCCGTTTGTGGGGTTATTACTACGACAGCCTGGTCGGCGCGAACTACACGCTGCTGACGCCGCCGAAGGAGGAGCGGACGGATCGATCCCAGCCGAAAACGGCGACGGTGGCAAGCGAGGATGCGGATACCGGCGCGACCGGGCCGGCAAAACCCTTGTTCGAGCTGAACGGCGCGAAGCTGGAGCCCGGTACCTTGATCATCGGCAACGGCATCGCGCGCGTCCGCAACATCACCCAGGGCGATTACATGCCGTTCCGCGCCTTCGACGGCACGGTCATGAATCTCCGGATTGCCGGCACGCTGTCGTCGCGCTCGGAACTGGTGTCTTCCGATTTGATGCTGATCACCGAGGCCGATTTCCGGAAACTGTTCGGCATCGACACACAGCACGTGACCGATGTGATCGTGACGGTCAAAAATCCGCGCGAAGTCGCGACCGTCGCGGGCAAGATCAAGAAGCGCCTGATCGACTTGCGGCCGATCATCCGCGACGAGATCCTGCGCACCTACGATTCGATCTTCAACTGGCGCGGCGGCATGATGATCGTGGTGTTCTCGGCGGCGGTGCTGGCCTTCGTGATCTTCGCCTGGGACAAGGCGTCCGGCCTCAGCGCGGGCGAGCGGCGCGAGATCGGCATCCTGAAGGCGGTCGGCTGGGAAACGTCCGACGTGATTTTGATGAAGTTCTGGGAAGGCGCGATCGTGTCGCTGAGCGCGTTTTTCATGGGCGTGATCCTGGCCTACGTGCACGTATTTTTCACCGGCTCGCTGGTGTTCGAGCCGGCCCTGAAAGGCTGGTCGAGCCTGTATCCGAATTTCGACCTGACGCCGTTCATCAATGCGGAACAGCTGACCACGCTGTTTTTCCTGACCGTCGTTCCCTACACCGTCGCGACGATCGTGCCGATCTGGCGCGCCGCGACGATCGATCCCGATACCGCGATGCGGCATACCGGAGAATAAGCCATGATCGAACTGGTCAATGTCAAAAAAGTGTTCAACGCCGGCAATCCGAGCGAGTTTTCGGCGCTGAACAGCGTGAATCTGTGTATTGCGGAGAATCATGTGACCGTGCTGAAGGGGCCGAGCGGCTCCGGCAAGACGACCCTGCTCAGCATCGTCGGCTGCATGAGCCGGCCGTCCGCAGGACGGGTCAAATTGCAGGGGCGCGAGATCACCAGCCTGCCGGAGCGCTTCCTGACCGACATCCGCCGCAAGACCTTCGGCTTCATTTTTCAGCAGCCGAACCTGATCAAGGGCATCTCGGTGCTCGAAAACGTGATGCTGCCAGCCTATCCGCTCGGCGAGAAGCGCGCCCATTTGCGCACGAAAGCCTTGCACGGCCTGAACGAACTGAACCTTTTGAGCAAGGCGAACGCGAAGGTCGAATGGCTCTCGGGCGGCGAGGCGCAGCGGGTTTCGATCGTGCGCGCGCTGATCAACGACCCCGGCATCATCATCGCCGACGAGCCGACCGCGCACCTCGACACCAAGCTGTCGTACCGCTTCATGGAAATCATCGAAAAATTCAAGGCCGAAGGCAAGACGGTGATCATCACCAGCCATGACCCTTTGGTCTATGAGGCCGCGATGGTGGACCGGGTCGTCAATCTGCGCGACGGCAGGATCGAGGACGCGCCGGCGTGATCCTGCATCCGACCGTGATCGCGAACCTGTTGGCGTCCTACGTCAGCAGTTTCATGGTGGTTTACGCGGCTTATTTTGGCGTGCAAATCATCCGCCATTGGGACATTCAAAGCGGCGATGAATTGCAGCTGACGCTCGAACGCAAGACCTATTTGATCTCGACCTTGCTCGGCTTCGTTTTCGCGCTGCAACTGTTGTCGCTGTTCCTGTTCGTGTTCACGGCCGACACGCTGTGCCCCTTGTTCGTCGGCGCGATGTGTGCGGCCGGCACCTTGAACGTGAATGCGTTCGGCTATCCGACCCTGGTGCTGAAGGTCGTCAACTTCATCCTCGCCGGGCTCTGGCTGGTCTTCAATCATGCCGACAACCAGGGTTATGACTATCCCTTGATCAAAAAAAAATACGGACTGCTGGTGGTCATCGCGCCGGTCATCGTGGTCGAGATGCTGATCGAAAGCGCCTATTTCCTGGACATGAAGGCGGACGTGATCACCTCCTGCTGCGGCAGCCTGTTCAGTTCGGAGAAGGAAGGGGGGCTCGGCTCCGAAATCGCTGCCTTGCCGGCCAAACCGACGATGTGGGTTTTTTACGGCGTGATGCTGTGCACCATGCTCAGCGGCATCGTTTGCTATCGGAAAGGCAAGGGCGGTTATCTCTACGCGGGCCTGAGTCTGATCGCGTTCATTATTGCGTTGATTTCGATTGTTTCGTTCATTTCTCTCTATATCTACGAATTGCCGACCCATCACTGCCCGTTCTGCATCATCATGGAAGACTATCACTATATCGGTTATCTGCTTTATATGCTGCTGTTTGGCGCGGTCGTCTCGGGTATCGGCGCGGGCGCGCTGATGCCTTTTCGCGAGGTCGAAAGTCTCAAGGGAGTGCTCGGCGCCTACATATCCCGGCTGACGCTGACCTCGGTTCTTTTATACGCGGCTTTTACCACGCTGGTCACGTATAAAATCCTTGTTTCCAATCTGGTCATGTAACGATGTCTATCCCTATTCAGCTTCAATCCTTACGTCTGCCGGTCTTGATTTTGTTGCTCTGCATCGCCAGCGCGAGTTATAGCGGCGATGCCGAGGTCACGATCAAGAAAACCGACCGTTGCCCGGTCTGCGGCATGTTCGTTTACAAATACCCGAAATGGGTCGCGCGCATCGTCTTTCAAAGCGGCGAGGCCTTTTTCTATGACGGTGCGAAGGACATGTTCAAGCATGTTTTCGATACCGCCAAATACACGCCCGGCCAATCGGCGGAAAAGATCCAGAGCATTTACGTGACCGATTATTACGAGGTCGAACTGATCGATGCGAAAGCCGCGTATTACGTGATCGGCTCCGACGTGCTGGGGCCGATGGGGCATGAACTGTTGCCGTTCAAGGATCAGGAGGCGGCGCAGGAATTTCTGGAAGACCATAAAGGCAAAACCATCCTGCGCTTTCTGGACGTGACGCCAGCCGTGATCGAGTCGCTGGATCGCCGCTCATGAAAATCGGGCCCTGGCTGTTGTTGGTCTTTGTTGCCGTAGCCTTGCTTAGCGCGTGCGGCAAAAAAGGGGGCTTGCAGATCGGAGATACTGTGCCGACGGTCACGCTGGCCGACTTGCAGGACAAGGCGTTCACCTTGCCTAACGATGTGCGCGGCAAGGTCGTGCTGATCCGTTTTTGGGCGATCGATTGCGGCTTTTGCGAGAAGGAAAAATTGTTCACGCTCGAAAGGTTCTATCAAAAATACAAGGACCGGAGCTTCCTGCCGGTCGCGGTCAACGTCAGTCCGGTCGAAAAAAACGACAAGCGCTTCGATCCCTTCAGGCTGCTGACTTATCCGCTGCTGGTCGATCAATACGGCGCGGCGGCCAAACAATTCGGCGTGAAATTCTTGCCGGCTACGATCGTGATCGACGAGGAAGGCATCCTGCGCGGAAAAATCAGCGGCGAAGCCGACGCGGTCGCCTTAGAAAAGCTTTTTACCACAGTCCTGAACAAGGGAGGTTTTTATGAAAGCGGTCATTAAAATCGCGATACTGCCGGCCATCTGCCTGCTTCTGTTGCTGTCTGCCCAGGTC
>Ga0208116_1000374_pt1 | contig 14418 bp, 9 predicted proteins | sample LakWasMeta9_HOW4_2_FD_183859 | JGI IMG/M metagenome (GOLD analysis project Ga0208116, IMG submission 183859) | Freshwater sediment methanotrophic microbial communities from Lake Washington under simulated oxygen tension - Sediment Metagenome... | ecosystem: Environmental > Aquatic > Freshwater >... | reverse complement strand
AGCTTTCTGCAAACGGCGCATCACAGCACGTGCGAAAAGCGCCTCATCTTCAACAATCAATATTTTCAATTGCTGCTTAAGCGATGGGATGTTCTCACCCGGACTGAGATGCACTGATTGCAAAAATGACTCCTTATTTAATCGGTTTTTGAATCATACACTGATTTTTTGGCACCGAAATCATAACGCACGCCAAACCAGCCAGCGCGAGGCGCACCCGGCATCAACAGTTTTGATGCAGAATCCTCACCGGCAAATGCGCCGGCCTGATTGATCCAGCTCTCGCCCAGCAAACCACCTGATGCATATTCTTTATCAAAAATATTGATGGCCTTGGCAAACACCTGCCAGCCGCTGGCACCAAACTTATAACGCGTATCCAGGTTAACAACCGTATAGCCGCTGACTTTGCCGCTACCCTGGTAGCCGGAACCCGAGTTCGCCACGTGTTTGTTGTTTTCATTGCCGCGGGCATACACATCAGCAAAGGTATTGATGTTGGTGCCGACAGACCAGTTAGGCGTCACTTGATATTGCATGCGGATCTTGAGTGCGTGATCCGGCAGGTTAGCCAGGCGGTCACCTTTCTTCACATCAATCACGTCATTGCCGTTGATGTCTGTATAGGATGATGAGTTCACTTCATTCACCAGTGACAAATCACTTTCATAAGTGGCTTTCAGGTAGCTATAGCCGGCATTCCAGCTGAACTTGCCAAGATTGCCATTCAGGCCCAAATCCAGCCCCATACGGCGGGTTCTGCCTACGTTATCAAAATAACCCATAGCATTTGCGGCGTTTGTAGAAATGAACTGGATGTCATCATGGTTCTCAGTGCGATATACCGCGCCAGACCACTTGATATTTGAAGTTAAATTACCACGCGCGCCGAATTCGAATGTCTTGGAAACGACTTTTTCCAAAGGCGGGTCACCGGCCATCGCATTAGGCAGCTTGCATGGTACAGCAGGGTTGGCACAGCCAAGCTCCATCGAAGTCGGGGCACGCATACCTTCGTTGTATGAGCCGTACACGGTCAGATCTTTAGTCGGAGTAAAGCTCAGACCTACAGCCGGGTTAAATCTGCTGAAACTATGATTGCCGCTGAGCGTTTCAGGATCGGTTACATCTGGAATCAGCTTATCACGGTTTTCTACTTTAATGTGGTTGTAACGCCCGGACAGTGTCAGATGCCAGAAGTCATTCAAGGAAAGCGTGTCCGTAGCGAACAGTCCCCAAGTATTGGTCCTGCCGCGCAATTCAACTGCGGCTTCGTCACTCTCCAGACCTAGCCCATCAACACCGCGGGTTGCATTGATGTTCCCGAACTCAGTAGACTGGTTAAACTTGATGCGCGAGTGATCATAACCAAAACCGACAATAAACTGGTTCTGCTTCTGCATGAAAGGCTGGTTGAATGCAAGCTGCGCGTTGAATCCGTATCCATTCTGCTTTGTAGTGCTGCGGTTAAGGGCGCCGCTACAGTTCAGTGAAGCCAGATTGTCGTCATCCACATCAACAGCGTTCTGGCATGCGGTATCCCAGTCAGGGTTCGGATAATCAAAATCATCATTCACATCGCCATTCAAGGTTTTGCGCTTTGACTGGCGGTAATACGTATTGGCCGTTAACTGCACGTCATCATTGAACCAATGGCTGCCATTCAAGTTCAGGAAAGACATGGTGTTTTTGGTTTGGTCTGGCCTGGTATTTACGGTTTCACGGCCAAACTGCCTCATGAGTTCTTCCTGGATCAGGCCGTTACCGATCATGTTGTTATCAGCACCGGTATAACTTAGTTCCAGTCGTGAAGTGGCGTTCTGCCAGCCCACTTTACCGAACAACTGCTTGACTTCCGTCGGTGAGTAATCGCGCCAGCCATCTTCATCAAAATAGTTGCCGGAAATGAAATAATCAACAGAGCCATCAGCCGAAACGCCGCCAAATTCAGCCGCCGTGTTCTGACGACCCCATGAACCGAAGCTGGTTTCAACCGCCCCGCCTTGATGCGTACGGCCATTTTTGGTCACAATGGACAAAGCGCCGCCCAAGGTATTCAGGCCAAACACCGGGTTGGAACCCGGCATCAGGTTGATGCCAGCGATTGCATTCACAGGGATCAGATCCCAGTTCACGGCATCACCGAATGGTTCATTCACGCGCACGCCATCCTGAAATACGGAAAGACCTTGCGGCGAACCCAGCAAAGGTGAGGCTGTAAACCCGCGGAACAGGATATCAGGCTGGAATGGATTGTTCTGCGTCTCGTTGACGCTGACGCCTAACAAGTTGTTATTCATGTAATCAGCGATATTTAAGCTGCGTTGCTCCAGCAGCGCTTCGCCATTCACCACCTGCACGTTGGATGGGATTTGCTCAAGCGGCAAACCAACGCCTGCAAGCGGGGTTGTGTTAATCACCTCGACTTTATTGGTTGTGATTCTGCCATTTTCCGCTGCCACTGCATTCTGCTGCACAGCATACGCAGCTAGAATTGCGGTCAAAATTATTTTTGGTTGTAATGTTTTCTGCATGTTCTTCCTTGTGTTCTTAAACTAAGGGCGATTCTCCCGCTATATGAACAGCAAAAAACATTCCGGAACATGCCAGTGATTGAAAGTTATAAAAAATCCTTATTAATCAACCGCTAAATATGGAAATGGCTGGATGGGTAAAAGAACAGTATTTTAAATATTGGTTGCTTTCAGCCACATCGGTGGCTGAAAGCAACCAACATCACACTTAAATACTATTCAGCAATTGGCGTGGCGGGATATTAAGGTAAGCACGTAACCCTGACCATGCAGTAAAAGGAATCGCTATGATGGAAATCAGCATGGCCGAAACGGCCAAGCTCAGGTTGAATTGAAACGGAATATCCAGCACTTTCACACTGATATAGTAAGCAAGCAGGTTCGCGGCAACTGTCGCCACCAATGCTGCAATCAAGCCAATCAAAGCGAACTCGGTAAAGTAGGTAATACTCACCTGTCGTCGCGATGCGCCGAAAACCCGCATCAGCGTTGCTTCCGCAATGCGCTCTGCCCTGGTAGCGACCAATGCGGCATATAGCACGGCAACCCCCGTGACCAAACTGAAAATAAACACATACTCGATAGTACTGCTCATTTTCTGCATGATGCCGCGCACCTGCTGCATCAACGCCGCAATATCGATCACCGTGAGGTTGGGGTATTGCTTAACCAGCTGATTCAGCGGCATATCCGCACCCAAAGGCAGGTGAAAGCTGCTGATGTAATTGGCCGAGAAATTATCCAGTACGCCGGGCGGGGTAACGGCAAAAAAATTGGCTCGCATCGTATCCCAGTCCACTTTTCTCAGGCTGGTCACCGTCAGCACCAGGGGAGTTCCGGCCACATCAAAACTCAGCTGGTCCCCCAACTGTATACCCAAGGTTTTTGCGAGATCCTGCTCCAGCGAAAGATAAGGTTTGCCATATTCATCCGCGCTCCACCAGCGGCCGGCCACCAGTTTATTATCGCTTTGCATGACATCAGCCCATGACAGGTTGAACTCGCGCTCCGCCAGGCGTCTTGCCCGCTCCTCTTTCCATTGTGAGCTTTTGATCACCTCATGATTGATCTTCTGCAACCTGGCTCTCACCATGGGAAAAACCGAAGCCTCTTTGATCTGCTGCGTGCTGAAAAACTGTTTCAGGCCATCGATCTGCTGCGGCTGAACATTAATGACAAAGCGGTTAGGTGCATCTGCCGGCAGAGAAGCCTGCCAGTTGCTGATCAGGTCGCCGCGTATCAGTGCCAACAACATGAGTACCATGACCCCCATACTGAACCCTATTGCCTGCACTGTAGACAACGCAAGCCGTGTTTTAAGCCCCTGCACGCCGATCATGATGGTCGCTAAAGTTTTATTGTGCGGAGACAGACGGAATAACGCCCTTGCGAGATGCACCAGCCCATAGGAAAAAACAAACACCACGAAACAAAGTGCAATCATGGCCAGTATGGTTGACAGTGCGATTTTGACATCCTGCGCCTGCCAGAAAACCATGGCAGCCATTACCAAAGCCGCCGGCAGGAACTTAGCCTGAGCAGACACCGGCTGGGACAATGTCTCGCGCCTGAGAATATTCATTGCGGTGAGCTTGCGCATTTGCCATGCGTGCGGCACCACCACAGCAACCATCATGGCCAGGCTGGCGGCAAGGCCTATCAAGGCAGGTGAAAATGAAGCCGGAGGCAGCGCGTCCACAAACAGGCTGCCGGCCAGCCTGGCTAAACCCAATTGTGCGGCATAGCCAATCACGATACCCAGCAAAGCGCTGAAAAAGGCAATCAGCAAAGTCTGTATCGCCAGCACTTGCAGAACCGTATTCTGCAAAGCGCCAAAGCAGCGCATCAGGGCAAACATATCCAGGCTCTGCCTGATGTAAGGCATGCTAGACAGCAGCATGGCAGCCATGGCCAGAATCACGCTGACCATGGCAGACAGGCCCAGAAACTGTTCCGCCTTATCCAGTGCGAGCTTGATTTCCGGGCGTGCATTACGCAGGTCCTCTATGCGCTCACCCCGTCCCAGCCCAGGCTTCATCTGCTGATGATACCGCTCTATCTTTTTCAGATCGCCGGACAATAAAAGCTGATACTTCACCCGACTGCCGTATTGAATCAGTTTTGTTGCAGCCAAGTCTTCCGCATTCATCATCAGACGCGGGGCAAAACTGAACATATCACCACCGCGCGAAGGCTCGCGCAGCAATATTGCCGTAACCAGCAGGTTTTTCTCGCCTACGGCAATCTGGTCGCCTACCGTTAAATCCAGCGCATTCGCCAACCTGGGTTCTATCCATGCCTCGCCACTGGCTGGTGCAACCTTAACGACCCGCCCGGCACCTGAAAGCGCTGCGCCTATAGTCAAATCGCCACGTAAAGGGAAGTTTTTTCCGACAGCCTTGATCTCAACCAGCTGGCTACTGTCACCCACAACCACCATGCTTGGAAACTCATAAGTATTGACCGCAGCAAACCCCTGCTTTTGCGCCTGTTCTAAAAACACAGCGGGAATCTCGTGGTCAGCCGACACGGCAAGGTCACCGCCGAGCAGCAGAGCCCCCTGCTGGCTCAGCGCGGACTCGACACGTTCGGTAAAAAAGCCTACGGCAGTAATGGCTGATACCGCCAGAACCAACGCAAACGCCAGCACCCTGAGTGCCCCGGCACGCCATAAACTCAGGCATTGCGACCAGGCCAATATAAAGTTACGCATAAGAGCCTGCATTAGCGTGCTACCTCTTGCAGCACGCCATCGGCCAACTTCAGCTGGCGCTGACAGCGATCAGCCAGCTGAGTGTCATGCGTGACCAGAACCAATGTGGTGTCTGCCTCGGCATTCATCCTGAACAGCAATTCAATTATCATCTGCCCGGTAGCATGATCCAGGTTACCTGTAGGCTCATCGGCAAACAGTATGGCCGGCTGCGTGGCAAAAGCCCGGGCTATGGCTACGCGCTGCTGTTCACCACCGGATAATTGTTTAGGATAATGCGTCACGCGCTCGCCTAAGCCTACCTTGTTCAATGCTTCCAAAGCCAGCTCTTTTGCATTGGGCTGATTTTTAAGCTGCAAAGGAAGCATGACATTCTCCAGCGCAGTCAACGCCGGCAGTAGCTGGAATGACTGGAATACGAACCCCATACTGGCGGATCGCACTGCAGCGCGTCCGTCTTCATCCAGCTTGCTGAACATTGCACCCCGGATTTGAACTGAACCCGCCGTTGGCATATCCAACCCTGCGAGCAAACTTAATAAAGTGGATTTGCCCGAGCCGGAACTGCCGATGATGGCGACCTGTTCACCGGCAAAGATATTCAGGCTCAAGCCTTGTAGAATGCGAATTTGGTTATCATGATTAATAATTTCATAATAGAGATCGTTCGCTTGAATGATTGGGAGTTTCTGCATCAATGTTATTCCGTATATTTTCCAGAGTTAAAAATTCAAGGCCTGAAACATCGGGTCTTGAAACATCAGGATTGAAAAATTCATTTGTTAGTCTGTGTTTAATCAGTTTCGTTGCATGGACCATGCCCGCATTTGCGGCAAACCCTCGCATTTTAATCTATGGCGACAGCCTGTCTGCCGCATATGGCATTCCACAACAGCAGGGCTGGGTGGCCTTGCTGAAGGAAAAACTCAACCGTGAAAACCCGGGTATAGACGTCATTAACGCCAGTATCAGCGGTGAAACCACCAGTGGCGGCTTGACCCGCCTTGCACGCACCCTTGAGCAGAACAAGCCGCAAACCATCATCATTGAGCTAGGCGCCAATGATGGCTTGCGCGGCCTGCCGGTAAAAAACATGCGTGAAAACCTAGATGCAATGATCCTGTTAAGCAAGAAATCCGGAGCCAGGGTGCTATTGGTCGGCATGAAAATACCGCCTAACTATGGCCGGCAATATACCCAAGAATTCAGCCAGGTTTATACCGCACTGGCCTCTCAGCACAACATCCCGGTCGTGCCGTTCATGCTGGAAAATATAGCGGTAAAACCACAGCTGATTCAGGCTGACGGATTGCACCCGAATGCACTTGGTCAACCGATTATTCTCGAAAATATATGGCCTGAATTGCAGCGCCTGCTTAAAAAAAGAAACCGTTAGTCGTGCCGGCGCGTCTGGCTTCCGGCTAGTATGCCGAATCCTGCCAGCTTATTTCCAGACCAGGTTCATTCGCCTGCGCCTGCAACTCACAGCTGATACCGATACCCGGTACGCACGCAAGCTTGTCTTCCCAGTAGATCAATGGCATATACTGGCGCTGCCAGGGAGGCATATCCACTTCCTGCAACAGGTATTTAAGCGTCCTGGTCGGTCTTAGCGCATCCGGTTTAAAACGCTCGCCGCCATCGCGATTGGTAATCCTGAGTTTAGTCACACCCTGTTTGAGCGCTAGCCCGGCGCCAGTCACCGGTTTAAAAAACAGCTTGCCGCCGCTGGGCAATATAAGCTCCGGCTCACCATTCCATACCATATCAAATGGTTCGGCAGTCTTATCTTCACACAAATAAGCCCTGTGCCGGAATTTACGCAGATACAGGTGTTGCAGCCTGATATTCAGGTCGGCATCTTTTCTTGAGTTAAATAGCTGGTCGACAATTTCATTCAGGTGTTCGGCTGCAGGCATCGCCAGCCCGTTGCCTGAGAACCACCAGCGCAGCACGTTTTTAGCGCGTGCATTGGTCAGCTGCCCCAGCTGCGTCAGGCAGATACTGTTATCCGCAAGCGTATTTTCAGTATCCTGCCGCGCCAGCACCTCAAGCAGTTCACTTGCCTCGGCCATATGCGATGCAGTCCTGGCAAGCACAGCCTTGATGCTTTTAAAGCGTGACTCCAATACCGGCATCACCTCATGGCGTACAAAATTGCGATCATATTGCGTGTTGACGTTGCTTTCGTCATCACACCATGTCATACCGTGCTGCAATGCGTATGCCTGCAGCGATTGGCGCGAAACACCGAGCAATGGCCTCAGCAGCCGCCTGGCATGATCGACAGCTGCCATCGAAGACAACCCTTTAACACCGGCGCCCCTGAACAACTGCAGCAGCAGCGTTTCAGCCTGATCATCCTGATGGTGTGCGGTCAGGACAAAATCAGGCGCCCGCCCGTCCAATGCATAATTGAACAAAGCGTTATACCGCAGCTGACGTGCCTCGGCTTCAATGCCCTGCTCGCTGTTTTTATAATCGGGATTTCTGGCGACATTTATATGCACAGTCTGCAAAGGCACATTCAGCCGCTGACATTGCGCTGAGCAGAAAGCTGCCCAGCTATCGGCATTTGCACTGATACCATGGTGTACATGCATGGCATGTAATTCAAACGGGATTGCAGTTCTGGCTTCTGCCAGTAATTGCAGCAGGACAACAGAATCGAGGCCGCCGCTCAAGGCCAGCAATAACGTGGGCTTGAAGTCGCCGGTCTGCAGGTGCTTAACCAGAAACCCATTAAGCTCAAGGCTTAATGGGTGCAAGGAAGTTTCGGTGTTATTGTGAGTTTTCCGATTCAAAAAAGTGCTATTTTTCTGCGACTTCTTTGAATTTGCCATAACTCATCAATCGTTCGTAACGGGTTACCAACAATGATTTGATTGATTTGCTTTTAAAGCGGCTTAATTCTTCTTTAAGTGCGGCGCGTAGTGTTTCCATCATCGCTTCAGGTGAGCGATGCGCTCCGCCCACTGGCTCAGGCACAATTTTGTCTACCAGACCCAAGGCTTTAAGACGATCGGCAGTGATCGCCAGCGACTCGGCCGCTACAGAAGCTTTGTCTGCACTCTTGTACAGGATGGAAGCACAGCCTTCGGGTGAAATCACGGAATAAGTGCCGTATTGCAGCATCAGCAACTGATCGACAACGCCCAAAGCCAGCGCCCCGCCTGAACCGCCCTCACCGATGATGACACCGATGATGGGTGTTTTGAGTTCTGCCATGACATAGAGGTTACGGGCAATCGCCTCTGACTGACCTCGCTCCTCGGCGCCGATACCTGGATAAGCACCCGGGGTGTCGATCAGCGTGACAACCGGGATATGGAATTTCTCAGCCAAGCGGTATAAACGCAATGCTTTGCGATAGCCTTCAGGGCGTGGCATACCGAAATTACGGTATTGACGCTCTTTAATATCGCGGCCTTTCTGATGGCCGATCACCATTACCGGCTGGCCTTCAAACCTGGCAAGGCCACCGACAATCGCCGGGTCATCCGCGTACGCGCGGTCGCCATGCAGTTCTTCAAAATCGGTAAACAGTGCCTGAATGTAGTCCAGTGTATAAGGGCGCTGTGGATGGCGCGCCAGCTGCGAAATCTGCCAGGCAGACAAGTTACCGTAGATGTCTGCAGAGAGCTTTTTGTTTTTCTTTTCCAGCGCATCCAGTTCTTTAGAAATATCCAGATTGTCATGGTCATCGTGTGATGTACGCAAGCTCTCAATCTTGGCTTCCAGTTCAGCAATTGGCTGTTCAAAATCTAAATAGGTAATTTTCATGCATTCAACTCGATTATTAAAGCTTGCTCTAAAAAACATCCGATTCCGCGCTGCATTCGAATTAAGACAAGGCGGTGGGTCGCAGACAGTACAACCAGTACGGCAAGACCCAACAACGCAGTATTAATTCGAATGCAGCGCGGAAATGCTAATTATATAGGATTTTTACGTTATTCTGGCTTAACCACTGCGTTAAGCCGGCAATCAATTCATCATGCAGATCGACACGCCATGCATTTCCCAGCATCAGTTCCACTTTACTGGTTTTATTATAGTACTCAACCTTGACCGCGCAACCGCGCTGCTCATCTGATGCGTTCACACAGTATGGTTTCAGCAGTGCTTTTAATTTCGCCGCGTCAGCCTGTCCGTTACATGAAACCTTCAAAAAGCTCGCCTTGCTGTTTCTCAAGCTCGATAGATCATGCAGTTTTCTTGCATTGACACGAATGCCGCCCGAGAACTCATCATTGCTGACACGCCCTTCCACAATGACCAGCTGGTCATCTTTTAACAGTTGCTGCGACTGGTTCAGCAGTTCATTGCCAACCACCACTTCAATCCGCGTTGTGCCGTCATCAATGCCGACAATCGCCATCTTGCCGCGTGCCGTCATGCGGATACGTATGCCGGATACGATGCCGGCCAGCAACTGCGGCTGTTCACGCGGGGTTAAACTCGCCAGGCTTGTCGTTATAAAGTTACTCAAGTCTTTCTGGTATGCCCAGTAAGGATGGCCGCTTAAATAAAAGCCTAATGCGATTTTTTCTTCCTGAAGCTTTTGCTGCTCGCTCCAGGCCGGCACATCCGGCAACACATGCACGGACTGGTCTGATATTTCACCGAACAGGCTGTTCTGGTTACTATTGGCATTAGTCTGCTCAGCCGCGCTGATGGCAAGCGCCACGCCGGACAGCAAGGCATTGCGATTCGGTTCCAGCTTGTCAAATGCGCCGGCACGAATCAGCGACTCAATCACACGGCGGTTCACTTTTCGCAGGTCAAGACGGCTGCAGAAATCAAACAAGTTCTTGAACGGCCCGTCTTTCTTGCGCGACTGCAGAATCACCTCAATCGCCGCCAAGCCTGTGCCTTTAATGGCTCCCAGACCATATAGCACCTGGGTTTTGCTGATAGGCCTGAACTTGAACTCGCTTTCATTCACATCCGGCGGCAGCACTTCCACGTTATTGACTACGCAATCATCATAGAAGATATGCACGCTGTCGGTGTTATTCATATCCGCCGACATGGTTGCGGCAAGGAATGCAGCCGGATAATGCTTTTTCAGGTATGCGGTCTGGTAAGCCACCAGTGCATAGGCAGCCGCATGCGATTTATTGAAACCATAACCGGCAAATTTCTCAAGCAGGTCAAACAGTTCGCTCGCCTGCCTTTCGGTCATGTCATTCTTGGTTGCGCCTTCGGTAAAGATTTTACGCTGGGCATCCATTTCTTCTTTTTTCTTCTTACCCATGGCGCGGCGCAGCAAGTCAGCGCCGCCCAGGCTGTAGCCGGCCACCACCTGTGCGATCTGCATCACCTGTTCCTGGTAAACGGCAATCCCATAGGTTTCTTTCAGGATAGGCTCAGTCAGCGGATGCGGATACTCCACACGCTGTTTGCCATGCTTGCGTCGGCAGAAATCAGGGATCAGGTCCATCGGCCCCGGACGGTACAGCGCCACCAGCGCGATAATGTCTTCAAAACAGTCCGGCATCGCCTGCTTGAGCATGTCTTTCATGCCACGTGACTCAAGCTGGAACACCGCGGTTGTATTCGCGGTTTTCAGCAACTGGAACGTAGGCTTGTCGTCAATCGGCAGGTCTTCGAACGACAATGGCAGCAGATTGTTTTCGGCGCGCTGTTTATTGGCGTTCTCCAGCGCCATATCCAGAATGGTCAGCGTACGCAGTCCCAGAAAGTCAAACTTGACCAGACCCACGGCCTCCACATCATCTTTATCATACTGGCTTACCAGGCTGGCGCCATCTGCCTGGCAATAAACAGGAGAAAAGTCAGAAATCTTGCCCGGCGATATGAGTACGCCTCCGGCGTGCATGCCGATATTACGCGTCAGGCCTTCCAGCCTTAATGCCAGCTCCAGCAGTTCACGCACTTCCTCTTCATTCTCTCGCCGCTCGGCCAGCTGCGGCTCTTTTTCTAGCGCACCCGATAATGTAATGCCCAACTCCAGCGGAATCAGCTTGGCAATGCCGTCTACAAAGTTAAACGGTAAATCAAGCACACGGCCGACATCGCGAATCACGGCCTTTGCCGCCATGGTACCGAAGGTGGCAATTTGCGATACCGCATCAATGCCGTATTTCTGCTTCACGTAATCAATGACGCGATCCCTGCCTTCCTGGCAGAAGTCAATATCAAAGTCAGGCATGGAAACACGGTCCGGGTTCAAAAAGCGTTCGAACAGCAGGTTATATTCGAGCGGATCAAGATCGGTAATGCCCAGGCTATAAGCCACCACGGAACCCGCGCCGGAACCACGGCCAGGCCCTACCGGCACGCCATTATTCTTTGCCCAATTGATAAAATCGGCCACGATCAGAAAGTAACCGGCGAACCCCATCTGGTTAATCACGCCGGTTTCAAAATCCAGGCGCGCATCATAGACAGGCTGTTTGGCTGCGCGCACATGCTCATCCGGATATAACACTTCCAGACGTTTAACCAGACCGCGCTTTGCCTCTGCAATCAGGTAGTCATTCAGGCTCTCGCCATTAGGGGTCGGGAAATTCGGCAGGTAATTTTTACCCAATGTCAAAGCCAGGTTACAGCGTTTGGCAATTTCCACGCTGTTGGCAAGCGCTTCCGGCATATCGGCAAACAGCGTACTGATCTCAGCCTGCGTCTTGAAATATTGTTCAGTGGTAAAGTTCTTAGGGCGGCGCGTATCCGCAAGCACGTAGCCCTCGGCAATGCAGGTACGCGCTTCGTGCGCACGGTAATCATCAGGCGTAGTGAATTGTATCGGGTGCGTTGCCACCACCGGCAACTCAAGCTGTGCGGCAAGCGCACGTATATGCTGGATGTATTGTTCTTCCGCTGTTTTTTGCGCACCTACCGCTACGCGCTGCACTTCAAGATAAAAGCGATCCGGGAACAATTCTTTCCAGCCAGCGGCCAGCTTAGTCGCCGCTGCCAGGTTACCCTGCGCACATGCCTGGCCGACATCGCCAGCCATCGCGCCGGAAAGCATCAGCAACCCATTGGTGCCGCACTCAGTGAACCACTCCCGCTTGAACTCGGCGCGACCACGATACTGGTTGGATAAATAAGCGCGGCTTAACAGCTGACACAGCAGAAGGTAGCCTGCATGCGTCTGACACAGCAGCAAAGCCCGTGAAGGCTGCTCCCGGTTAACAGGGTTTTCCAGCCAGATATCACAGCCGATGATGGGTTTGACACCTTTGCCGCGTGCGGCCTTGTAAAACTTGATGGCACCGAACAGGTTATTCAGGTCGGTAAGCGCCAAGGCCGGCATGCGGTCATCAACGGCGTGCTTTACGTAGTCATCAATCCGCACAATGCCATCCACAATGGAATATTCACTGTGGCAACGCAAATGGACGAATGCAGGTGCTGCTGGATGTGTTTGACCGGTCTCTGACATAGGGCAAATTTTACCTTATTTACCTCTGCTTTTTTAGCCTCATTCGAGACCATTTTTAAATGAGTATGTTTTAAAGCTGAATCAGCTCACTCATACTCGACTCAACACACCTGCAATGAATACCACACATATTGAGTGCAAACCTATTAAGCTGTACAGCTTAATCAAATAATGTCCCACTATAATTTCAGCGATACAAAGTGTAATCTTGATACAAAACCGTACGATAATGCTGAATATCCAGAACTTGAACTCAAGGACTTTTAACATGAATAAAACAACGCGTTTTACCATACTCACATTGCTTTCCCTGCTGGCAATCCCGCTCTGGGGCTGCGCACCTGAAATCGGCAGCGACCAGTGGTGTGCCAATCTCAAGGCCAAGCCAGCCGGGGACTGGAGCATGAATGAGGCGTCTGATTTTGCAAAACACTGTATCATCAAGTAGCACTTGCGTGCATAACGCAGCAACCTCTGGACATCATGACAACCGTCAGTAGTTTTGCGCCAATTGAAGGCGATTCGCCACGTGTGCTGATACTGGGCTCCATGCCTGGCATCGCCTCACTGGCTGCGGGGCAATATTATGCGCATCCACGAAATTCTTTCTGGAAGGTGATGGAAGCGATATTGAATATACCTGCGGCTAATGATTACGAAGCTCGGGTCGAAAAGCTAAAACGCGCAAATATTGCATTATGGGATGTGCTTGAAAGCTGTATACGCCCCGGGAGTTTGGATGCGGCTATTGATATGAGTTCTGTAAAAGTGAATGAGATAAAAGCGCTTCTTCAGAGACATCCGGAGATTAATGTCATTTGCTTTAATGGTGCCAGTGCTGAAAAAATCTTCAACAAACGGGTTTTACCGACACTGGATAACACGCCAATAAACTATATACGCCTACCCTCCACCAGCCCGGCGCATGCCACGATGAAGTTTCATGAAAAAACGGCAGCCTGGAAGGCTGCCATTCTGGCTGGATCAGATACTGCGTAATTTAAGCTGAGATTTGACTATAAGCAGCTGGATGCTGGTTTTACACATGAGGCGATACCACCTCATGTGTAATAACCAGTAATCGCCGCCACTTCAACTACTGCCAAGTTTTACTGGCTCTGCAGCAATGCCTTGACCTGCTCGATCAAGGTTTCATCCTGTACCGGTTTACCCAGGAAGGCATTCACACCGATTTCCGTTGCAACATTGCGGTGTTTATCCGCAGTGCGTGAGCTGATCACAATCAATGGCGTATTCAGGGTTGCCGGGTTATCCCGGACATAACGGGAGAACTCAAAACCATCCATACGCGGCATTTCAATGTCAGTGAGGATGATGTCCGGTGTAACTTCCTGCAGTTTTTCAATCGCATCCATGCCGTCATTGGCGGTGACCACTTCAAAATCTTCACGCTCAAGTACGCGTGAAAGCACTTTACGCATGGTCAGTGAATCATCAACCACCAGCGCCACTTTTCTTGAGTTTTCAAGCTCAGGCGCTATTTCTGCAACCTTAGTCGCACCGACTACGAACACTTCGCGGTTTGCCAGCTGCACCGCATTAATCACCAGCACAATCGCACCATCACCCAACACAGAGGCGCCGATCATACCAGGCACATGTGAAAGCTGTGTGCCCATAGGCTTCATCACAACCTCCTGATTGCCGATAATCTCATCTACATGCAGTGCTGTGCGGTACGCACCGCTGCGCATCAGGATAATAGGTGTGTAAATATGCGATAGCGCTACATGTTC
>Ga0208116_1000371_pt1 | contig 14517 bp, 17 predicted proteins | sample LakWasMeta9_HOW4_2_FD_183859 | JGI IMG/M metagenome (GOLD analysis project Ga0208116, IMG submission 183859) | Freshwater sediment methanotrophic microbial communities from Lake Washington under simulated oxygen tension - Sediment Metagenome... | ecosystem: Environmental > Aquatic > Freshwater >... | reverse complement strand
GAGAGAGAGGGATTCGAACCCTCGATGGGAGTTAAAGCCCATACTCCCTTAGCAGGGGAGCGCCTTCAGCCTCTCGCAAGTCTTTGAAATTACTTTGTAATTTCTCAGATTGCGCTCTTCGAGTCGGCCATCTTCAAGACAAAATTTAACCCATTTTGAGCCTGTGAAAGCGGCATTTGCTACACAAATGTGCTACACAAAGTCTTAAAAATGGCAAAAATCCCCTATTTAGTCAGGCGTAAAAACATTTTTTATTTTCGCCTTCGAGTTCCGGCTGATCTTCAAGAAATTCTCAAAGTTCGAGAGATAACCCAAAGCCTAAAAACTGAAAGCCGGGGCGTGGCTATACCCTTAGCTTTGAGAATGGCCGCAAGTATTTCAATCAAGCTTCAAGAATTAAAGCGGGTGGGAATTCCCGCTATTGAATCAAACTACTTACAGGATATTAAAGATTATCAAGTCAATTCCGTAAGTGAACCGGCGATTAATTACATCTGCCCTGCCCCGGCCAAATCATCAGCTTATTTATTGTCATTCGTTGTTGAAGACTTCTTAAAGAGATACGACCCGGCCAACAAATCAATGTTGGTTAAGCTGAATGCAACCCTTCCGATTATGATCGAGTTAGTTGGTGATAAACCTATCGATCAAATCTATCAGACCGACATCAATAATTTTTTTGATGAAGTGCAAATGCTACCGGTAAGGCGTGACGCTGCAAAATTCAAGGGCTTGTCTATCAAGCAGGTGATTGTTGCTAATACTGGCGGGGCTTGTATCGCTGAAAAGACCTTCACCGGCACTTATAGAGCCTGTGTGAATGTTTTTGTTCAGTGGGCCATTACTCACTATAAAGACCAAGGCTTTCCAAGTCTTAGCACTGGCGGTTGCTCTTATCGTGGGAGTCGGGCCGAAGGCATCAATAAACAACGCGCCATGAAGCCTGAAGAGCTGGAAAGGCTGTTCAGTCATCCTAAGATGAAGGAATACGCGGCGAGTTCTGAAACCGCCCATTATTGCTGGTTGCCTTTGATTGGGTTGTTTACCGGTGCGCGTATCAATGAGATTTGCCAGTTGAACCCATTCACCGACATTGTGCAGGATGATGGAACCGGCGTTTATTACTTTCACTTTACCGATGAAGGCGAAACGGCGGATGGTGTTGATAAGAGCATTAAGACGAATTCATCAAGACGTGTTGTTCCGATTCATAGCCGGTTGCTTGATTTGGGTTTATTGGGTTATGTCGAGCGGGTAAAGGTAGGTAATCACAAAATCATCTTTCCACAATGGCAACCGCGCGGCGGCAAAGCATCCGCTAACGCTGGGAAATGGTTCACAAGGTTTGTGGAAGATGTCGGCGTTAAGGATGTCACAGAAGGCGCTAGGCTTAGCGGTTTTCATTCGTTCCGACATACGTTCATAACTTGGGGCATGTCTAACAAGATACCTGGGATTTTTGCAATCACTGGGCATGAAACCGAAGTGGTTGATGGTTTTGGCAAAATCTCTGCTGTTGCTAAAGGGTATTGGACGCGGGGAATTGCCGACAACATTTTAGAAAAGCAAACCACTGTCGAACAATTTGATTATGGGTTGAGTTTTTATAAACCTACTTTGTAAGCTAAAAAGCACTTTTGAAACGCGCTTTGACTTTCCTATAAATCCGGGATGGAATGCGCCCCCTTTGGCAAGGTATCCGCCAAAGGCAACATTTTTTTAACAACTTAAAGGTAATAACATGACTTTAAAACAATATGACTTCGATACTGAATCGGTCGAGATAATACCCCCTATGCCGAACGGTGATAAGTGGGCGGGAAAGGTTGCATATATTTATGAAACTAGCACCGGCAAAGATGTTGTATTAGACCCCAAAAATTTTGGCGAACTCCGGGGAGCAACTGAGATTGAAGCAAAAGAAAAAATGAATGCAAAAGTAAGCGCTTGGATTAGTAATAATCAATAAGCTAATCAATGTGACCCGCTCTAATCGAGCGGGTTTTTAATTAATTATTATTCAATAAATATTAAAATAAGTCATTAATTACTTATTAATAAGTCACCACTAACTTATTGTTTTTATTAATATTTTATATTGCGTTTTAAAAGTAATCGGTTAATATAGCCTCTCGTTAAAAAACAACAGAGGATTAAAACAATGAGTATCATTAATAAGCAAGTAAGTGTCGAACAAACCAGAGTTGATAATATTGCCGATGAATCAATTCAATATATAGACACCATGGAAACTATTGACGGTGGCGATCATCAAATCAATATATGGATTAATGAAGCGGGGCAAAGAAGAATTTCTATTCAAGGCACCGGTGAGAATGTAACCGTGTTGACGGTGGCGGTTTAGTTGTTGAGTTGAAAATGATCTTACAAGGGGCTGGGCAACCGGCCTTTTTTGTGTCTGAAGTTAAGCCGCTTGCATCCACACCGGAAATATAAGCTTAAACCATATCAGGAAGGCGTCAAATTTGACGCTGGCGGCGTTTTCTTGTTTAAAGCATGATAATTAGTGCCTTTGGTGCTTTTGCGTCTTAAATTGGCTTTTCTCTCTAGCCTCTGTCATCAACTCTAAGAATGCCTCCTCAAGCAAGATACTCTTCCCGCCGGATTTATCCCCTTCAAGGTATCGCTGAATAAAGAAGCTGAGGTCTGTTGATGATCGTCTACATGCTTCAATGCCCCTTTGGACAAACTCCAGCGGCTTAGAATATTTAATGCTGAGGTTTTCTGCTTGTAGCCATTCAAAGCGCTGCTCAGCTTGTTTGGGGTCAAGAATCTTGATTGAATCCGCGTTGTATTCTCGTGAGTCCATAAAGTTGCCTTAAATCTGTGTTTTTGATGGTCTATTTTACCATGACTTGGAATGTATCTCTAAGATTGCTTCGAAAGGGCATCAGGAAGGCGTCAAAATTTACGCTGACGGCGTTTTAATGAAAAAGTTATACCAATGCGCTGGCTGGTTTAAATATTGCGCTTAAGTGCGCTCTATTTTAAATTACCTACGCCCAAGATAAGGGGCGGCGGAAGCAATCCATTGACCCGCTTTGAGCTATTAGCCGCGAAGCGGCGGTTGATCGTCTCCGCGATTATCTTCTAAAAGCAAAAAACATGAATCACCGGAGGTTGTCACATCTTCCCTGAAAGAATTTGATTGATCATTTGCCGCGAAGCGGCGGTTGATCGTCTCCGCGATTATCTTCTAAAAGCAAAAAACATGAATCACCGGAGTTGTTCTTTCTTTTATTCCCGGAATGAATGATTAACCACCAAAAATAAATGCCTGTTGCGAGCGTAGCGAGTGGCATTTATTTTTGAGGGCGAAGCCCTGCTTTTGATTTTGCCGTTTCGTTATCTTTTAACTATTAAACTAATAAAACTATATATAACTAAAGGAACAAAAAAACATCAAAAATTCGATGCGGCTGGGCGTCGTTCGTGGCCTTGAACTGTATACGCCAACTGTATACGCCAACTGTATACGATTTGCCACTTGAACTGTATACGATCGGATTCAAAATAATTTTTGATTTTCAAAACCGTATACAGTTCAAGGCCGCATTATTAGGCTTGTTTTCAAAATTCCTAATCTTCGCTGTAATAATGATTTACTGATTTCCAACCCCATGTCTCGCTCGTAAGCACGCTTGATTTCGGATAATTGTTTGTAATCACCACCGGCTAATTGCAAGGCAACCCACACATTCACATAGTCATCGATGCTCTTCATTCTCGACATGCTTTTGTTTGCGTGCGCCTCTAATCTATGCCGGATGTTAACTGACTCGGTTTCGATGTTGGTTAATCTAGCATCAGCCGCATATTGTGCCCTGTTTGCTGCTTTAATATCAGCGGTCACGCCCTTACAGCGTAAAACTAAGTTTTTAGCCTGCCATAGTAGCGGTAAGCGTAAATACCCAAGCTTTGTTTCAATCTTAAGGGTCTTGTTTTTGACTTCAGCGGTGGCGATTCTCAAAGCCTTATCCCAGTCGAAGACATCGCCGCAAAAGATACCGGCGAAGATTCCCCCCAGTGCTTTGTCATCAACTTCATGTCCACGGTGATAGAGCCACACTTGATACAAATCAACTCTTTGTAGATCGTTCATAAAGTCACTAGCTACACCTTTGCAATCAATACCGGCAAATTTTTTGCAATTCTTAACGAGAATGCCGGGATCTCTTTCAACCAATACCATTGCAATTTCACGAAAGCGCTTCCGTGTTTCGTCGCTATACTCACCACAACTCACACCTTCTCTTATTTCACCAACCCACTGCAAAAGCTGGTTATTAGAAGCGGCGGCAAGGTCGGTGCCTTCTAGTTGTTCTTTAAATGCCGATATTCCGGCATTTAAATCAGCGTCTTCTAATTCCTCGACCACTTCCGCAAGATCATCTTCGGTCGGTTGCGCTTGTTTAACTAATTTTTTAGCAACGGGTTTCCTTTTGCGTGTTCTTAAGGCCTCTGCTTTAGTGGGTTCAGCTTTAATGGGTTCCACAAGGTCGGGCTTTGTGTCTTCGGTTGTCTCATCGTCATCAAGACTCGCTAAAAGCTCGTCTAGTTCGTCTAACGCTTCGTGATCAATCTTGGCGGCCTCTTCTCTTGATAAGGATTTACCGCTAAGGGGGTCAAGTCGCGTCCCTTTTGACTGATGTGGGGGGCAAAGCCTATCCAGATATTTTAAATCTAAATAAAAATCATCATCCTTTGTATTTATCATGTATAATTGCCATTCCGTTATTATGTTAGTTATTCCAAGCCCGCAATAATTGCCCTTATTGCGGGCTTTTTTTATTTATTGCTTGGCATTTGCTCTGCTAAGTATTCATCACTAAGCCGCTCAGTTTCGCTCGACAATTCAAGATACTTTTCAGCGGTTATAACAAGCCCCCCTTCGAACTCCCAACGAAGAAAATCAATGTAGCCTTTAATAGTTTCGTCACTTACTCCTAAGTCTTCCTTGAGCTTGATCATTTCTTTAAGTTCGTTTTGCACCCGCTTAAGGCTACAAGCAATCATCAATCGAATTGTTTCCCCATGATCCGAGTCGGGGCAATTGTATTTACTGAAAATCTCAATTGTGCGTAAGTTTTCGGGCGATAGGGTCAACATTATTGGTTTGCCGCCTTTTTCCTTAAGCCGTTGCCGGTATTCTTTAACTCTCTGTGCGCCTGTTTGTGCCATGACTATCTCACTGATTCTAAAATAAAAAATAATACTTTATTCGTTACTAAGTAACGTGTCAATAAGAATTATTCTCAATTGGTGTTTATTTTTGGTGGTCAAATTAGGTAATTACACTTATTGCCATTTAACCCCAATGAGCACATCGTATTGTTTAGGCGTGGCTATAAACGAATGGCGTGAAAATCCGGTCAATTTATACGAACCGTGTTTCAGCTCTCCATACCTAAACAAAACTATAATTATTGGATTGAGGATAAATTTTATGAAAACACCATCTTACCTTTTGGTAGCGGGATTTATTGTTATCGCTGGTAATTCTGCGTTGACTTACGCTGTCGAAAATCAACATGCTAAAGAAGCTGAACAACATTTGGAAAAAGCGGTAGAAAGCGGTAAGGCAGGCGATACAAAAGGTGAGGCTGCGCATGCTCAAGAAGCTGAGAAGGATTTGATCCAAGAAAATAAAGAAAAACCCTATCCGCAGCCATCAAAGCAAATAACTGGAGAGAATCCGAAAGCAGAACACGACAAAGCAGCTTTTGAAGATATTGAAAAAGCCAAAGCACATGCTAAAAAAGGTCATGCGAATCAAGCCGCCGATGCCGCTAAAAAGGCCGAAGCCCATATTAAAGACAAAGAACTATCTAAATAAATTAATACTTAGTGCCCACCCTGAGCCGGTTTGAATTTTTTGGGCGGTATCCACCCCCACGGCTACCAATCGGCCCAGAGGTGGGAGGGTCTGAAGGTTGGCACGATCACTGCTTAATCACTGCTTAATCACCGCTTAATCACTGTGAAACATCCGTGGAACAATCCAAACGGCGGGCACAAAAAAGCCGCATGGTTAGCGGCTTGATTGTTTGATGATGATCTGTTGAGGTTATGCGGCGGCAATCTTATAAAGCGTTGGCCGACTGATACCGAACTCTTTAGCTATCTTGCTCTTATCTTCGCCTGTTTCGGCTCTTCTCTTAATCTCTGTCATTTGTTCAGTGGTTAACTTGCTTGGTGCCCCTAACTTTTTACCTTTAGCTTTAGCCGCTTCTATGCCCTCTCTTTGGCGTTCTTTAATCAAGGTTCTCTCGAACTGAGCAAAGGCACCAAGCATTTGTAGCATTAGCGTTTGCATAGCAAATTTAGGGTTGCTGGGGTCGTTAACGTCTTTACTAAATGTTAGGTGTTCCTTGTAGAACTCTACCGTTACGCCCTTATTCGTTAGCTCTTCAATGATTGTCTGTAAGTCTTTCAAGTTTCTTGCAAGCCGATCAATTGAGTGAACATGCAAGGTGTCACCCTCTCTTAAGTGGTTCAAACAGTTTGACAGTTCCGGCCTGTTTGCATCCTTACCGCTTGCCTTATCGGTAAAGGTTCGATCAAGTTGCACATCTGCAAGTTGGCGCTCTGTGTTCTGTGAAGTTGAACTTACGCGGATATAACCGACATTTTGACCTTTCATGATTTCACCCTCTAATGCGAATGTGTAAATTAATCTCTTAGAGTCATCTTAACACAGTGTAAAATAAATGCAAATAGACTTTACTTTACACAAGGGAATGAGGGTTGCGGGGCATGGGCAAACCTGTAAGATAATGTATACTTTATTTACAGGTTAATCAGCATCTAAAACCGCCTGTGTGTGGGGGTCATAAGTTCTATAATCATCGCCGCGAATATCTCTCGACTTCTTAACGGTGCCTAAGTTGATCAAGATACCCTTCAGCACACCGGCGTTTTGTCGGTAGTTGTGTTCGTCGATCTGTTCGCCGTTTAGAATCTTCAGTTCGTCTCGTTCACATAGCGTTGTAAGAGTAGCCGCCCGCCTCATAAGCATCGATTCTGCAATACTAGGGCTTCCGCCTAATTGAACGTTAAGCCCGGCTAATTGGTCACGGTAACGCCTGGCGATGGCGGTTCTTCCGTCTATCTTTTGACCATCAATAAGTAATTCTGGAAGTTTTAAATCATCCGACATGGTGCCTCACTTTGGCATGATTGTTGAAATGGCACATAAATTGAATTGGCATGATTGTTGATTTGTTGCGTAATTTCCACATCTGTCGCTAAAAAACAACAAAGTAAGCCGCGCCTTTATAGTGGCCCGATAACTTTCTAATGACCAAAACAATATAAGTAAATGCTAATATTTAACCAAAACAATATAAGTAAATTCTTATATACCGTGTAAAACTTAAGTTTCACTTGCTCGGTAAACCACTGGTTTTTTCTTTCCACTGCCTAGCCTTTTTCGCATCCCTTGTATAACTCACCCTTCTTTCGTTTTGTTCTGGTCTGGTCAGATAATCCAACACAGAAAATTGAACGTTTTCATGGTCTAGCCCTGCAAATTCACATACTTTTTTAAAGTCTTCATCTGCATAATAAAACCAATTATTAGCCCTTTTTTGGCTTATCCCTCTATGTGGCCCAGAGTATTGATCTATTCCGAGTGCGTCCTTGATTGCTCTTACTAATACAGCCCGCCAAAGGCTTGTTTCTGGTTGTTGTCTAGCAATGGGTTGGATGTAACCCATATCGGTGGCATCGTCTTGATCAAGTGTGTAGTGGGGTTCCATTTATACTTTCCTTATTGATACATGACACCGGCAATTGATTTCTAGGGGTGGAAAGAAAACTAGGCCAAAGGGTGTAATGAATGGTTGATTAAGGTCGACACCTTTGCTGTTAATAGCTTCGGTTTGGCTGTGGCTGTGCCTTACTCGTTCATCATGTGCAGTTACCCAAAAACGTTTGAATTGATTGGGTTTTACCAGCCTTGCGTTGATGGCAAAGTTAACTGCCGCTTGTTGTGTGGCGTGGGCAATTTTGCTTGATAGGGTGTTGCCTATAGCCTTAGCTCTATGTGTCAAAAAGGCTTTGTGTTGCTTACTTACTAAAGGGTCGATGTCTTTGGGTTCAATGCCATCTGCTAAAGCTTTTCTAACTACACTTCTTTGGCTGGCTGACAGGTTTCTAATTGCATTTATATTGAGTTTCGCAGGGGTGTTTAATTGTTTTGCGATTCTCTCTAATTCTTGCCGATAGGTTAATAAGCTTTTTGCTTGGTTGGGTGTTAATCCGATGGTTTCTAATATTCGCTTTTTATTACTTCCGGCAATTTGAAATGTTTTTTTATAGTCGTCTAATATCTGCTTGATTTCAATTTTTATTAACTCCGATTTTGGCAAGTTAATATTAAAATTTGAAAGTCCAAGTAATAAAATTATCAATAAGCCGACTTTATCTTCAAGAGCGATTAAATTGTCTTGAAAACCCTTTGATAACTGGGTTTCAAGTGCGCTTACTATGATTTCATCAATGCCGCTTCCATCTGGTAAGTCTTCTGTATCTTGGGGGTAATTATCAAAAAAGTATTGTTCGATGAAGCTTTGTGCTTCTTCGACCGCATTTAAAAATTCATCCTTAATAAGCGGTTCGTATTCATCTATGAAACTTGGTAAATCATCCATGATTAAACCATTAGTGCGGAAGAGAAGCCGGACTTGCTCAACAAGAAGGGCTTTAATAAATCCATGACGTTATCAGGTAGTTTTTTATCTTCTCTTTTGCTGAAGGTGCTTTGAGATTCACCGACACGATAAGAAGTTAATAAGAAAACATGATTGTGCTGTTGTGGGTCGGTGATGTCGTTACGCAATAGAAAAAAAGCCAGCTCGTTGGCCGCTGTTTTAATGCCAGTTGGAATGGTGTCATCTGGTATCACTTCGCCGTTTCTATCAATAGCGCCTATTCTGGGCCACTGTAGAGCTTGTGTGGTGTCGGTAGGTCTACCAATGAACTCGAACTGATCAATTAACTGTGTCGCCAATATCAACGCCTTGGCGTTCTTAATTTGAATTGAGGTTTTACCGGCGGTAAGGGTGTTGTAAATTTCTTCAATCGCGGCCGCGTCATAGTCAAGATTTGCCGCGATAATTGCCGCTTCAATTTCTGAAAATGTTTTGCCGCGCATATCATTGAAGATTTGCACAATTTCTAAGCTCGTGTTGCCCACTTCATAAACCGCCGCTAGGTATGCGAATTCGTCACCATTTAGCCTTGTGCCTAAGTAGCTATAAAGTTCGGTTTCGGGTGTAAAACTATTAACGCCCAATGTTATCGTCATGATTATTTCCAGAAAAAACAGGGCGGAGTAACCGCCCTGTGATTGCTCAGATTAAAGACTCTTAAACGATCAAGCCTTTAAGACGTGCCGCCGCTTTCGGATGTCTAACGACTAAGCCGCTATACCATTCGATTCGAGTTCTTAAGGCTGGCTTTGTTTCCAATTCGCCTAAGTCGCGAACGCTCAGCGGTTCGGTTTGAATACCATGCAACGCATCTGGGCCAAACTTCACCGCGTAGATGCTTGAAGTTAGGTTAGAGGTGCCTTGTGTTTCTGTTTGGGTAAGAATTGGCAACCCGTCTGCACCCTCTTCAACGATACCAAGCGGCACACCTTGATAATGATCAACCTCACGTCCGAAGTAATCACGACCGACTGTAATAACGCCAGATTGGCGACCTAGAGCAACAATCTTTCGACGGGTTGCCTTATTCATCAATAGCAACGTAGGGCTCCCGGTTACTTGGTCAATCAACTGATCTAACAAATCGAGAGTTAATGCCGCGCCGTTGGTGCCTGCTGAAATAACTTGGTTTCCTGTCAGGCGCTTATTCAGTCCATCGAACGAATTAACATCAACGGCGCTATCGCCGGCAAAAAATGTTTTTAACCAACTTAAGGTTAAAGACTTCGCCTTCAATGCGTCATGAATGGCCCGAGAATCATTGTCAGCGGTGCCCATTTTTACTTGTGCGATGTCCAAATCAGAATCGCCACCCAAAATAGTTAGCGATTCTGTGAGCGAATTGATCACGCCGGTGCTCTCTGTATAGGATTGATTGAATCCACGAAAGGCAATACCGGGTAGGGTTTGTTCGATGTTGTATTTAAAGGCATTACCCGCGATATTCACGAAGCCTAGGTTTGCTAATACTGGGTTTTCTCTGGCGAAGATTTCAACAACGCCGCTCGCAAGTGGTGTTGGATTAAGTTTTTGCCATTCGGAGATTGTTAACATTTTTCTATTCCTTTAGTTTAAAAATTGGTTATTGCTTGCCGTAGCCGTAAGACATGCGGGCAATGGGGGGTAATTCGCTGGGGTCTATCTTGGGGGCCAATAAGCTAGGCTTTGCGGTGTCTGTTTCCGGCACTTGTGGCTTAATCAGCAAACCGGCCGCCTGTGCTTTGTTAAACCACCGAACCCTTTCAGCCGGTGATAGACCATCAGGAATCAGGGCTTTTAATCCGTCCGGGATACCATTCAAAACAGCATTTGCAACAAAGTCCAAATCAGCCGCTTGTGTGGCTAATTGGGCCTTTAGTTGGTCGATTTCTGTCTGGTTGCTTGGTTCATTCACCGGTGGTGTAATTACTTCCAGGGTTGGCTCGATTGTTTCGGTAGTCATAAAATTAATGGGGTAAGGTGATAGAGTCGGTTTCGTCTTTGCGTCTTAATAGTTCCGCAACGGCGTCTTCTCGGGTGGCGTAGCCGTCCGGGTTCTCAGTTCTGAGAATATCCACCGGTGACCAAACGCCCATTTCAAGCTTTGCCCGCGCATTATTAAGCCGCTCGGTTTCGGTGAGGTTTTCTTGCATCTCTGCAAAATCAACAACGACACGCGCACTCTCTGGAATACTTCCAGGGGCGTGAGTGTTGCTAACTCGTTTGATGATCTCGAAAAGCTGGGATTCATAACGCCGCCAAAGTGCAATATCATCTTGGCGGGCTTCTCTTAGGTCGATTTGCTCAACATGTTTGGCCGCGCCTGATTCTGATCTTCTATCGAGGTCGAACACATCGGCCGATAAATCGTTAGATGCTGCGATTTGCCGCATGACGAATTGAATCGCCGCGAGAATATCTAATATTGGTGAGTTGGGAGCCGCAAAGCCAAAGCTACCACCTTCAGGCAATGTAATTGCTCTTTCTGGGCCGACGTCTAACGCTTCACCGACTGGAACACCAGAGGCCCATGCTTGACCGTGGGCTTGTAATTCGACACTTCGCCAAAGGTTGCTTAAAGCAACGTTAATCGCCTCTTGTGACTCAATGAGGTCATCCCCGCCGGGGATAAAAAACTGATCGTCTGGGAGTGAATCGAATAGACAGATAAACGGAAGCAACCCGTAAGGATTTAAACCTTTGGGGTTGCTGCCTACCTTTATCGGGTTGCCGCGATAGTCGCGGCGGGTATAGGTGCCCGCTGTCCAATCTGAATAGGTGACGTCCTTGTCATTTTGTGCTCTGTGAGTGACTACAAACCTTGTGGGGGTCTGTGGGTCACTGTAGAGCACGTCCAATACTGCTGGCGTCACTACTGATAAAGTGAGTTGGTCATTCATCCAACCCACCTGCAAAACGGTTGTTTTAAGCAGCTTCGTTAATCGGCTCAGGCGCTTCAACACTATGTCGACATTACCAGCGCGGTAGATTTCATCCGCCGTAACTTGATCAATGCCGGAAAACATCCGCCTTGGGGCTAATCGGTAAAGATTCGCCCTTTTGTTAATCACTTTTTTAACCGCGTTGACCTGAAACACTCGGAAAGTTTCAGGGCGTGACCAACGCTGTTTAATCAGTTTCAACGTCTCTTCACTTTGCTGATCGTGGTAATACTGCAACCACTTATCAGCGCGCGCCTTCCTCGCCGTTGATGATTTAACGATTTTTATAAATTCAGTGTTCTGACTGCTTATCAAATCTAACATAGTGTCTTATATAGTAGCTATAAATCTAGCCGCTATAATACTATATTAGAAAATACTTAATTACAACAATTTTCTTTTAAAATCAACGCGGTATCGTATGCGGGCCAATATTTTTAAGTTTGGCTTGGATAAATTCATCAAAAGACAGCGGAGAAGTGCTACCGCGTGACAGGTAAGACCTATATAAATTGTGGGCCGTTAGCATGCTTCGGCATGACTCGGCGCAAGGTGGGAGCAATTCGCCATCATTGAGCAAACAAAGCTTGATTGCCGGGCCGGTGCCGTGGCAATGAATGCCGTTTATCTCGTAGGGATTTAATTCAACATCTCTTAAGCTGTAGACCGCCCACGCGAAAGAGTAAACATGATCATCATGACAACCTTTTGCAGCTTCAAAGCGTGGAGCTTGTTGCCCACCTTTGCCAGTTGAATTATTAACAATCCTGTATTCGAGGGTTTCCATTTCAGCCAGCAATTTCTCAAAGCTTGGGTGAATGTGAAGCCTACCTTCAGCAGCAGCGTTATAAAGCGCCGTGAATGCGTTAGCTTGCTTGTCAGCGGTGGCGTGAACTATCTCATGTTCAAATGATTGATCGCCACACCATGCCGCAATATCCTGGGAGTTGTAAGACTCTATAGCCGCCCTTGACAGGTCAAAGTCTTTTTTGTATCGCGTGAACGCCTTCCTGATACCGGCAGCGCTTGAGAAGCTGATTTTGTCAGAAGCCAACACATAATAATGATCGTCTTCACCGACAAGGGTTTTCAAGACGCATGTTGTCACCGTGTTATCACCATGCACTGAGAAACCGTAAGCCCTATCTAAGCCCGCGCCGGTAATATAAGCGGCGTTGCCTGTGATGCTCTTAACATCAAAGCGGTATTTGTCCCGGCACTTGTCGAGCACATCCGGCGGAAATAAAGAAGATTGGCCGCTAGTCCATTGATTGAGATGCTGTTGTGCGAATTCTTGCGGCAACATTTGCGCCGCCCGACTCTTCAGCGCCGCTGGTTTTATCCAGTGCGGCGCCTTATCCATAGCGTCTTGTAAATCTCTATATTGAATGTGACTAAAAAACAGCGTGTCATCGTCCCCACGCTCAGCAATGTTATAGAGCATATACAGAGGGGACGAACGCGGGCCGACTGTAGAATCAACCAATACTAAGCCGTCGTCAGTGTCAATTGTGGCACTTGCTACAACCTGGAAGCTTTGATCGTTTGCCGCCGCGTGTAACTCGGACACCTGTGCAATGGTTAACTTTTTACCGTAGAGCGCCGCCGGGTTGTTTGAATAACCACGAATAATGTTATCAAGTGCGGGGTATTCAATTTTTCCGCCGTCGCTTATCGTAATACTTCCAGAATTTATTAAGCTGGCTGTGTATTCGGTTTTACGTAGGATTGACGCAACAGTTTTAAAAGCAGTGTCAACAATCTGTTTTTCTGAGTTGGCAATAATGCCAATGGTTTGGGTTTTACGGGTTAGGAATCTCCAGACAATTATCAAAGCCGCGACTAAGGTTTTCCCATGTCGACGCGGCCAACAAAAAACCACCGTTCTGTAATCGCCGTCGATGGCCTTGATAATCTCTAACTTTTCGAGTGGGCCGGGTTCGTAGATCTCAAAGCCGTCCCCTGATGATGGCACCAATGGCTTAACATCTTCCAGCCATTGAAAGAAACCGGCGGAACCATGCCGCCATGATGCAACTTTGGAAATTGCTTTAGTGGTAGAGCGTTTTTTTGTGTCGGTCGTCATTCCTTGACTCACTTTTTAATTAAACAATGTTTAATTAAATATCATACACTTATTGTTGCTATAATTCTAGCCGCTATATTTTCAACGCATTTAAGGGGGTGTGCAATGGCTGGTGACGGTCGTTCTAAATTTGCAACGGGTCGAACGTATCAGTTCGCCACACGAGTCACTGAATCATTTCACCGTGAATTTAAAACTACGGCGGCAAAAGATGGCTTGTCTATGACGGTTTTGCTTGAGAGGTGTCTTGATGCTTATTTAAAGCGAGAGAGAAAAAACGAAAGTCTGGCTGATCACTTTCAGCGTTCGAGCAAATCTGAAAAAGTGGATTTTATTAAGTCGCTGTGTGGTAAATCTGAGGGGTAAAACAATGATATTTGCTTGCTACACAAATGTGCTACACAATGACCGAAATTCGCGCCGCTTTGGGCTGATTCAGAAAAAGCTATGTCTTTGATTTTTCTCGAAAAAAAGACATAGCTAGAGTGTTGGCGGAGAGAGAGGGATTCGAACCCTCGATGGGAGTTAAAGCCCATACTCCCTTAGCAGGGGAGCGCCTTCAGCCTCTCGGCCATCCCTCCAAATTGGAATGCTATTTTCGCTTAATTTTATTTTTTTTGCTAGATTTAAATTCGTTATTTAAATTTTATTTTATAAATAAAATTAATTTAAATATATAAATCTTAATATTTTATTCTTGAATATCGGATAATCCGGATTGTTCTTTTTTGATTCTTTCATATATTTCTTCTCTATGAACAGAAACGTCTTTTGG
>Ga0208116_1000364_pt1 | contig 14587 bp, 9 predicted proteins | sample LakWasMeta9_HOW4_2_FD_183859 | JGI IMG/M metagenome (GOLD analysis project Ga0208116, IMG submission 183859) | Freshwater sediment methanotrophic microbial communities from Lake Washington under simulated oxygen tension - Sediment Metagenome... | ecosystem: Environmental > Aquatic > Freshwater >... | reverse complement strand
CGCCCCATGGCACTTCTTGTACTTCTTGCCGCTGCCGCACGGGCAGGGATCGTTGCGGCCTGGGGTGTCGGCGCGGTGCAGGGTGGGCACGCGCGGGCCGATGTTGCGCCATAGCTCGCGCAGGTCGTAGACCGCCCACACGGCGGCGGCAAAATCGTTCAGACGCGCCGCGCTCAGGCTGGGCGGGCCGTCTTCGTCAAACATGCTGATGGTGGGTTCGTCCTCGTCGTCTTCGGTCAGGGCGACGATGGCGTCCAGCGATTCGTTGAGCCATTTGGCGCCTTCCTTGTCGCGCGGCGCGGCCCACTCCTCGGGCCAGGACTCCACGGCATACATAAAGCCGATGGCCCAGACCTGCGCGAACGAGGGCAAGACCTCGTTCTCGACCGCCTGGCGCTCCGCCTCGGGCATGGACGCCACGGCGCCGCGCACGTCCATCACCTCGGGCTGGTAGGCGCGCTCGTCGTCGAGCGAGTCCACGTCGGCCTCCAGCGCGCTGGCCACCTCGTTCCAGCGGCGCGACCACAAGGACATGAAGCGCTGCGCCTGCGTGTCGTCGGCAAACGAGCCCTCGCCGACTTGTCCCTCGTCCGGGCCGCCCAGGTCCAGCAGCACCGGCAGGTACTCGCTGGGCATGATGAGCCGGCGGCAACAGATCAGCGCGGCCATGAAGCCTTCGCAGAACTCCCACTGCGGCGTCTCGTCATAGCGGGTGCGCAGGTCGTCCAGGATGGCGTCGATCTCGTCGAAGTCGCTGGGGCTCAGGGGCTCGTCAACGGCCGGATCGGCGGTGAAGGCGGGGGGTGGAGAGACAGTCATGGCGGCTCGGCGTGTGGGCGGCAGATGCGCTCCATTGTGCCCGCTTGTCCGTCGCCAACCAAGGGCTGGCACGGGCGGCACAATCGCAGGCATGAAGATTCAGTTGCTGTCCGACCTGCACCTTGAAGTGGCGCCGCAATGGCAGCCCACCCCCGCGCCCGATGCCGACCTGCTGGTGCTGGCGGGCGATGTCGGCTCCTACCAGAGCGGATCGCGGCTCACCGATGAGGACTTTGGGCTGGGCCGCTTCTCGCCCCTGCACGGCTGGCCGGTGCCGGTGCTGTTTGTGCCGGGCAACCACGAGTACGACGGGCTCGACTTCGATGCCGCGCACGCACGGCTGCGCGCCACCTGCGAGCGCCTGGGCCTAGGCTGGCTGGAGCGCAGCAGCGTGCAGATGGAGCTTCGCGGCCAGCGCGTGCGTTTTCTCGGCACCACGCTGTGGAGCGACTTTGACGCACTGGTGGATGCGCAGGCCACGCTGACGGTGCAGCTCCAGGCGCAGGACAAGGCGATGCGCGCGGCCAACTTCTACCTGCAAAAGACCGGCACCCGCTACGCCGGCGAGCCCATGCTGGCGCCGGCCGTGCGCGCGCTCGCGCTGCAATGCCAGAGCTGGCTGACGGCCGCCCTGGCCACGCCGTTTGACGGGCAGACCGTGGTGGTGACGCACTTCGCGCCCAGCCTGCGCAGCGCCGACCCGCGCTACGGGCTGGCGCCGGGCACCGCCGGCTTCTGCAATGCACTGGACGAACTGCTACCGCGCGCCCAGCTATGGCTGCACGGCCATCTGCACTGCCCCAGCGACTACGTGCACGCCGGTTGCCGGGTGGTGGCCAACCCGCTGGGCTACGCGCGCAAGAACGAGCAGGAGCAGTTTCAGGCGACGATGACGATCGAGCTGCCCGAGACCCGGCGCTGACACCTGCCGGCGACCCCGCGCCATCGGCACCACCTCACCGGATTTGAAACAATTCGGCCAGCGCGTCGCGGTACTGCGATTGACCAACCGCGTTGGTGCTGTGGTGCGAGCCACCGTGGACCAACACAAAGGCCTTGGGGCCGGTGGCCGCGTCAAACAGCTTGCGGCCGAGCTCGGGCTTGACCAGCGTGTCCTCGGTTCCATGAACCACCAACAGGGGCGAGCCGATGCGGCCGACCTTCTTGATCGACTCAAAACGCTGGGTGATCAAACCGTTGACCGGCAGCCAACCCCAGGCCATGGAGTCCACCACATCCGGAATCGAGGTGAAGGTTCCCTCTACCAGCGTGCCGGCCTCGTCCGCGACGCGGCTGGCCAGTTCGATCGCAATGGCGCCGCCCAGCGAATGCCCGAAGATGTAGCGCGCTCGCCCCGGATAGCGCTGGCCCAGCCAGTCCCAGGCGGCGCGGGCATCCTCGTAGGCCAGGGACTCGGACGGCAGCATCGCGTCACTCTTGCCAAAACCCCGGTAGTCCACCGCCAGCACCGAGAAGCCCAGCTCCTGCATGCGGCGCATGCGATGGGCCGAACCGGTCACGTTCCAGCGCGCGCCGTGCAGGTACAGCAGCACGGGCGCCCTGGCCGCATCCGGCCCGGCCATGGGGTGCCAGAGACCGTGCAAACGGGTGCGCTGCCCGGACAACGCCGAGTCGAACTCGATCCAGACATCCTGCATGCCCTGGGCCGCCTCGACACTGCCGTTGCGAACGCTCTCGGTGGGCCGAAAGATCCACTCACCTTGCCGGTCGTCCAGGGTGGCACAGCCGGCCATCGCGGCCATCGCCGCAAGCCCGCCCAACCATCGCCAGGCTGGCTGCATTGTCTTCATGGCTCGTTCCTCATTTCAAGGTGGTGCTGCGGCCATCACCGCAGGTCACGCGCCAGCCGCAGGCCGGAGAATTGCCAGCGAGCTGCTGGCGCGAAGAAATTGCGGTAGCTGGCGCGCTCGTGACCCGCAGGCGTGGCGCAACTGCCACCACGCAACACCAGCTGCCCCACCATGAATTTTCCGTTGTATTCGCTCACCGCGCCGGTCAGCGGCCGAAAGCCCGGATAAGGGTCATAGGACGAGCGTGTCCACTGCCAGACATGCCCGCTCATCTGCCGCACGCCTGGCGCTGCGTAGGCGGCCTCCCATTCGTGCTCGGTCGGCAGGCGCGCGCCGGCCCACTGTGCGAAGGCGGCCGCCTCGTAGAAACTGAGATGGGCAACCGGCGCATCGGCCTGCAGCGGTCGCACCCCGTGCAAGCCAAAGACCTGCCAGTGCTGCGAGCGCCTGCGCGCATCGCCGGGCGCCAGCCAGTAGGCGGGTGCCTGCCAGTTCTGCGCCTGCGCCGCGGCCCAGCCGTCGGACAACCAGCAGGCCGGGTCGCGGTAGCCGCCGTCCTCGATGAACTGCAGGTACTCCCCACACGTGACCAAGCGGTCGGCCAGCTCAAACGGTTGCAGCAGCACGGCGTGCCGGGGTGTCTCGTTGTCAAAGGCAAAGTCGGCGCCGGCGTGCCCCACCTGCACCACCCCGCCTGGCAGACCCAGCCACTGCACGGGCAATATGGCGGCAGGCGGGGACGGGGTGGACGCCCCGGCATCCTGGTAAGGCGGCAGCAGCGGGTTGCAGGACAGGGCGTGCAGGATATCGGTGAGGATCAGCTCCTGGTGCTGCTGCTCGTGGTTCAGGCCGAGCTCGATCAGCGTATGAACCGACCGGTCGGCGCCAGGCAGGGCATCAGCGATGAAGTGCAGCATGGCCGTGTCGACATGTTCACGGTAGGCGTGAACCTGCGCCAGCGACGGTCGCGTCAGCAAGCCCCGGTCCGGCCGGGGCAGGCGCGCGCCGAGCGACTCATAGTAGGAGTTGAACAGGTAGGCAAAACGCTGGTCGAAGACCTGGTACCCCGCAACGTGCGGCTGCAGTACCACGGCCTCGAAGAACCAGCTCGTGTGCGCCAGGTGCCACTTGGTCGGGCTGGCCTGCGCCATGGACTGGATGCACTGGTCCTCCGCCGACAGCGGCGCGGCCCGCGCCATCGTCGCGGCGCGCACCGACTGGTAGCGCTGTGCCAGGCGCTCGGGCTGTGACCAATCCGGCGGCGAATGGGTGGGCATGGGGCAGACCTCCTGGGTGTGGGCAGCGAGTGGACAGCGCCGCGCGCATTACAGCACAGGCACCGCCCGCGTGGGCTGGGGCTTGCACGATGGTCAAGGCCGCGCCCGGCTGGTATGGTTGCGCGGACAACCAGACTTGACCATGCTGCACTACCTCAACACCCTGTTCCCGGTTCGCTACACCGCCTTCGCGCTGCTGGTGATGGGCTTTCTGCTCAGCCTGTTCACCATGGTGGCCTTCCACGTCGGGCTGTTCTGGCTGCTGGTGTTCGGGGCGCTGGTGGCGCTCGGCGTGTTCGACCTGACACAGACCAAGCGCTCCTTGCTGCGCAGCTACCCGGTGATCGGCCACCTGCGCTACATGCTGGAGTTCGTGCGCCCGGAGATTCGCCAGTACTTCCTGGAGAGCGATACCGAGGCCACGCCGTTCTCGCGCTCGCAGCGCTCGGTGGTCTACCAGCGCGCCAAGGGCGATTCGGACAAACGCCCGTTTGGCACGCAGCTGGCGGTATACGGCGAGGGCTACGAATGGATCAACCATTCATTGGCGCCGACCCAGGTGGCAACGCACGACTTTCGGGTCTGGATCGGCGGTGAGCCCGGCGATGGAGGCGGCGCGTCCCTTGCAGAGGCCGGCGCCTGCACGCAGCCCTACCACGCCAGCGTGTTCAACATCTCGGCCATGAGCTTTGGCGCGCTCAGCGCCAATGCCATCCTGGCGCTCAACCGCGGCGCGCGCCGCGGCGGCTTTGCGCACGACACGGGCGAAGGCTCGATCTCCACGCACCACCGGGTGCACGGTGGCGACCTGATCTGGGAGATCGGCTCGGGTTACTTCGGCTGCCGCAACGCCGATGGCACATTCAGCGAGGAGCGTTTCACCGCCAACGCGCTGGACCCGCAGGTCAAGATGATCGAGCTCAAGCTCAGCCAGGGCGCCAAGCCGGGCCACGGCGGCGTGCTGCCCGGCCCCAAGGTGACGCAGGAGATCGCCCAGGCGCGTGGCGTGCCGGCCGGGGTGGATTGCGTGTCACCGGCGGCGCACAGCGCCTTCACAACACCGCTGGAGATGATGCAGTTCATTGCCCGGCTGCGCCGCCTGTCCGGCGGCAAGCCGACCGGCTTCAAACTGTGCATAGGCCACCCCTGGGAGTGGTTTGCCCTGGTCAAGGCGATGCTGCAGACCGGCATCACGCCGGACTTCATCGTGGTGGATGGCGCCGAGGGCGGCACCGGCGCGGCACCGCTGGAGTTCACCGACCATGTTGGCTCGCCACTGCAGGAAGGCCTGCAACTGGTGCACAACACCTTGCGTGGCGTGGGCCTGCGCGGTCGCATCAGGATAGGCTGCGCCGGCAAGGTGGTCAGCGCGTTCGACATAGCGCGGCTGATGGCACTGGGCGCCGACTGGTGCAATGCGGCGCGCGGCTTCATGTTCGCGTTGGGTTGTATCCAGGCCCAGCACTGCCACACCGGTCAATGCCCGACGGGCGTAACCACGCAGGACCCGCTGCGCCAGCAGGCGCTGGTGGTGGGCGACAAGGCCGAGCGTGTGTACCACTTTCACGAGATGACGCTCGACGCGCTCAAGGAGCTGGTGCAGGCGGCGGGCCTGCGGCACCCGCACGAGATCACCGCACACCACATCGTGCGCCGCTCGGCGGACCACAAGGTGCAGTCGCTGGCGCAGATGATGCTGCCGCAGTTGCCCGACGGCGCCTTGCTGCGCGAGGACCTCGACGGCCTGCCGTTCATCTACCGCAACAGCTGGCCACAGGCCAGCGCGAACAGCTTCGCGCTACTTAATTCATAGCAGCTTGGGCGCGCACACCGTGCTGCAGCAGCCGCTTTGACATCGACAGCACGGCCCGGTCCTTGCTCAGCAGCAGGGCCTGCCAGCTCACGGCCAGGTCGATGAACTTCTGGTCGTCCGGATCGGAGCAGGTGAGCGCCGCCTTGGCGGCCACCGCCTTGAGCGTGGCCATCTGGTCGAACTGCGCCAGCACCTCGCCGGCACTGCGCCGGTAGTAGACCAGGCGCGGCACGATTTGCGGGTAGGCCAGCACGCGCTGCAATTCGTCGCGCATCGGCAGGGTGGCCAGCCACTGAAGGGTGCCGCCCTCAAGCCGGCTACGCAAGGGCCTGGCCAGCGCATCGTCGAACACGAACAGGTCCAACACGATGTTGGTGTCGAGCACGATCATGGCTCAGGGCTTGCGCGCGGAACCCCTGACCATGTCGAAGCGGAACAGGCGGCATTCGATCGGGCCGTTCCACATCGGCACGCGGCGCGACTCCTTCAGGCGCATCTTGCTCGGTAGTTTGAGGTCCGGCGTGAGTACCCAGGCGGTCCAGCCGGCGTAGTTCTTCTTCCAGTGCGCGCTGAGCTGGCTGAAGAAGTCGCCGCCGTCGTCGGTGTGCGCCTGCTCGCGCCCGGCCACGCCGGCCACCTCGATGCGCTCGCCATAGGGCGGGTTGACCAGCATCACGCCGGGGCCCTCGCAGGGCGGCAGGCGCTGCAGCGCATCGCCACCGCGAAACTCGATCAGATCGGCCACGCGGGCGCGCTCGGCGTTGCGCTGGGCAAAGTCGACCATGCGGTGCGCCACGTCGCTGCCGTAGACGATGGGGCATTGCTCGGGCGTGGGGCGAATCTCCTGCGCCAGCGCTTCGGCGCGGATGGCGCTCCAGACGTGCGGCTGAAACGGCAGGTACTTCTCGAAAGCGAAGCGGCGCAGCGAACCGGCGGCGATGTTGCAGGCGATCTGTGCGGCCTCGATGGCGATGGTGCCGCTGCCGCAGCACGGGTCATAGAGCGGCAGCAGCGCCTCGTCGCCGTCGGCCCAGCCACTGGCGGCAATCATGGCGGCGGCCAGGGTCTCCTTCAGCGGCGCCTCGCCCTTGTCCTCGCGCCAGCCGCGCTTGAACAGCGGCTCGCCGGAGGTGTCCAGGTACAGCGAGCAGCTGTCGGTGGTGAGGTGGGCGTAGATGCGCGCGTCGGGCCACTGCGTGTTGACGTCGGGGCGCACGCCACCAGCCTTGGCGCGGAAACGGTCGCACACCGCGTCCTTGATCTTCAGCGCGGCGAAGTTCAGCGAATTGAGCGGGCTGTGCTGGGCGGTGACCTCGACCTTGATGCTCTGTCTAGGCGTGAACCAGATCTCCCACGCCACCTCGCTGGCGGCGCGGTACAGATCCTGCTCGCTGCGGTACTCGGTGAAGGAGAGCTGCACCAGCACACGCTGCGCTAGGCGGCTGTGCAGGTTGAGCAGCATCGCGTCACGCCAGGAGGCCTGCAGCATCACGCCACCGCGGCGCTTCTCGACATGCTCGGGCGCCAGGCCGGTGATGCGCTGGGCCTCGGCCTGCAGGTAGTCCTCCACGCCGGCGGCGCAGGGCAGGAAGAGCTGGAGTTGGTTCACAAGGGGTTCCTGGTGGATGCGCTAGAGGGCGCGGCGCAAGTTGGCCGGCGCGATGCGCAGCCCCTCGCGGTACTTGGCCACGGTGCGCCGGGCGCACTCGATGCCCTGCTCCTTGAGCATGTCGGAGATCTGGTTGTCGCTCAGCGGCTTGTTCGGGCTCTCGGCCTCGACGAACTGCTTGATCAGCACGCGCACCGCCGTGCTGGACGCATTGCCGCCCGACTCGGTGCCCAGCGCCGAGCCGAAGAAGTACTTGAGCTCGAAGGTGCCGAACGGCGTGGCCATGTACTTGGCGCTGGTGACGCGGCTGATGGTGGATTCGTGCAGGCCCAGCTCGTCGGCAATGTCGCGCAGCACCAGCGGGCGCATGGCCAGCGCACCGTGCGTGAAGAAGCTCTTCTGCCGCTCAACGATGGCATTGCTGACCCGCAATATGGTGTCAAAGCGCTGCTGGATGTTCTTGATGAACCAGCGCGCCTCCTGCAGGCGCTGCTGCAGCGCGGCGTGGTTGGAGGCGTCACGCCCACCGGACTTGTGCTGCCGCAGCGCGCTGGCGTAGATGTCGTGCACGCGCAGGCGCGGCATCACCTCGGGATTGAGCTGCGCGCGGTACTTGGCGTTGGCGCCCTTGCCGATGCGCACCACCAGCACGTCGGGCACCACCACGTTGCGCTCCACGTCGACGAAGCGCCGGCCTGGCTTGGGGTCCAGGCGGCCGATCAGGGTGATGGCCTGGCGCACGTTGGCGTCGCTGGCGCCGCACAACTGCACCAGCCGCTTGATGTCGCGCCGCGCCAGCAGGTCCATGGGCTGCGCGCAGATGCGCAGCGCCAGCGCAATCAGCGCGGCAACCTTGGCGTCCTTGGTTTCCTGCTGAAGCCGGGCGCGCAGTTGCAGGCTCAGGCATTCCGCCAGGTTGCGCGCCCCGACGCCGGCCGGCTCCAGGCTCTGCAGCAGTCCCAGCGCCACCGTAAAGTGGTGCACCAGCGCTTCCAGGTGCTCGGTATGCTCGCCGGCCAGACCGGCGGCGAGGGACTCCAGGCTGTCCTCCAGGTAACCATCTTCGTTGAGCGACTCGATCAGGAAGCGCAGCGCCACGCGGTCTTCCTCGCCCAGGCGCAAGCTCAGGGCCTGGCGATGCAGATGCGACTGCAGCGACTCCTGGCTGCGGGCCAGCTCGGTGGCGTCCATCTCCTCGTCACCGCCCAGGTTGTTGCTGCGCGCCTTGGCGTCGGTGCCCCACTCGCTGTCATCGGGGGCCAGCTCGACACTTCCATCGCCGTCCCAGCTCTGCGCCTCGTCGCCGGCCAGCGGCGTGACGTCGGCATCCGGGCTGGCCGCCGCACTGCTGGCCTCCGGCGCATAGTCACTGGCGCTGTAGCTGGCGGCCTCGGCCTCGACATCGTCCTGGCGCACCGGCGTGTCGGTCTGGGCCAGGCCAAATTCCTCGCGCGGTGCGTCTTCCTGCAGCCGCTCCAGAAACGGGTTCTCGTCGAGCATCTGGTCGACTTCCTGTCCCAGCTCCAGGGTTGAGAGCTGCAGCAGCCGGATCGATTGCTGCAGCTGCGGCGTCAGCGCCAGGTGCTGCGAGACGCGAAGTGAAAGCCCCTGTTTCATGGCCCCCACGCTCCACCGCTGCGCGGGTCGCTGCCCCCCGAGGGGGCTAATTTGCCTTGGGACGGCCCGGCGGCAAATTGCCCTTCGCGCTGACGTGGCGTCGTTTGCAGGGTTCGCAAATGCCGACTCATGGTCTACATCTTGAAGTTCTCGCCCAGGTAGACGCGGCGCACCTCGGCGTTGTTGACGATCTCGGCCGGCGTGCCCTGCGCCAGCACGCGGCCATCGCTGATGATGTAGGCGTGGTCGCAGATGCCCAGCGTCTCGCGCACGTTGTGGTCGGTGATCAGCACGCCGATGCCACGCGACTTGAGGAATTCGATGATGCGCTGGATCTCGATCACCGCGATTGGATCAATGCCGGCAAAGGGCTCGTCGAGCAGGATGAAGCGCGGCTGGGTGGCCAGCGCGCGGGCGATCTCGACGCGGCGGCGCTCGCCGCCGGACAGCGACAGCGCCGGTGAATCGCGCAGGTGCTCGACCCGCAGGTCCTGCAACAGCACCGTCAGGCGGCGCTCGATCTCGGAGCGGGCGAGCAGCTTGCCCTGGCGGTCACGCTGCAGCTCCAACACAGCGCGCACGTTGTCGGCGACGTTGAGCTTGCGAAAGATGGACGCCTCCTGCGGCAGGTAGCTCAGGCCCAAGCGCGCCCGGCGGTGGATCGGCATGTGCTCGACCGACTGGCCATCGATGCGGATGTCGCCGGCCGAGGCACGCACCAGGCCGACGATCATGTAGAAGGAGGTGGTCTTGCCCGCGCCATTGGGGCCCAACAGGCCGACCACCTCGCCCTTGCGCACCACCAGCGATACGTCCTTGACCACCTTGCGGCTGCCATAGATCTTCTCCAGGGCACTGGCTTCCAGGCGGCTGTCGCCCTCGGCAAGCTGGCGCGCCGCGCTGAGCGGCACGGTCTGCGCCTGCCCCGTCACTTCGGGTCTCCGCCCAGCGCGGGTGAAGACTTGAGTTGCGGGGATGGCGCGTTGGGAGTCGGCGCCTCGGCTCGTCCCTTGGGCGTCAGCATGGCACGCACCCGCCCGCCGGTGGCGCCCGGCGCACCGCGCGCGGCGCTGCCATCAATGGTGAAGACGTCGGTAGCGTTGTTGTAGACGATCAGGCCGCCGGTCATCTCATCGCTCAGGGTGGCGCCACGGTAGCGGCGCAACTGGGCCTGCTTGAGCAGCCTGACGGTTTCGGCGCGGCCGTCGTACTCGATGATCTCGCCCTCGCCCTCGATGTATTCATCCACGCCCTCGCGCTTCTGGCGAAAGAACGCCAGCTTGCCGGGCTCGGCGGTAACCACGCCATGCTGCGCGCCATCGGGGTCCTGGCGCACCGTCAGTACCGCGCCGCGGATCAGGATGGTGCCCTTGGTCAGCACCACACGTCCGCTGAAGACACTCACCTGCTTGACATCGTCATAGCGCAGCGCGTCGGACTCGACGTTCATGGGCTTGTCGCGGTCGGCCTTTTCGGCGCTCGCCCCAGCCCCCCACAGCAGGAAGGGGACCATCAGGATTGGGGTGAACCGGGGCAGTTTCATAGAGGCACGAATCTTGCATAAATAATCAGCAAATTGATTGTAACGGCCCTGCTACACGCTTAGCCAGTCCGGATCACAAAAGCATCAAACTCGCCGATCGGCATCGGTGCGCCAAACAGATAGCCCTGGTAGGTGAAGCAGCCGTTGGCTGCCAGGAATGCGCGCTGCTCCTCGGTCTCCACGCCTTCGGCCACCACCGACAGGCCCAGGCTCTGGCCCAGCGCCACGATGGTGCGCGCGATCGCGGCGTCGTTCGGATCGCTCAGCACGTCGCGCACGAAGGAACGATCGATCTTGAGCAAGTCGAGCGGCAGCAGCTTGAGGTAGCTCAGCGAGGAGTAACCGGTGCCAAAGTCGTCCAGCGAGAAACAGACGCCACAGCGCTTGAGCTCGCTCATCTTCAGAATGATGTCCTCGACGCGGTGCGCCAGCACGCTCTCGGTGAGCTCCAGGCGCAACCGGCTCGGCGGCGCGCCGGTGCGCTTGAGCAGCTGCAGCACTTGCGGCACGAAATCGGGCTCGCGCAACTCCCGGGCACTGACGTTGACGGCCAGCGTCAGGTGCGCGGTCTCGATGCGCCGCGCCCACACCGCCAACTGCTCGCAGGCGGCCTGCATCACCCAGCGTCCGAGTTGCAGGATCAGGCCGGTCGATTCGGCCAGCGGAATGAAGTCGGCCGGCATCACCAGGCCGCGCTGGGGCTGCAGCCAACGCACCAGCGCCTCGGCACCGATGACCCGACCATCGACCCCCACCACCGGCTGGAAGCGCAGGGCCAGCTCTTCGCCGCCGTGCAGGCCGTCGCGCAGGTCCGACTCCAGCGCCACGCGGCTGTCCACCTCGGACTGCATGCCTGCGTCGAAGAAGCGCAACGTGTTGCGCCCGGCGCCCTTGGCCTGGTACATCGCCAGGTCCGCCTGCTTGAGCAGCTCGTCCACGCCGTGGTCCTGGGCGCCAAACAAGGTGATGCCGATACTGGGCGAGCTGCGATGGTCGCGCCCGGCCAGCTGGTAGGGCGCATTGAGGGCGGTGAGAATCTTCTGCCCCACGGCTTCCGCCTGGGAGGCGGCATCCAGGGCGTCCTCGTTGAGGTCTTCCAGCACCACCACGAACTCGTCGCCACCGAGCCGCGCCACGGTGTCGGCTTCGCGCACGCAGTCGACCAGGCGTTGGGCGACCTGCTGCAGCAGCACGTCGCCCACATCGTGGCCGAGCGTGTCGTTGAGGGTCTTGAAGTTGTCCAGGTCGATGAACAGCAGCGCGCCGCGCAGGCCGTGGCGTACATTGATCTGCACCGCCTTCTTGAGCTGTTCGATGAGCAGGCGCCGATTGGGCAGGCCGGTCAGGGCATCGTAGAAGGCCAGCCGGTGGATCTGGTCGGCCGCCTGCTTCTGCGGCGTGATGTCGCGCGCGATGCCGCGATAGCCGCGAAACACGCCGTGGGCATCGAACATGGGCGAGCCGCTGACCGAGGTCCAGTGCATGCGCGTTGCGCCGTCGGGCCGGCGGATCTCGAAATCACGGAACTCCTGGTGCGCCTGCAGCAGCGCCCTGTGCCGCTGCCAGTCGGCCTCGCTCAGATTGAGTGCCGGCAGCTCCCACTGGGTCTTGCCCACATGCTGCTGCGCCGACAGGCCGGTGCTGCTGGCCACGTCGCCACTGAGCATGACGAAGCGGTACTGCTCGTCCTGCTCCCAATACCAGTCGGAGGACAAGGCGGTGAGCGCGCGGAAGCGTTCCTCGCTTTCGCGCAGCGTGTTTTCGGTCTGCTTGCGCGCGCTGATGTCCTGAAAGCTGGTCAGCACGGCCGGCTCGCCGTGGTACACGATCGGCATGCCCTGGGTCTCGACATCGATGGCGCGCCCATCGAGCCGCAGGAACTTGGACTGACGCAGGGGCGCGTGCATGCCACGCTCGATGATGCCCCTCATGCGTTCCGCGGTCGAGGCCTTGTACTGAGGATGAACGCGCGCCTCGATCGGCGTTCCAACCAGTTCGTCGGCGGTCAAGGCGCCCCACATGCGCACCGCCGCCGCATTGACGTAGGTGATGCGCCCGCCCTGGTGCACCGCCATGCCCAGCGGCGACCATTCAACCAGCGCCTGGTACTGGTTCTGGCTGTCCTGCAAGGCCTGCTCGGCCCGCTTGCGCTGGGTGATGTCGCGCCCAACGCCCCAGTACCCGACGAACTCGCCCTGCCCATCGAAGATCGGCACGCCACTGACGGAGACCCAGACCCAGTCGCCATTGCGTGCCGGGCGCTGCATCTCGAACTCATGAAAGGTCTGGCGCGCCAGCAGGGTGGTTCGATGGCTCGCCCATTGCGTTTCGCTGACGCCCGCGTGCGCCAGCTCCCAGCGTGTCAGCCCCAGGTAGTCACTGGGCACGAATCGGCTGACGGTATTGAAATGGGCGCCGATGTGCACAAAGCGCAGTTGCGCGTCCTGCTCCCAGTACCAGTCGAAGGACAGCTCGGTGAGCGCGCGAAAGCGCGCTTCGCTCTGCAACAGCACCTCCTGCGCGCGCTTGCGCTCGGTGATGTCGACCAGGCTGACCTGGATGGCGGGCTCGCCCAGATGGGTGATCTCGGTACCCTGGATCTCCACATCCACCGCCGTTCCGTCCAGGCGCAGCAGCTTCTCTTCGCGCCAGGGCATCGGGTCGTGCGTCGCCAGGGTATGCCCGATGCGCTCGACCACCGGCTGCCAGTAGTCGGGATGCACGCGCTCCACGATCGGCATGCCTATCAGTTGCTGCGCCGTGTGCGCGCCCAGCAGGCGTACCGCCGCGGGATTGACATAGACGATGCGCCCGCGCTGGTGCACGGCGATGCCAAACGGCGACCACTCCACCAGGGCGCGGTAACGGCCCTCGCTCTCCTGCAAGCGTGCCTGTGTCTGGCGCTGCTCGGTCAGGTCCGCATTGGCGCCCGACATGCGCACCGCCCGGCCCTGCGCGTCGCGGCGAATGTGGGCGCGGGTGAGCACCGGCACGTAGTGACCGAGCTTGTGCCGCATGCGGTACTCCAGCTGGCACGATTCGGCATTGCCCTGCAGCGCCGCGCCGAGCGTGGCATCGAAGTACGGCACGTCATCGCGGTGGCACAGGCCGCCCCACAGGCTGGACTGCGCGGGCAGTTCGTCGACGGCGTAACCCAGCATGTGCCACCAGCGCGGCGCGAAATAGATCTCGCCGGTGATCAGGTCCCAGTCCCAAGGCGCCTCGTCGATGCCGCGCAGCACCAGTTCGAGGCGTTCCTGCACGCGCTGTTGTGCCTCCTGCGCTTGCTGCCGCGCAGTGATATCCGCAAAGGTCACCACCACCTGCGTGATCGGGCCCGATTCGTCGCGCACCGCGTAGGCGTTGCACAGCACCCAGACCAGCGACTGGTCGCCTGGGCGGCGCGCGCCCAGCACCAGATCGTGCACCGCCTGCCCCAGCGCCAGCACCTGCTTGACCGGAAGCTCCGCAGCCGGCATCGGCGAACCATCGGTTCGACAGAAGCACCAAGCCGGATCGTCGGGCAGTCTGCCGCGCATCTCGTCGGCGCTCATGCCCAGCAGTGTGCAGGCCGTCGGATTGCAGCGCAGCACGGCGCCATCGCCGCCATGCACCACCACCCCCACCGGCAGGTTGTCGAGCAAGGCCAGCGCCTGCGATTCACTCTGCCGCAGCAGGCGCTCCGATTCGTCGCGCCCGTCGAGCATGCGGTTGAACTGCCGCGCCACCGACGTCAGTTCCGCCGGGCCGCTGATCTCTGGCACGCGCGTGGCCGTCTCGCCCTGCGACACCCGGGCCGCCGCCTGCGCAAGCAGACCGATGGGGCGCGTCAGGCGCGCGCCGATGCGCCACGCCGCCAGCGTGACCAGCAGCAACAAGGTGGCGCTGGCCAGCAATCCGTTGGTGATCGAACGGTTGGACTCGGCCAGCGCGACCGACTCCGGCGCGTCCACCGCTACCGTCCACGCGGGCTCCTGCGTACGCCCGCGCGCCGACAGCCGCGCCGCGGCGCCGTTGGGCTGCGACTCGGCGGACCTCAGCAGCACCCGGCCCTGGGCATCGGTGACGGTCACCGCAACGTCGGGCGGCAACTGGTTC
>Ga0208116_1000358_pt1 | contig 14757 bp, 15 predicted proteins | sample LakWasMeta9_HOW4_2_FD_183859 | JGI IMG/M metagenome (GOLD analysis project Ga0208116, IMG submission 183859) | Freshwater sediment methanotrophic microbial communities from Lake Washington under simulated oxygen tension - Sediment Metagenome... | ecosystem: Environmental > Aquatic > Freshwater >... | reverse complement strand
CTGTTCTGGTCCACCGCTGCGTAGCCCGCGGTTTCCTCCCTCGAGGCTTGTCCGACGCCTGCCCATCAATTTCTGTCGCGTCTTGCAGTCTTTCGCAGGAGGGCAGGCATCTGACAACCCTTAACAAATTCAGCCAGTCAAAGCCACAAATTCATTTGAGACTAATTTTTGAATAGCTTTGTGCGTTATCTATATTCTCGTAAATTTGGCGACAGAACCCCGGAAAAACCGGTTGCAATTGAAGCCCAAAACTCAAGAGCCGATGGCTTTATAAGTACTTGCGCGTATTCACAATCGTTACGTTGCCGCTTAATCTCTTTGCAGACTGAACAAAAAATAAACAAAAAAGCTTTGCTTATAGTAGTTGATGCAAAACGCATGCAGGAGGCACCAGAGGGGGTCGCTTTAGCTATCATCATACTCAGCAGCTTTAATAGCTGCAAGGCTGCCTATCCGAATATTTATTACTATGGTTCGGCCTGCGCCTGCTTCCATGGCTGTATCCTGGGAGAATAAAGAGATTTCGTTCGCTCATTTTTAGGTTATTGATTATTGGGTTCAGCTGCGCACTAAGGCTCTTTGACACTGGAATTTCCATGACGATATACATTGAATCATCCGTTACCTATTTTGTGCCCGAATGCTTCTGCGTTTCATAGAGTTTGGAAGGCTAAAAATCGCAAGCGCGCTGTAGCTACTACCCAGAATTTACGTTAGCCGAAGTGGATTCTATGGAACAACTGGAGTATTTCGTAATGCGCTCAGCCATTAACGCGATTTCATTTATATTGTTTGGTGCATCAATGCTGGTTTTTATTTCAGCGCTATTAATCCCTATGTTAAATAAATCGACTTCACAGGGCGGGGATAACGAAACAGATGTCTATGAATCGTCCGGCCTTGTCAAAAAAACTATCGAAAAATCGGCGCTGGAACAAACGCAGAGCCCCATTGTTATTAATAAATTAGAAACATCCATAACGGAGTTTGAAGGCAAGGTTGCACCAAACGATAACGCAATTGATAAAAACCGGGTGGATTCGATTGTTATGCCATCACAACAAACCTCTCCTGAGACAACTATCCCGCAAATTGATGAGAAATCGCCAGAGCCAGTAAATCCAATGGGTGCAGAAGCGGCAAATCGTTCTCCGCAGGCGCCGATGAGCCTACTCGTTCTTGGCGGAGACTCGTTTTCTCCAGGGGAGGTAAGACCCAAAGCAAACGTGCAAGAAGCGATCGATAAAATTATCCCACTGATCCAAGAGCAGTCTTTGAATAACGTCATCGTTGAGGGACATGCCGACAAAGCGACACCGGATGGCTTTAGCACTGAGCAGGCGTCAAAATGGAATAAAATCGTCTCTTTGCAACGTGCAAAGACAGTTGCCCGGATGCTGAAGCAAAAAGGAATCGCTAACGACAGAATTATTGTTAAGGGTCTTGGTGATGCCGTTCCGCTTGCTTCCAACCTTACTAAAGATGGGCGGTCGAAAAATCGCCGAGTGGAGATAAAACTATCGGCTGTTCGATAGTTATCTGAATCGTCCAATAGGACTTTGATATTGAAGTATTTGCTAATGCTCTACAATGGCGGCAATCGCTACCTGCTGATTATGGATGAAGTGCATAAAATTTCAGCCGCTGTGCTCTAGTGTATTTCTCTTTTGAACAATCTGGAACGAGGTAGTATGTATACAAATCATTTTTCATTACACAGCCTGCCGTTTGAAAACGTTTCTGATCCGGCATGTTTTTTCGAACAAGGCGATTATAATCGTGTGCTCAGCCGCATGATCGATAGTTTATGGGCGGGAAAAGGCTTGATGGTGGTGGCGGGGCCAATCGGAGCCGGGAAAACCACCTTGAGTCAAAAACTCATGGTGTCTGTTCCCGAACCAACCCGAATAATCTGGTTAGGGGAGCCGCCGGATACCAGTGACGAACTGTTGCTTTTTCTTACCCAGGAATTGCATATCAGCCCTAAATTGTCCGGCAGAATTTTTGTTTTAAGGGATATTAAGGAGTATTTGCTAAAGCTCCACAACGAGGGCAACCGCTGCCTGTTGATTATAGATGAGGCCCATAAAATATCCGACGATGTACTGGAGTGCGTCCGGCTTTTAAATAATCTTGAACAAGGCTCTATTAAGCTTATCCAAGTGCTCCTGATTGGGCAGGAGGAATTCCTCGTTAAATTGTCCCGGCCTGATCTGGAGTCGTTTAAACAGCGCATTGCCTGGTTGGAGTCCATTGGCAAAATGACTCCTTTGCAGACGCATCAATATATTATGTATCGATTAAAAGTCGCGGGGAGTCAGTCAAGAATTTTTACTGACGATGCCATTGAAGCTGTCATAGCTGTTGTTCGAGGCACTCCTCGCTTAATAAATACGTTTTGCGATAGGGCGCTTCGTGTTAGCTATGAATCCAACAAATCAATAGTTGATATGGATAGTGTGAGACGGGCGGCCGATGAAATAGGGTTAGGGAGCGAAGTTTTTTTGTGGCTGACGAATCGCCGACCGGAAAAAACGGCGCAAAATGACGCGCTGCAAGCTTCGTCCTTAAAGCACAACTCCAACCCGGCGGCGTCCGGTCCAAGCAAAGAAACCACGCCGGTTAACAAAATCCGGTCGGCGCGTACACATCAGGATAATTCCTCATGGACGTTTCCGATATTGCTTCTTTGTGGCTCTATTTTATTGTTTATCGCGAGTGTTTGGTTTTATATAGAAAAAACGTGAACGAGAACTCGACTTTATTAATTGGAGTTGTTGAATAAATCGATTTCTGGTTGTGTTCCAGTTTTGTTGATTAAAGAATCGGGGAGCCCCAAACTCAAACTGATCAATAAAAAGGATTCTGTCGCAAATAATTAGATAGTAATTGGCGTCGCTTAAGCCGGTTTCCCGGCACACTTCCTCTGCTTCCAAACCGACCAGCTCGCGTAGCATGAAGACCCTGGCCATTTTGGGCGGCAGCTTGGTTTGACACGTTTCATAGATAGCCCAGAACTCCTGTTGTTTGAACGCCGCTTCGGGATCGCTCCAGGTGGTTGGGCCGCCGTTCCAGTGACCAGTGCTCATGAAAAACGCGTCCACGTCTGCTTCACCTTCGTCGTTATCGATTGGATCGACGTCAGAGGTGACAACGTCACGGGGGCTGCGCCGCCAGTGGTCGGCAATCTTGTGTTTCAAAATACCGATCAGCCAGGTGCGCAATTCGGCTTTGCCGGCAAAGTTTGCCGAGGATTGCCAGGCTGCCAGCAAAGTCTCTTGCACTGCGTCGTCGGCCAGTTCGTTATCGCGTAGTTGCAGCAAGGCAAAGCGGAACAGCACCGGACGATGTTCGGCCAGTAGAGCTTCGCTCAATTGATCGGATGCGTTCACCTCGGCACTCAGCAGCATGTGTTGTCTGCTTTGGCGGTTTTGCTGTTGGGACCGGGCGAACAATCGAATAAACCGAAATGGCGGGATTTATCGCCCAATACCTGAAAGTGATCGCCATAGCGGCTCGCGGCCAGCATGTCGGCGGTGTTGCCGCAAACCCGCAAGGGTCTGCCGGTTTCGAAATGATGATGATCATCCAGGTCGAAGCTGTGCGGGTGTTGATCGATAGTCCCTAAATAGACGGCGACTTGACCGAAGTCCTCGCAGCGGTCTTCCAAAGGCATTTTGAAAGCCCGCACCGTGACTGAATCGAACTTGACCATGCCGATCTTGGCGGCTACTTCCGGGTCGTCGAGGCTGATGTATCAATAATCGTACTAATGCAGTTTTTGACTCAAAAATAAAAACGCTAAAAACGGATAATTTTTGCAATGTTGATTGGCACAGAAAGTTTGTGAAGCATTACACAATGCGAGAGAATCCGTATCTTAGAGATTCCCATAACACACTGTCGCCAGCCAATGCCGAGGGGGGCTTCCGCGCCCGAAACCAAATGGTCATCGAAAGCTTCTTTTGAGAATAGTGATAATGAACAATTTTAAAAAAATAACAGCAGCTTCCTGTCTGATTATGATGGTTTTGGCGCTTTCAGGTTGTGACTTAGCCCCCAAACAGTCTCAGCTTCTGCCGCCGGTTTCGGTTTCCAAAGCGGCGGCGGAATCGGAGGTGGAATCTTTTAAGAAGACGCAAAACCAGCAGTCTGTTGATTCAATGAAAACAAAAATAGAGCTTTGCCCCCAGACAGATCAGTTTGTGCCGATTGCCCCGGCACAGTATAGGAAAATTGGCTCGAAAGCGGGTTCATACAACCTGAATTTCGATGACACTGATCTCGGGGAATTCGTAAAAGTCGTCTTGAGCGACATGCTCGGACAAAACTATGCATTAAGCCCCAAAGTGGCCGGCAGAGTCACATTGCAGACAGCACAGCCGTTAACCAAAAGCGAATTGCTGCCTACGCTGGAAATGGTTTTACGAATGAACGATGCTGTTCTGGTCAAGGACAGCAAAATTTACCGCATAGATCCAGTCGCCGATACCCTGCACACATCCGATATTTCGACGGGCGGTAGTCATCCGGATTTCATACTGCGACAAAAAGGTTTTCGGTCCCATTTATCGGAGCGACATCCGCAGTGCCAAAAGATAATTCTCAAGGTAAAACAAGGCGATAACCTTAATGGCTGGCAACTCACCGAAATCCAGGAGGATAGAGTCATATTGACGCAAGGCGGCTGCCAGAAGGAGTTGTTAATGCAAGAACCGAAGATTAAACAGTTACCGCATAAAACACATAAGGACATCTTTAAAAAATGACATGACATTTCGCCGCTATTAGCGCAGATGGACAAGATAAAGGTTCTGCCGCAAAATTTAAACGAATGTAGAAAACGCCTATCTTGTAGACAAAGCTATCCTGCTAAAGCGTATAAGCATGAACACGCTCTGAACTACTACTAGAACTCACAAGGCAGGTGAGTGGGAAAGAAGTTCCGATTCAGCAACGAGGCGACTGGATGGTTCCAACAGACTGGGTGAATATCATTGGGCTAAGTGAGATTTTGAGTTTTAAAGCTAAGCATCGCATTTAGTGCACAAAAAAGTTCTGCCGCATAAAAAACAGAGGCTGGAATTTGTTTTATATGGGTCAATTTTGAATGGCCGAGGAACAACAAGACGCCCAATGCTCAAAAGATGCATTTTCCAGTGAACTTGGTTTTGGTATGCATCTGTTGGGATGGAGCGTCCCTCCTTTGAAAATTAACGCAACGGAACTGCTCTTTTGATCTTTATCCTCAAGTTGAAATTTCTAGCACAGTATTAACCGCCTCGAAATTGCGGATCTCGAGCAGCGCTTCATTCAGGCTCATTTCGTCGGCTTTCAGGAGCTTGTCGACCAGATGTTCGGTCAGCGGCTTGAGCCGGGCCAGCACCGCCTTGGTTTCGCCATACAGGCGCTCGCTCTGCGCTTCCATGATGCTGCGCGTTTCCTCGTCGAGATCCTTCGCGCCGCTCTGCCTGTCATGCAGCGCACCGAAGTTCAGTCGGGTCTTGCGGTACATGCCCATTTCGCCCACGGCGTGGTGCAGCAACTTCGTTACGCGGGTGATGTCGTTATGCGCACCGTTGGTCGTGCCGTCCTCGCCAAAGAACAGCTCCTCATTGGCCATGCCTCCCAGCAGCACGCGCACATCGTGTTCGATGTCGCCCTTGGTCTTGAGCAGGTTGGTCGCCTGCTTGTGGAAGACAAAGCCCAAGGCGTTGGTGCGCGGGTTGGCCTTGAGCGAAATCTTGATGGTCTTCATGTCGTCCAGGATCTGCTCCCAGTTGTCGTTGGTCAGCTGGCGTTCGTGCATGAGATCCACCAGGAAATGGCCCCACTCGTGAGTGGCGATGATCCGACGGTCGCGTTCGCGTTCCTTCGTCGTGTTGGTGTTGACGTTGCCCACCAGCACGCGCTCGGCGGCCTGCATCAGGGTATCGACGCCGATCATCACTCCCGTCTGCACAGCTGTGATGCCCGCCTGGTTGACGATGGTCTCCAGGTCGGCCGGGCTACGGCCTTCGGTTACTTCCACCAGATGGCGCAGGTCCAGGTCGGGCAGCACCTTGTCGGCCCGCTGGCCCAGGTAATGGCCGAAGATAGCCAGCCGCTCTTCCCGATTAGGCATACGAAAGTCCACCTTCATTTGAAAACGGCGCAGCATGGCCTCGTCCATCTCCATGGTTTCGCTGTTGAAGTTGCTGGCCACGATCCAGATGATCTCGGCTTCGTTCTTGCTGCGCACGCCATCCAGCACCGACAGAAACGTGTTCGCGGTGTCATCGTCAAACTTGCGGCGGCCGCCGCGCTTCATGAACAGGTCCTGCGCCTCGTCCAGGAAGATGATGCAGCGCTTGCGCCGCTTGGCCATGTCCACAATGCGGTTAAGTGTAGCCGAGCCGCCGGACACGAAGCCCGTTTCCAGATTGGCTGCGGAGTGGAACAGGATGGGCAACTGCAGTTCCTTGGCCAAGTAGCTGGCCAGCTTGGTCTTGCCGGTACCCGCGGGGCCGCTGAACATTACATTGAAAGGCTTGAATATGCCGTACTCGGCATATTCTGCGCGGCGCTCATACTGATCCTTGATCTGTGCCACCTCGGCCTTGATGTCATCCATGCCCACCAGATCGTCGATGGAGCCGTGCACCTGTGCCGGCTCGATGAACTTGAGCGACTTGTGTTGGCTCCTGATCTGGAAGTACAAGAAGCCCAGCACGCCGAGCGTCAGTACGACCGATAGCGCACCGCTGATGCCAGCCTTCCAGCTGTCCTTCTCGAACTGCGGGCGGGCACTGGCAAAACGCTGGTCCAGGAGTTCGAACAATTCAAGGCTGCTGGAATTGAGCTCCCCGCGTGGGATGAAGGCAAGTTTGCTGCCCCACGACGCAGTAACGGCCTTGTCGGCGAAGATCTTGGCCTCCATGTCGCTTGGATAATACGCATGCAGTTTGCCCTGTGATTCGACTAGGATGATGCGCTCCGATACATTCCATAGCAGCGGTTCGTAAACCACGGTGATGCGCTCGACCGGGTTCGTTTCCAGGAAGCTCAGCACCGAGCCGGTACCGAACACTACGGGCAGCTTGTCGTTGAGTGCCTTCGCCTCCTCGCTGGCAGCCATGGTTTTGACCTGCTCAGCCACGGCGGCCTGTTTCTGGATAAGCAGGAATGAATAGATTCCGGTGGTCGGGATCAGGAGGGCAAGGGCCAGCACCATCAGCCTGACAGCTACTGATTGGATCGCAAACCAGTCATGTAGCCGGCTGGCAGTTTTCTTGATGGTAAGCCTAAGACGCGTTGTGGCCGGAGCCGCATCGCTGGGGTTTGATAAATTCGACATAAAACTCCTCAAAGCGGACACTACTCATATTCCGGAGCTGGAACACGATCACGCTAAACAAAAACTGATTATACCTGATTTAAATCTTGAGTTTCCGGGATATTTGTGCGAATACAGGGAAGCCGGGCCAGAAAGGCTAGAAGCAGAACGGGGGTGCGGTAAATTGCCTCAGGTATGCACTTCAATACCCTCAACTGAACAACATGATCTGCATTGTGGGATTAATCGTGAACTTGTCGTGTTTAGGGCAGCGCATTGAAGCGCCCCAGCTTTTCTAAAAGTTGAGTATTTGCGGTCAGAGTAAAAATCATCATAGCTGTTAATCAGCTTCCAAATTTTGCCAGCTTTGCTAAAAACAGCGTCCAGATTTACCATCAGGAATTCCTCTCTGATTGTTTTTTAAATTTAATGATTGACAATACCCACGCTGTAACTGGAAAAAATTGAACGCTGATTAACATGTTAGGCTATTCTAGCGGCAATACGGATGATGAATTCATGGTAATCGGGATGTGGGAAAGTCATGCAAATATGGGTTGATGCGGACGCCTGTCCGAAGGCGATCAAAGATATTTTATATCGCGTAGCGGAGCGCACAGGAATCACCACCACTTTAGTAGCCAACCAGTTTTTGCCGACCCCGCCGTCGCGCTATATCAAGTTTTTACAGGTAAGATCCGGCTTCGATGTAGCTGATAATGAAATCGTCAAAAGATTAAACATGGGGGATTTAGTGATTACCGGCGATATCCCGCTGGCTTATGAAGTGGTTACCCAGGGCGGTCATGCCATAAATCCACGCGGTGAGCGCTATACCGAGGACAACATCAAGGAACTGTTAAATATGCGCGATTTTATGGAGTCGTTGCGTTCTAGCGGGATTGATACGGGTGGACCATCGACGTTGAATTCCCGTGATATACAGGCGTTTGCGAATCAGCTGGATAAATTTCTGGTGCATCAGGGCGGGAAAGGGAAACGTTGATTCGAGTCCACGGCGTTTTCAACCGATGAAGCTGGCCTTGACCCGCATCAGGTTAAATCATTTAGCTTGAAGCGATCATTTTAGAAGTTACGCATTGACGACTGGTTTAAATTCTGGGTTTAAATGCGCCATACTTGGCATGAAATCGCCAATAAATGCAGCGATAACCTCGTTGAACAAATTGCGCTGCACGCTATAGCAATTGTTGATTAACGCCATGGCGCTGAGTTTTTGTAGGTGGACATAGCCGCAAATCGCAGCAAATAAATGATTTTTTATCGCGCCTTTACTGCGCACTTGAAAATGCTCGATGTTGCAGACTTGCTTAATCGCACGGTGATACTGCTCAATCTGCCAGTGCCGGTCATGTTGTTCGGCAAAAACCTTGCGTTCAAAGTGCGACAACTATTCTGACGCAGGGGGGGGGCGGTGATGCCCTACATCGGTGAAAGTGTTTTACAGAAAATCCATTCGGCGACTCTTGATCGGTACATTCGAGATAGAAAAGCGGCGGGTATTTCAGCGGGTACGTTAAATCGCGATATGGCAATCATCCGTCGAGTACTGAAACTCTGTGCTGCCATGTGGCGCGATGAGCAAGGCAGGCCGTGGCTTGATACCGCGCCGCTTCTGCCAACTATACCAGGGACAAAGCGAAAGCCTCGTCCAATATCGGTTATAGAACAGGACAGATTGACCAAGGGAATGCCACAATATTTGGCGGATATGACATTGTTTGCCTTACATACCGGCTTGAGAGATCAAGAGATCTGCGGTTTACAGTGGCGGCACGAGTCCAGAATTGACGGCATATCGGAAACAGTCTTTACCATTACTGAAGAGCGGGCAAAGAACGGTCACGAGAGAACTGTGCCGCTAAATTCGGTGGCAAGATCGATCGTAGACCGGTATCGAGGTCAGTCAGAGTTCGTTTTTCATCGGAATGGCAATCGATTGGAAAGGATGAATAACAGGGCTTGGCGCAAGGCACGTGAATCAGCCAGCCTCGCAGAGGTACGGGTTCACGATTTAAGACATACATTCGGCATGCGCTTACGCGCGCTGGGGGTAAGTTTTGAAGATCGACAAGACTTGTTAGGGCATCATGCAGGGCATATCACCACACACTACAGTAAAGTGGAAACCGCTCGTCTGATTGAGTGCGTTGAATTGCTCTGTGAGGACAAACACCAACCAGAACTGACACAGGCTAAAGTGGCGTAATCGTCAAAAAATCGGAAGTAGAAATGACAGGCATAAAAAAACCAGTCGCCCTTTGAAGCTAACTGGTTGATTTGTGTAAACTTTGATGGTGGGTCGTGCGCGATTCGAACGCGCGACCATCGCATTAAAAGTGCGGTGCTCTACCGGCTGAGCTAACGACCCAACAAAGAATGCCTATTATAATGATTTATTTAGCCACGTCAATCTTTTTTTGGCTTAATTGATATTTTGTTGGATCTTTTATCCCCGCTTCTGCAAAACCCGCTTTTCTCAAACGACAGGCGTCACATTCTCCACAAGCGCGGCCCTGCTCATCGGCGGAATAACACGAAACTGTGTGCTGATAATCCACACCCATCTCCACACCCTGCGTAATAATTTCTGCTTTGCTGAGCGCGATTAGCGGGGCATGTATGGTGAAATGCTCGCCTTCTACACCTGCCTTTGTGGCAAGGTTGGCTAATTGCTGAAACGCTTTGATAAATTCAGGCCTGCAATCCGGATAGCCGGAATAATCCACGGCATTAACGCCGATAAAAATATCGGTTAGATTTAAAACTTCCGCCCACCCCAAGGCAAAGGACAGGAAAATTGTATTTCGCGCCGGCACGTAAGTTACCGGTATGCCTTCCTGGGGCGTATTGGGCACAGCAATATTCTCATCAGTTAGTGCGGAGCCGCCGATCGAGCTTAATCCCAGTTTGATAATCTTATGGTCTTCAACTTGATAATCTGCCGCTATCTTGGTGGCGGCTACTAACTCTGCATTATGCCGTTGACCGTAATCAAAGCTTAAGGCATAACATTTGAACCCCTGCTTTTTTGCAAGGGCAAGTACAGTGATTGAATCTAATCCCCCGGATAGAAGGACTATGGCTTTTTTTTGCATATCGGTTACTTACCTTGGGCGTCATCCCAAAGTATTTTATGTAGTTGTAGTTGAAAACGAACAGGTAACCTGTCCTTAAGAATCTTTTCAGCGAGCGTAGTGGGATTTTTCTGTCCCATTACTGGCGAAAACAATATTTGACAACGGCTAGGCAAGTCATATTCGGTCAAAATATTTTTTGACCAATCATAATCCTCATCATTACCGATAACAAACTTAACCTGGTCTTTTGAATCCAGGTAATCGATATTTTGATAGAGATTCTTGCTTAATTCAGCAGAGCTGGGTGTTTTAAGATCCATGACTTTAACAACGCGCGGATCGACCTCCGACACATCAAGCGCTCCGCTGGTTTCAAGCGAAACAACATAGCCTTTATCAACCAGCTTTGTCATTAACTCAAGACAGCCAGGCTGCGCCAAAGGCTCGCCGCCAGTTACGGTAATATACTTGGTTCCGTACTGTTCGGCCTGAGCAACTATGGCATCAATCTCTATTTTTTTCCCGCCGGAAAAAGCATAGGACGTATCGCAATAGACGCATCTTAATGGACAGCCGGTGAGTCGAATAAACACGGTAGGCAAACCTACCGTGTTCGACTCGCCCTGCAGTGAATAAAAAATTTCAGTTATACGTAACAAACTCACCACTACTATTTAACATTAATCAAGCAGAAGTAACTTCTTAGCTGCCAAACGGGCAGCTGTCGAGCTGGGAAAATCCGTGGTAACTCGCGTTAAATATTCACGCGCTTTGGCTTGGTTTTTCAGCTCAATCTCGATAGTACCCAACTTCAATAAAGCATCAGGCACTTTTGAGCTGCCCGGGTAATTTTCAATAACGCTGTTAAAGGCTTTGCGGGCCGAGTCAACGTCCTGGTTAACCCTATAGGCTTCGCCCAGCCAATATTGGGCATTATTTGCGTACTCTCCTTTCGGATTTTTACTCAGCAATGCATTGAATTCAGCAATTGCCTGAGCGTTATGCCCATTTCTAAGCGCTTCATAGGCTTGTTGATATTGTTGTTTTTCATCGCCTACAGGAAGTACGCGAGGAGCGTTAGCAGAAGCGGAAGCTTCGCCTGAAGCCGGCACCGCATCCTGTTTCTGTACAGGCGCCTGCTTAGCCTCTGGAGCGGCGGCCGAAGCCGCAACTGACGATTCGGCCACCTTGGCTTCGGATCCAACTGAGCCTTCTTGCATTGGGGGATTTTCAGCAGCCGAAGACCGTATGCCTTCAGCTTTTTTTTCAAGGCCTTGTATCCGTCCATCGAAATCTGAATACATTGTACTTTGAGATTTTTTCATCTCAGCAATAACATTGGCCTGCTCTTCTATCTTGCCTGTAAGCTGCTGCACTTCAGCTTGCAATTGCTCCAGCCGCCCCATCATTTCATAGACTGCATTAGTTGATGAAGGCCTTGCAGGGCTGACCTCACCCTCTGGATACATTGAGTTGTCGATAACTGGCGGCAAAGATTCTTCCGCATTGGCAACGCTGCAAACACATAGCAGCATGATAAGAAGAGCTTTCATATTATTTGCCTTGATAAACTATCTCAGCGCGACGATTAAGCTCCCAGGCTGCTTCATCGTGCCCTTCTGCCGCTGGCTTTTCTTCGCCATAACTAACAACTTGTACTTGGCCATCAGAAACGCCTTGAACTTTCATCATACTGACAACGGATTTTGCACGTTGCTCACCCAATGCAATGTTGTACTCGCGAGAACCGCGCTCATCACCATGACCTTCCATAATGACGCGTTGGCCGGGATGCGCTACCAGATATTGTGCATGCGCTGCGATTACAGGAACAAAGTCATCCTGAACTTGGCTGCTGTCCAGCATAAAATAGATAGTGCTTTTTGATAGCGGGTTGTTTGGATCGCTGAATTCCGGACCCATATGGGCATTTGGAAACATTCCGGAACCGCTCATTTCTGAGCCGGACAAGCCTGATCCATTATTGAAACCACTGGTTGATGCATCGTTAATGCCGCTGGCTGCATTTTGGGTGCCATCAGTAAGACTGGCGTCTTTTTCATCTTCACTACAGCCTGATAAAATTACTGCGCTTATTGCTAATGCCAATACTACTGTCTTATTCAATTTCATTTTAATTTCCATAATAATAAAAAAAACCTGTTATGCCCAACCGAACTAGGGTGACCAAGCCGGTTCGCGAATTTCATTGCTATCAAACACCAGCTTCTGTTGCATTTTACCATCCAATGATACGGCCGATAAGTAACCCGAGCTGCCTTTTCGTGACGCGTATAAAATCATACTGCCGTTCGGAGCGAAGCTTGGCGACTCATCTGATGGACCATCAGTAAGTACATTAAATGCTTTGGTGGCCAAGTCCATGACGGCAATGCGGTAATTGTTGCCATTCCCGTGCACCATGGCGATGCTTCTGCCATCCGGTGAAAAGCTGGCCCTGGCATTATAATTACCTGAAAATGTTAATCTTCTTTCTTCGCCGCCTTGGCTTGACACTATATATAACTGTGGTTTTCCGCCTCGGTCGGAAGTAAATACGATGCTGCTGCCGTCAGGAGACCAGGTTGGTTCAGTATCAATCGCAAAGCTTTTAGATATTTTAGTTAAGCCACGCGTCATCAAATTTAAGACATATATATCCGGACTGCCGTCTTTAGACAACGTCAAAGCCAACTTTGATCCATCGGGTGACCATGAAGGCGCGCCATTAATCCCTGGAAACTCAGCAACCCTGATTCTTTCTCCGGTCGCCAAAGTCTGAATATAAATGGCGGCTGATTTCTTCTCAAAAGATACATAAGCTATTTTCCGTCCATCTGGCGACCACGCTGGAGACATCAAGGGTTCCACGGATGATGCTACCGTTTGTGCATTAAAGCCATCCGCATCGGAAATTTGCAGTTTATGGTTGCTTTGTCTACCTTGTCGACTGCTGGTGATGTAAGCAATCCGGCCGCTGAAAACACCTTTTTTGCCGGTTAATTTCTCAAAGATCAGGTCGCTGATATGATGAGCCGTTCTGCGCAAGTCGCCTGCTGACGATGCCATCCGGTAGCCCATTATTGGCTGCCCTTTATAAACGTCAAACAGCTGAAACTGAACATTGTATTGGCCACGCTCTTCAGTCACCTGACCGATAACCAAGTAATTCTGGCCTATAGCCTGCCAGTCTTTAAACTGAACCGCTTCCGCTGTGCTGGGTTTAGCCGGCATACTTTGGCTGTCCAGCGTTTTGAAATATCCGCTACGCCCTAAATCCGCATTAACAACAAAACTAACATCAACCGGTACGCCAGACGGCCCTTGCATCGCAAAAGGAACCACTGAAATAGGCAACGCACTCTCAATGCCCTCAGTAATTTCAATCGTCATCTCTGCATAGCTGCTTGGCATGTAGAAACTAATCAGACCAACCAATAAAATTCTTTTAAAAAAACTCACTTGCTTACCTCAGTAACTTAACTGAAAAAGACCATTAAATAATCGTCGACATCTTAGCGATGATAATACCGTGTTTCATCTTATCTGGAACGATCAGGATCAAATAAAAACTTAAATGACTTAAATTCTCTTGTAGCTAATTCTTTATCTTTAGGCACCGGAAGTGGCGATGCTTTGTGTACCGCATTTTCTGCTGAACGATCGAAAGCCTGATCTCCGCTACTGGTAACAACCACTGCATCTATTACTGTACCATCTGACATCAATGTAACCTGAATTGTACATTTCAAACCTTCGGCAGCGGAAACCGGACGTATCCAGCTACTGGCTACTTTTCTTTTAATCGCTGAGGCAGCCATGCTTACCGCCTGCTTATCTTGTTCGGCATCCATTCTCGCCTGATCTGCCGCCATTCTTGCCGCTTCGGCCTGTTCCGCCTCGGCCTTGGCCCTTGCCATGGCTAGCCGCTCTGCTTCCGCCTTGGCTTGTGCGGCGGCTTCGGCTTGTTCTGCTACCGCTTTCGCTTTGGCAGCTTCGGCTTTGGCTTGTGCAGCGGCTTCCGCTTTGGCTTTTTCTGCCGCGGCTTTGGCTTTGGCGGCTTCGGCTTGTTCCGCGGCCGCTTTCGCAGTTTCGGCTTTGGCCTTCGCGATTTCAGCTTGCTTTGCTTCGGCCTTGGCTTTCTCGGCGGCTTCGGCTTTGGCCTTCGCTATCTCAGCCTGTTTTGCTTCAGCTTTCGCCTTGGCGATTTCGGCCTGCTTTGCTTCAGCCTTGGCTTGTGCAGCGGCTTCCGCTTTAGCTTTCTCTGACGCGGCTTTGGCTTCCGCTTGTTCCGCGGCCGCTTTCGCAGTTTCGGCTTTGGCCTTGGCGATTTCAGCTTGC